>Ga0099797_101861_pt1 | contig 10240 bp, 5 predicted proteins | sample Uncmet_Sort48C_1_FD_89871 | JGI IMG/M metagenome (GOLD analysis project Ga0099797, IMG submission 89871) | Marine eukaryotic communities from CALCOFI LINE 67, Pacific Ocean - C012_Sort48C_1 | ecosystem: Environmental > Aquatic > Marine > Oceanic | place: Pacific Ocean: Monterey Bay | collected...
GTGGCGTGGACTTGGCTCGTCAGATGTTCGAGCGTGAGTTCGCAGTAGGCGTCCCCCGTGCACAGCCCGCAGAGCAGGGCGCGGGCCGCCCGGGGCGTGGGCGCCGTGGAGGGCCTCGTATATAGGTTCGGGCAGGCCACGCATGTGTTGCAGGAGGTGCTGCGGCGATAGAAGCGGGCCGGGGCGACTCCGGGGCGGCCAGGCGCCTCGTGGGCGGCGCGTTCCTCCATGCGCGAAACGAACTGCGCGCGGAAGAAGCCCACAACCTCTTCCGCCATGCGGCGATGGGACAGGCGCGGGGCCGTTGGCTCACCGAGCCAATGGGTTGCTTTGTTGATCGCCACGGCGAGGACGCGCGCGGCGGCGACGAGGATGGAGGTGGAGTCCGCACTGCCCGGGCCGGCTGGCCCGTCGCCACGGGCGGCTATGTTGTGGAGGTTTCCTCGGAGCAGGAGGGCCAGCGCGTGGTCTGCTTCCTCGCGGGTTAGAATTGTTCCAGTGGTGACCACGTCGACGAGGAAGGCCTCTCGATCGCGAGGGTCAGAGAGGTCGACCTGCTGAGTTGCGGCGACGCTGATTGTCTGCGAGGCAAGGACGGGGATGGCCGCGGGCGGGCCAAGGGCTTGCGTGACGGACCCGAGCTGAGCGAGGAAATCCATGGCCTCCTGGCAGGTGGCCAGCGTGAGGACTTCTGCTGGAGCATCGGGGACGAGGTCGGCCACGGGTCCTGCTGCGGCAGGATCGTAGTAGGCTTCATCCTGCTGGCCGGTGAGGGCGCCGCACGGAGGCGGCGGCGCCTCAGCGGCTGCGGGCGCGAGGGCCGCGGGAGCTTGGTCCTGGTCGGCCTGAGCGTCGTCCGAGGGAGGGCCGGCGTCCCTGGGGGACAGGGCTGTGTCTGCGACTGGGATCCCGTGGATGACAGGAGGCCGCCGCCAGTTGGGCGGAAGCAGGGTGTTGAGGGACGCGATTTGGGCGAGCTTCATGCGGAGGGCGTGGGTGTAGCCGGTGGAAGAAAGCTTCGGCACGGCTTCCGCCCGAATGCGGCGAGCGAGTGCGCCAATGTCGCGTTCGAGCTCGATGACCATGTCCACGGCCGCGAGGATGGGGCCTGGGATCTCGCCTGCGGCCCTGGCATTAGCGAAACCAAGGGCAACGGCGTGGTCGATGGCTTTGCGGAGGGCCAACAACTCTTGCTGTTCCGCGGAGAGCGCGGTCGTTGGCGCGGTGGGGTCCGCGGACGCGGGGGCCGGGGCCGAGAACCTTTGCTGGAGGGAGTCGAGGGTCTCTGCCGCGGGGCCGGCGCTGCCCGCATTCTCCGCGAGGTTGCAGGCCGCCAGGATGGCTGCCGTGCCCTGGCAGGCGTCTTCCTCAACTGGGGGCCTGCGGTACGCGCCGTGGAGGTCGCCGGGGTGGGCTGCGCGGAAAGCGTCCCACTGTGGGCCGTAGAGGCCGGGCCAGTCGTGGCCCCCGGGGGCGTTGAGGAGCCGGTAGTCCATGCGCATGAGTTCCATGGGGCCGCGCTCGCCGACCCAGACGTCGGCAAGAATGTGGTAGTCTTTCGCGACCGGGGACCAGCGGCCGTAGGAGAGGTTGGTTGGGCGGGGAAAAGGAACGTCGGACCAACGGATCGATTCTCTGAAGAGAACGAAGCGGTTGTAGCTCAACCTGTACCACTCGGTCCAGTTGGTGCTGTCGAGGCTGATCCACACCCAGTCGGGGCCGGTGGCATCCCAGGGCGCGCGAACTACGCGGCAGCAGATCGCAGCGCCGACGAGGATGACCCAATGCTTGGAGTCGGCTGGAACCCCGATCTGGGTCGCGAGGGAGAAGACGTCGGAGGCGTTCCGCACGGCGTGGAGCCAACCCTCTGGAGGCCTCCCTGTCCTGTGGTGGCGCCCGGGGAAGACATCCTGTTGCCGACCAGGCCGTTTCTCCCAAGGGAGCTCGTTCAGCCACTGCACGCGTCCGCGGGTGGCGGTGAACCACTGATTCGTGGTGTGGAGCTCGTGGCCGGCGAGGACGCGATAGATGGCAAGCGGAGTGCCTCTGGGGCCGTCCGGCCGGCCGACCGACCTGACATTGCGGTCGTCGATGCCGGGGCGGAACTTGTCTTCGGTGTTGTAGAGGTGCTGCTCGCAGTCGGTGCCGCGCCAGAGCGGGATGGAGCCCGGACACTCCCGTTGCAAGGGGATCCACGGTGACGTGGGGGAGGCGCGCACAGCGCGTGGCAGATGGAGCCGAGGCTGCAGATTGTCGGGGACGGCCATGGGCATGATGCGTCGGTTGGACTTCATCTTGTCGGGGTGGGTTCGGCGCCAGCCGTCGGCGAAGCGGCCCATGTGGTCCGTGACGTAGAACCAATATGTCTCTTGGCTCATCACCTCCCAGTGGCGCGAGGAAGTGTTGTACACGTCTACCTCGAAGGAGGTGAGGCCCCAGGGCGTGAGCAGAACGTGGGGACTGGTGCCCGGTGGAATTGAAGCGAAGAGGTGGGAGAAGCGCGAGACGACCTCCGGGTCGAGGAGCTCGCCGGCGTCATTCTGCGGGGGCGTCCATGCGTCGATCGTGGGACGCTCCGCCCCCCTCACGAGGCCGAGGGCCCGGCGCGAGGTGGATCGGCTGCGGGCATTGCCGCGCCCATGGCGCGGAGTAAAGCCTCGGACCCTTGCGGACCCATCCGCCGGTCGGTTCGCAGGTCTCGGCGGCCCGAGGACGGGGCCCACGGGCGTCGTGGGGGCGGGGGGCGGCACGGTGGCACTCGAGCCCGAGGCGCTTGCCTGCGCAGGGAACGTGTCGGGGAGGCGATAGGCCTCCATCGGCGACCGGATGAGGCCGAGGCGGTCGGGCCAGACGCGGGAGGGCAAGAGCTGCGTTGCGCCAGTGACACCAGCGGGGGCGTTTGCGTCCCAGATACCAAAGGGCGTGGCCTGCCAGTCCTGCTGGCGGAGGCCGTTCCAGCCGTCAGCGCCGAGGTGCGCCTCGTCCTGACCGGAAGAATCGCAACCCGTGGAAGCCGCCCTCCATATCCCAATGACTCGATTGCATTCCAATTGTTGCGCACGCCCAGGGGGCAGAACAACGAGGGCGGGAATCCCAACCGAGGCCGCGAGGGGGCTGCCCAGGTGACCATGCCATGGTCCGTGAGCTGCTGGTCCCTGACCGGGAGGCCGACCGCGAAGCCGAACGTGGGGAAGTTCTCGAAGGAACGAACATCGTTGTCCCAGACGGCTGCTTCGATGGCGACGAGGAAGGCCTGCATTTCTGGATGCAGCTGCGGGGGAGTGGCTACTACGGACAGCGGCTCATCGTCCGGGTACGCAAGCTGTCTGTTTGGGTCGAGGGCGAAAGTGGCGAGGAGGAGGTCCCAGCGGATGCGGAGCTGGAAGCGGGGATCGCCCAGGCTGCCGCCGCCACTCATGGCGCTCTGCGCGCGCTCCTCGCCATACAGACGGTTGAGGTACTGCGAGACGATCGCGGTGGTCGTGGAGGACGGGCGCGGGAAGATCCACACCTGGGCCCTGTGCAGGTTGCGATAAGGCTCCCAGCCTTCGAGCCACCGCATGGCCACAAGGTCATCGTGTGGCCACTGGTCGGTGTTGACTGCGTCGTGGAAGTCGCAGTCCCGTTTGACGGCCCAGTCCTTGTAGCCAAACACTGGGACGCCTGGGGCCTGACCGGGGAACGGGTTGGGAACCGCTTCCGCGGGGCCTTGGCCACCGGGCTGCGCGGCGGCAGCGGGGCCGGTACCGGCGCGGGGCGTCGCGGGCCCAGACCGGTCTCGGCGCTCCTGAGGAGGTGCCTGGAACGGAAAGGTACCCATGGTGTGGTCGGGGAGGGAGCCGAACGGTGGGAACTTGTCCATGATGGCCGAAATGTTCCGCTGAGGAATATTGAGGGAGCGGATGCGTTGCGTTGGAGAGCCGAGGGCCGAAGGTGCGCGTGGATGTCCTGAGTCCGCGGGCAAGGCGGAGGCTGCAAGCACCGCGCCCAGCTGAGCCTCTTCCAAGCTGTCCATGCGAGTCGTCTGTTCGGCTGGCGCCGGTTCCGCTGGTGGTGCCGGTGCCAGGCTCGCAATGGAAGGTGGAGCCGGGGACGGGAACCGGGACGGGGGGGCCACCTCTTGATCGGAGCCGGTCGCGGCGGTGACGGGGGGCAGCACCGACTCGTCGCCACCATGCCGCAACCAGATGGACCGCCTGGTGGCCGCGGTTAAATGAGGTACCCCTTGAAGTTGCGCCCAGGTGTACACTTTCGGGACGTCGATGTCGCCGTCCCAGATGATCGTGGGCTCGGCCAGCGGCAGGGGCGCAGGCGCCGGCGGCGCGGCCTCCTGGGCGGCATCCGAGGGAGCAGGGTCGCACGGTTCAAAAAGGTTCCACATGCCCACGAGGGCTCGTTGATCGAGGGAGGGCGCCAGCGGGTCGCCACGGAGGGCGCGGCCCCTGCTGAAGCGGTCGCGCATCGCCTCGAAAGTGACTGGAGTGCCGTCGGTATCGAACCGTGGGTTGTCGGGGAGGAGCGCCTCCAACGAGCGGAGGTCTGCTTCGACTGAACCCGCATCGCTGACTTCCGTGGTGGCCGAGGACGGCGTGGCACCACCATCAAGCTCACCACCCGCGACGGGGTTGGTGGCGGGCGTTGCCGACGCTGCCGCCACTAGACGTTCGGCCAGCGATGGGCAGGCAACGAGACTCCTGCGTTGCCGGCCGGAGAATGCGGATGTTCATGGGCGACGAAACCCATTGGGCCGGGGACGGGACCCGGGTCGGCGCGCGCAGGCGCCGGGGCGGCGTTGGGGCCGACCGGGCGAGCGTCCTCTGGGAAGAGGTACCAAGCCGTGGGGCTGGCAGGGAGGACCGTGGCGACAAGGCGACGGAGACTGCGCTCTGCGCCGGCCAACTGGCGTGGCGGCGAGGAGGAGCGACTGCGATTGGGCCTGACGCTCACCTGACGGTCAGGCGGGGAGGCATGCGCAGAATCGTCGGGACTGGGACCCGGGGGGCCCAACGAGGATGACGGAGGCATCGACGTGGGTCGGTAGCGGCGGCCCGAGGGCGATCGCAGCCGCACAGAGGGCCGATGAAGTGGACTTGGTTGGTGCGAGGCGGACGCATCGTGGGCCCCAGCACTCGCGGGCGGCCAGACTGAAACAGTCGGGGCCGCCGACAAGGCACCTGTGGTCGGGAACCCACGGACGACATCGGTGGCGAGGGAAAGGTCCCCGGCCATTGCGACGGAGAGGAGGTTGTCGACCCGGGGTGCCAAGAGTTGCTCTGAATCGCGACCAGGGCGCTGCGGGGCAGCTTCAGTTCGGGCAGGCGGGGCTGCCGCGGAGGAGAGGATGCCGAAGAGGTTACCGTGGATGCCGGCGAACCCAAGGTTGCCGTGGTTGCCGGTGAACTCAAACGGGGCCGGCTGAGCAGCGCCGCTGGGGCAGGCACCTGCCAAGTTGCCCAAGGGACGGCCGATCCCGGCAAACGGGCTCCAGCCTGCGGAAGACGTGGGATCACCGGAACGGTGGGGCGGCGACCCGAGGGCAGGCTGCCATGAGGATGATGCGGAGGATGCCACTCGCCATGAAGGCGAGGGGGCGCGGGGGCGAAAAGCCTCGCCCTGCGCGCGGGAGGCCAGGAGGGCCTGGAGAGCGGGTGAGACCAGCCCGCAGCCGCCGAGGGAGTGGAGTTCGCGGAGGCCGGCGCCTGCCGTCGATCCCCATGTCGCAGCGGACGTGGCGGCCATGGGCGGCGGAGCCGAGCGCTGTGGGCCACTCGGCTCGGCCTCGGCTTCGGGGGCGTGCACCATGCCGCCGTGCGGGCCTGCCAACGAGGCAGCCAGCGCAACGGAGGGCCGGGCCGCCATGGAGGATGCCGTAGGCGAAGTTCTCGAAGAAGGTTGATCGACGCGTGCTCGACCCGGAGCGCGCGGCGGTGCAGAGGCCCGCTCGGCTGCACGGTCGAGGGCGACTTGCTCCACAAAGCGGGCCATGTCGTTGCCGCTCATGTTGAGGAACGCATTGCCGGCCGCGTCGAGGCCCGGGTCGTGGAGGTTGGCGAGAGGGGGCCCAGCTGCTCGGGGAAGTGGAGGCCTGAAAGGCCTGGAGGCCGCCGCGGCCAGGGCGCGGCGTCGCACGTCTGGCGGCAGTCCCGGCGGAGCCATGGCTGCAGCGAGGATGATTCTCGAATTTCCCCGAGGTAAGCTTGGGCGACCTTGAGCCAAAATGGCCGCCCAGTTTACCTTTTGCTCTGCTCCATGGTTATCATGCGGGTGGTTCACGCAGACGTGGGAGGAGGATCTCCAGGCGGCCAGATTTCCAAGGGGGAGGAAGCCGGGGGAGCTAGGATCCGATCGAGGAGGGGGGAACCCAATTCGTGCGAGCACTGTTGGTTGTTCAGCCTTCCCGAGAAGCGTAGGAGGGGCTCCGCCCCCCCCCGCGTTGTTCCGTAACTCCTTCCGGCGACTCTCCCTTCCGAGGACGTAGCATAGAGGGGGCGTTAATGGGGGGCCTGAAAGTGCCCCCCGAAACGGCTGCCCCGACCAGCCCAGGAGCCTCCAGCCATCGTGAACATAAAATCAAACATGTTGATATTTCGCTATACATTTAGCAAAAGTTGGCCCTGACACTAAAGGCGGCAAACCCCTGTTATGAAATTCCCTAGCACCTGTACTCTCTATAAGCCTACTAGAACCCTTATAGCTAAAGCTATTGGTCGGGAATTAAAATCGTTCAGAATGGGCTACCATACAGCTACATGCAGCCCCTGCAAATGGACAACTTACATACGCGATTAGCGGACCGATGTTGTCCAGAACCAATCGGTTTGCGCAGTCCTGCGCGCCCGAATGCATCAACCCGATTGTGAGAAGTGCAGTCTTTCCCCCAGATCCTGTTCGGTCTGGTGTCGGTGCTGCGTGCGGCTGTATTCAGGTAGCACGCCCTTGTGCACTTCAACTATTGTTGAGCCCTAACGACATCAAACAAACCAAGAATAATATCGTGGAAAGCGCGCCTTGGAAGCAACTCTACAAGCTCTGAAATAACCCGTCGAGGCACTCATCGTCCATCGTCCTCGAGGTACGGGCACTTCTCCTCCCAGTGGGGCATTCATCGTCCATCATTCCTCGAGGGACGGGCTGTCGAAGCGGCATGACATTGGTCCTGAGCCGCCCTTCCTTTGCGAAACATGACTCTTCAATTGGCTCACAAGCGATCACGGCTCCAGGGTCCGACCTCTCCACAAGGCCTGGTGACCGCCCCAAACCGCACCCAGCGTCTGCCTGGTGGCTGCGACCCACATACCCTACGGCAGCAAATTGTGAAAAGTGTGTAGGATTGTAAAAATATTCGTGCTTAATTGACAGCTGTCCCAACTATGCGTTGAGACTACTTAGCCTCAAAAGCTAGAACATGAGTTGGTAATTTGCAAACGAAACAAACCAGCACAATTAACAAGCTTCCTGCCATCTGATCCCCTTTGAGGCGGGGAGCGCTTAACGAACCCAATGCGCGTTTGCAAACATGCAAATTACCAACATGGGTTGCTACATGCTGAATCTGTATTAGAACAGCCATTTCATCGACTGACTACAAAAACATAGAGGTGCCGCCGCCAGCCACCAGCGGCCCCCCACTGCAATGGCATGGTCAGATTTGCCGCCAGCCGGCAGCCGCCCCCCTGCCATGCAATGGTATGGTGCGGTGTTACCCTAAGCTGAGCATTGTGCTGAGCACCTCCAATTGTTGCGTGGAAGGTAATGTTGACTCATCTTGCTTCCCCCCCTCATTCAAATATCGCTCGCAGCTGCTGTCGCCGACCATACCATTGGTGGGGGCACCCACTCCATAGTGGGCGGCCGGACGCCCTGAAAATCATACAAATGGTAGGGAAACCCCTTCCCCTGGTGGGCGGCTAGAAACCCTGAGGACCATACCATCGGGGGACGGTACCCGCCTGCCCAAGGTTGGAGGCTGGTCAGATGTGTGAGACCCCAACAGCACTGTTGGGAACTACGATACGAGCTCAATGATGGCTCATGGTCATGTGTAAATCTATGTATTGCAGATCAAACGAGGAAGTCATCTTGTTCATGCGACGCGTCTAGCTCTGTTTCGGCACAATTCCGTTGTGCAACACACCTGTCAGAGTCAGAAGGGTTCTGGACGGCACAATGGAACTCTTGAATGCACTGTGTAGGCTGGAACCAAATGGCCTTGCATGTGAGTTTAGCAACCGCAAACTGCCTTGATCTAAGTTCTTTGCAAAGCAACTCAATAGACCACACCCAAGATCAGACGTGCTCCCATTCGACCAAGGATGAAACGTAGTGCGCCAGCAGAACTTGCAATCTCAGCGCCGGACTCGATACCTTGGAGGGCCGAGCATCGATAAGTCAGAAGTGTGTAGTTCTCCCATGTCTGCAGCATACAGCCCTGGGAACAACACTGCACTCTCTCCGGTAAACACATCCCACGACTGAACCCATAATCGCAGAAGGATTTAGCTGCACGTTTGACCGGGACCCCGCCCACGTACCTCTGGCCAATGCCGGCCGAACCAAAAATGATGTGCATGTTCGGAAGCGAAACTCGCACTAACACGTGTACATCAAGCGGTGGAACCTTACATTTGCTTCAACGTTTGCATCGGGGAAGGTGGCAGCATCGCATGCGCCAGGTTCACAGGGTCTTGACAAACATGCCATAGAAACATGAGGTTCGGTTATAGACATGTGTCACACGATTGCTCCTTAAGGCTTAGACCGCCGAAAACCGAGAAGAGACCGAAATGTTAACAAACACGCTGCGGTTCGGTCAAGGCAGTGCAGCGTTCTGAGCAAAAATTTGCACCTCCAAACGTGCGAGCTCCCCCTTGGCCAGGTCCTGCACCCGTTTCGCGTGCTGCTCCAAGATGGCCTGGCAATTGCCAGCGAGCCACAAGACGCTTCAAAATGCTGGCATGCATCCAAGGCGCAGCTACCAGGCACGTCAACACCTCATCTCCCTCGCTCGGTCTATCTCTCCCTCCCCCTCTCTCTCTCTCTCTCTCTCTCTCTCTCTCTCTCTCTCTCTCTCTCTCTCTCTCTCTCTAATACTTCTTCTCTGTCTCTCGCTCTCGACGCTCCCCCTCCCGTTCGCCTTATGTATAGGTACCGCTGTATATGTGTCGCTGCCGACCGCCACACTCCCAATCCCCTGCGATGGTATGATCTGGTCAAAGCACAGCCCTACCCCTCCTGCGATGGTGTGGTCGTACTGCCTGACCGGAGCACGGCGCCGCACCTGCAAAGGCTGCAAAGGGAAGAACAACGACCATACTATTGCAGGGGGAGGCCGCTGGCGGCTGGCGGCAACGCCAGACCATAACATTGCACAAGCGGGTGCCACTGGCGGCTGGCGACAAATCCCACCATACCATTGCAGGTGGCAGGGGCCGTTGGCGACTGGCGGTAGCACATAAATATACATATCTATAAATATATATATATATATATAACATCTCACGGTGTTTCCCTAATGGCGAACAAAACAAAATTATCTGCGCCCGAGCGTTTGCTGGCACACGTGAAAGGCATCTGGAACGCTGCGTTCGCACGACCTATAGTTACAAAGTCAGCTCATGCTCACGCTCGCCTCTTGCCTTTTCCCCGGAAACCCACACAGCGGCCGGGCATTTGTGTTTTCCCCCTTTGTCTTTGTCTCTGCCTTTGCGCTTGCGCAAGAAAACTAGTTTAGCAGGCGGAACCCAGATGATGTTTCGAATTTGCGCACCCGTCATTGTTCATAATGCGTATAATGAAATTAATTGTAAATGAGCTTCAGAACAACTTCCAATGAGCTGCAGATGAGCTGCCGACGAGCTGCAGAACAACTTCAGATGAGCTTCAGAGCAACCTCAGGTGAGCTGCAGATGAGCTGCAGAACAATCTTAGATGAGATGCAGCCTCAGAACCTCTGATCACCAAAGCTAGCAACCCAAAATCAACATCCCAAGGAGCGCTGCCTGGAGCCCACGTAGACATGCAACACACTCCCAAAAAGTACTCAAATTTTGCAGGGGCCTCTGCACGAGGGAATACGAATTCCCCATGCCAACGCCCCTGCCAACAAATTGCCAGAAATTGAAATTCAGAACAAATCAGATGAACTGCAAATGAACTGCAGAACAAACTCAGATGAGCTTCAGAACGGCCTCCGATGGGTTGCGAATGAGCTGCCAGACCAGCATCCGGTGAGCTTCAGAGC
>Ga0099797_101862_pt1 | contig 10238 bp, 3 predicted proteins | sample Uncmet_Sort48C_1_FD_89871 | JGI IMG/M metagenome (GOLD analysis project Ga0099797, IMG submission 89871) | Marine eukaryotic communities from CALCOFI LINE 67, Pacific Ocean - C012_Sort48C_1 | ecosystem: Environmental > Aquatic > Marine > Oceanic | place: Pacific Ocean: Monterey Bay | collected...
CAACGAGTCCTCTACGGGGGGAAGGAGCTTGGCGATCAGGAGCAGGTAGTGGCTGGGACGACACTCACGGTCCTGTTACGTTTGCGCGGTGGCGCGGGCCGCAAGCCGGAAAGCAGCAGAGAAGAGGAGGCCAGTCGTGAGGAGATGCGGCTAAGTCCAGAGGAAGTGATGGCGAGACTGCGAGAGGCCCTCGCAGGCCCAATGGCAGGCCAACCCTCCGGGAAGGTAGAATACGTGGCAAACAAGCTTCGAGAAAAGGCGCGGGAACGGGTCAAGGAAGCGGTTTCCAGACCGAAGATGCAGCGCGGGATGGCCATCGGAATGTTATTGGGCGAACTGAAGATTGAGCTACAGCCGGATGAGAGTGGACGAGAAGACAAGGAAGAGGGGCACAAGCAGAGAAGCCAGCAAGAACCGAGAAAAGGCAGAGGGAAGGGCCAGCAGACGGAACAGAGGGGACTCCTTAGAGACGAGGATTGGGCGCTGCCGGTGAAGCTAAGTCCGGAGGAATTATTAAAGTCGGAGAAAGGAGTTACCTTAGCCACGAATAGGAGAGAGGTGGAGATATTCCTGGAAAACTGGATCGAGGGGCAAGCCAAAGCGGTCGTTTCCAAAAGCAGGTGGAACATCACAGGATTTGAGAGCGAAACGGTAGTCGCCCCGGTGCTCGACGGAGTGACGAAGATGCCACGCAGGGAACTGTTACACGTGTATGGACAAGCGGGGGCCAGAAAAATGGACGAAGAAGGCATACTGGGCGTGAAGCCAAGATGTGGCTCCACTTCAGTTCTCACCGTGCGCCTTGACGCCCGCTGGGCAGAGGAGAAAGAATGGTGGCGAGCAGAAAAGTTGGGAACACCCTGGTTCCGACAGGCACTCTCAAAGTTACAGCAAGCAGCAGACTTGCCGCAGTCCGGACTGGATATTTGGGGGATGGTACGAGAAGAGTCCTACGTGAGGATGAAGGCCCGAATCCATGCGGCCCACCGTGAGCCGCTCCTGGCACGGAGTGGAGTGACAATCCCTGGGTTGTTCATATGGGCGGCAAGCGAGTCGGACAGGGAGGCAGACGGCTGGGAAAAACGCGATGCAACGAGAGTGATATGGACTGCGTCCGGGAACTCCCCGGATGCCCAGATGACGCAGGCCCGCGAATGGATGACCCACCTCTCGTTGCTGGGTATCCAAACGGCGGGAATGGTGCCGAACGCGAGAGGGCTGGGAGTGCGACTCCCGGCCGAAGTCATGACCAGGGCTACGGAGGAGCTTCGCGCGAAGAATCCTCAAGAGGAAATGGTTGTCAGCAAAACGTATTACACGATAACTGGCGTACCGTCCATACTGCAACAGGATGAGGTGCTGGCGCTCCTCCAGGAGGAGCCGTTCTGCTGGCAGGAGGTGTCGGCGGAGCGACCCGTCTATGAAGGGGGCGGAAAAGGCGGAACCGTCTCGTGGACTTTGTCCACCTGCACCTCGGAAGGGGCCAAAGGGCCAAAGACGTTGATTGGACCATGCGCAATGGTAGTGGAAAAGGAAGAAGGCAGAGGATGGACAGGGAAAGGACAAGGCAAGGGAAAAGGCAAGGGGATGGAACGGGAGAGCAAAGGCAAGGGATGGGGCAAAGGCAAGGAAGGCAAGGAAGAGAAGGCAGAGAGGAGGACATGGGAAGGATTCAGACCAGAATTCCAACCGGTGAGCTTCGGACGAGCGTTCCAGCCTCAGCGGTGGTCCGAGGAGGCTGGCGAAGGAGCAGGAGACAGGCCGGCGGAGGCAGCGGCAGATGTGACGATGGAAGGCGGACACAAAGAACAGACGGAAGACAAGGAGAATGGCGAAGCAACAACAGACCTGAGCAAGCGCGGACGATCAGCAGCTGAGTTCATTCAAAAAGAAGTGGAGAAACACATGGCGGCCTTGAGGAAAGAGGTAGACGACAAGATCACAACGGTGAAAGAGAGTGTGGAAGAAGTCAAGGCCCAAGGAGGGGCACAGCAGGCAGAACTTAGCAATATCACAGCCATGTTGCAGGTACTCGTCAGTCGAGGACAAGGGGCGGGAGAGAGCGAGGACAAGGGACGGACGCAAGTCAAAGCAGAGGAGAAGACACCGGTACGTGCGACGGGACCGACCCAAGAGGGAGACGAGAGGGATCCGATTGAGCTGACGTCACCCCTGCCACTCGCCGCGGAGGGGGCGGACACAGAGATGCAGTCACAGCTCGGCGTTGTTGTGGCGACTAATTCAAATGCAAGCAAGCGAGGTGTAGAAACCGGAGCATCCCCGGGCGCGAAGCGCCAGTGAGCTCCACATGGCCAGGGAGGGAACCGAAATCCGCACGACACCGGAGAACAACGAAGGAGGAACATAGCTGAAACCACAAGGCTAGGTTCGGAGAGTTGTTGGCCGAAGAGCGGATTAGAGCATCTCCCTCATGATGACATGGATGATGGAATAACGCACAATTTTGAGCTCCCCAAGACGCCGCGCGTCAAGGGGAAAAAGGCATGGAGACTCAAGAGGCGTCTTGGGTACGCTGGAGTTCGCGTGGGCGAAGCGGAACACCCCGGGCCAGGAACGCGGAGGAGGCTGGAGGACGAATACGGCATGGTTTTCGTGTCGGCGAATATAGAAGCGATCTCTACGCAGTATGGGAATCTGACGGCACTGAAACAGTTCAGCGGAGATCAGGAGGAACGGGCAGGCTTCCCAACCATCGCCCTTCTGAGCGAAACGAGAATCGGGCGACCAGCAGCATGGAGCGGCATGTTAAAAGATCTGGGCTGGGAAGGAGTCTACGGCGAAGTACAACAAGAGATAGCGTCAGGAGCAGCGGCACGAATCGCATCAGGCGGAGTCGCCGTGTTGGGCCCGGTCGGGCTGGGGATCCGGCTTGTGGAGCCAAAATCCAGCCAGGCGCGAGCAGCCTGGCTGGGTGGACGCATGGTATGCGCGGCAGTGCCACGCGCGGGTTCGGGATGGATTTACGCTATATGCATCTATGGGCACTCAGGGACCAAGAAAGATGGATATAAAAAGATGGAGAGCTACAACAAAACAGAGGAGATAATAGAAGCGGCGTTAGATATGGCGGCCGAACTGGGAGAAGACGTACCGGTGGTAATAGGTGGAGATTATAATACCACGGTGGAGAAAAGCAGTACGATGCAGGCTGCAATACACGCGGGATGGCACGATGCACTAGCGGATCACGGCGACACGAGGATGACCCATAAAGATGGGAATCGACTTGATTACCTCTTGATCAACTCTACCATGGCCCTAGCAACACGAAGCGCAAGCAGAGAGGAAGAACGAAGCTTCCCGTCGCATTTCGCAATCCAGATTACAATTGAGGAACGTATCTGGGCGACAAAGATCATGAAACGGGATGTAGCGCCAATGGCGGGACTTAAACGCAGCAAGGAAACAGACGAGGCAATACTACAAGACAGAAGCATGCAAGAGTTGCAAGAACAAGTTAAAACACAAGTAATGAAGCAGGATGTGGAGCAGGCGTGGAAGGCATGGAACAACGTAGCAGAATTTTACTTGCACCGAGCTTTCCCGCAGGACCCCACTCTTACAAGCGACCAGGTAAGAGGCGAGTCTCTGCCTATTCGAGAGGCGACCGTAACGGCCTCGACAAAGGCAACCAGCACCCAATGCGGATCGACAATAAAGACACTTGAAAGACTCCACCGCGCAGAGCGATTACTTGAAGAGCTACTCAGGGCAGGATGTGCTGGGGCGAGAAAAGAGGCGACATGGACCAATCTTCAGGGCATTACGGAGCTCGCGCTGAACGAGATGGTCAGCATCCCCACGGCCGAGCAATTGTCTGAGCTCAAGGTGCAGGTCAAACAGATGAGACAAAAGGGATCGCAGTCTCTCATTGCTACCAGGGTACATCTATGGCGTCAAAAGTTGAAGAAGAGTCTTAAGGATAGTTGCCGGTGGGTCCGCGGTGGAGGGTACAAAAAGCTCACGTACCTTGAATGCGATAACGGGGAAAGGGTAGCAGACATGAGCAAAATCCATGAAGAACTTCTACGGAAATGGATGCCAGTTTATAAGTGGGAGGAAGAACAAAAGCAAGGAAGCTCAAGCAAGAAAAAGCGAAATCAGGAAGACGGGAAGGATACAGATGGGCAACGGGATGCGACCCCGTTTATGCAGAGATTCGGGAAACAAATCACACAACATCCACTGGACATGCAAGCAATTACAGCTGAAGCCGTGGCCGAACAAGGTACCAGAATGCAGGACGCCACGGCCGGCGGGGCCGATGGCTGGCGAACTCGTGATCTGAAGATTGTGCTGCGTGTGCCCCAGGTCGCCGAAGCATTCGCCCAATTCTTGGGGCTCTGCGAGAGGGCAGAGATGTTCCCCCAGGTCTGGAGGGAGGTCGTTACGACGATGATTCCGAAGGAAGGCAAACAGACGCGCGCAGAGAATATGAGGCCCATCAGCGTTACCAGCGCGGCCTACCGTGTGTGGGCAGGCATAAGGACAGCGGAAATCATCGAGTGGCAGAACAAGTGGTCACCAGATGGAATCACGGGCTTTAAGAAGAAATCGGGGACAGAGGATGCACTCTGGTTGATTCAGCAAAAAGTCGCCGCCGCTCGAATGGGAGAATATGACGTCAGTATCGCCGCCATTGATTTTGCAAAGTGCTACGACAAAATCGATTGGCACGTGACAGTCGCTGCAGCAGCGGCCAGAGGGGTACCCTCCTGGCTCTTACGTTTATGGCGGAACTACATTGCAGGTGTGAAAAGGCGGCACAAGGTGGGGCAATCCCTGGGGGAGGAGTTCCAATGCTCAAGGGGACTCCTCCAGGGATGCCCGTTGAGAGTAATCATGCTCAATTTTATAACCACGTGCTTGATAGAAGAGCTGGAAAGAGCGAGTGCGAGCCGGAATGGCGCAATCACGGCCACAGTGTACGCCGACGATCTTACGGTCATAACAGAGGGCAGCGGGGGAGAGCAAGCAATGAAGGAAGCAATGGGGATACTCAAGGAGTACACAGAGCTCAGTTTTCAAGTTGTCTCTCCAACGAAGTCGCTTTGTTCGTCAATCAGACGCGATGGCAGACAGGTACAGGTCATGTACGGCGACCGGTACCTGCAATGGGCAGAATGTCTGCGCATCCTCGGGAACGATATCAGTACGACAGGCAAGACTGGCGAGGGAGCCAAAGGCAGACAAGCAGAGATCGAGCGCAGAGTGGTGCAAATCACACGACACCCACGGACCAGACCGCCCGAGCGCGCCCTTCTGGTGACGTTAATGATAACGAGTTCACTAGCATACGAAGGCTGGGGGAACGGTCCCATCGAGAATGGCAGTACCGAGTGGTGGATCTTCGTACAGTTACGGGCAAAAGTTTTGACATCCATATACCCGAAGCGAGCCCAACAAATGAGCATAGAGATAGCCATGACGCTCTTCCATCAGGGCCACTGCGTAGATCCGCGGCAAGCGATCGTGTATCGACTCGTCCAACGAGCCCAGCGTGTCCTCGCACCGACCAAAAGCAACCGAGCGATCCTAGACAAGCTGGGAGATTTTGGGGACCGGATCTCCTATCCCATCGGGTGGCTGCGGAGGATTGCCGACGATCGCCAACAGACGCTGGAGGAATTACTGCAGATAAGCGACCACGATCTGAGAGAGTACTTGCGCAACCAAGAGTGGGAGCGAGTCCGTACAAGGAGGCCAAGGCAGTACGAAGGTTTGAAAAACGTCAAGCGAGCAGTTACGATGAACCTTTATCGGTATATGTGCGATCCAGATGAGGCAACAAAGAAGGTCAAGAAAGAAGAGGGACTTCCCAAGGACGATGGCCCGGAGGGATGGGGCTCCGGCTTCCTAGGTCAACATGTCAACAAGAGGATCGCAGGGCTACGAAATGTCATGACGGGTGCCATCTATACGAGAGATCGCGACAGGAGGCATTTCAACGACCCCATCTCAAGAGAATGCCCCTCGTGCCCGGGGAAGGTCGGAGACGAAAAGCACCGCTTCTGGGACTGCTGCGCATTTCAGCACATGACCTGGGCAGGACTGCCATTACGCACGCTAGTACGCACGAGGATGAGAAGCGAGCTTGGAGACTACAACGAGACGGACTTGTCGCGCTGCTTTACTTACTGTGGAATCGTAGGGGCAGGCAGAGAAAGGGAGTTGACGCCCTGTACCATCCGGTGTGTTCAAAGGATGATGTTGGCCACTTTGGGCCTGGAGGACGCAGAAGACGAGGCAGAAGAAGAGCAAGACGACAAGAAAGACGACGAACAAGACGACGAGCAAGGCGAGGAAGGAGGAGACCAGGAGCCCAAGCAAGGGAAGAAAGGAGACGCCGGGAGGAGCAAGCGGAAACACAAGAACAAGACAGAGAAGCAAGGAATCCCACACGAATTTGAACAAGATGAGAAAGGCAAGCGGAGGTGCAAGCATTGCGCGTACCCAACCAACAGGTACTGTCGACGAGACAGAGGGGGTACGGATTGGTACAGTAAGACGGACGATGAACTACAGGATCGAAACATTCAGAAGAAAGCCGGGGGCAAGTATTACTGGTTCGTGATCCACACAGACAAAGGCAAGAAATATTCAGCACCGTATCGGAGAACAATTGAGGAGGCAAAGAGAGACCGACGAGGATACTATGACAGATACAAAGCTGCAGGGGAAGCAGAGGCAACGCGATGGGTCAACGCATTAAAAGCATCACAGACGCTCAAGCAAGGGCCGCAGGACAACCGGACGGAAGGAAAGACGGAAGAAGAACTTGGAAGCCGATACATCCGAACGCTCACGTACAGGCAAACCACACCCACGTATCGGTTCGAGTACTCTCTCTCGACGGGCCAGGGGAGGCATAAAAGAACTCAGATCCACGGGCCGAGCAGGAAGACAGAGGAGGAGGCAAAGGAAGACAGGCGGACAACCCTTGAGATTCTAAGGACTGAAGGGCGCGACAAGGCATGTGAATGGATGAAAAATGCGAAAGCTAGCACGCAGCAGAGGACACAGAAGACAGCAGGCAAGGAACAGCAATCGGGACAAAGGGCCAGCACCACACGCAGCGCTCGGGGGACGCAGCACAGGGAACGGGCGGGGCAGGCCACGGCGGAGACCGACGCCACGACGACACGACGAAAACGGCGACGGCCGGAGGAGCAGAGCGAGCACGGAGCCACGGGCGAGGATGAGCTCATCGAGCTCTCCCCGGAGCAGAAGGACCAGGACGATGCAGGGTGTTCGGATGATGATGAGCTTATCGTCTTCAGTCCCCCACGGGGCCAGGAGGTGAAGACCCCGGACCAGAAGCGGAGGAGGACTACGGAGAGCGGCGGAGCTGCAGGACCAGAGCAAATTGAGGACCGGAACGCGGAGCAGCCGGGACGAGGCGGAGATGGAGGACGAGCAGCTGAGCAAGAGACGACCGGGACGAGGCGGAGACGGAGGACGAGTGCATCCCACCCCAGTGCGCTGCCGCGCGCGCACAGGGACGGATCGCCGGAGTCTAACGAGGAGAAGAGGAGACGCAAGCGGTCATGATCGAGAAGGCCATTTCTTGCTCTCGCAGGCGCTGCAGTTGACCAGCCAGGCCACTCAGGCGAACATCATGCGGGAGGCGCACGCGCAGGCGCTCCAGAACCGCCCGCAGTTCGGCTACGGCGGGTGCGCAGCCCTCGAGAGGACGGAGTTTGAAAATGTTTCCCAGCAGGACCTCATTGAGTAGCTAGCGCTCGATTTTTTGTGTTGTGTTGTTGTTCCAGACGTATTGATGTGCGGTGTTCTGTCTTGCTTTTGGTTGGTTCCTTTGGAGACGTCCATGGCCAAAGATGCGTGTTGCGAGGTACGGTGCCGGCTTCCCGGGCGCGGGCTACGGCTTCTAGACGTCTTAATGTGAGACGGTGCGGCGTGGGCAGGAGTTCAGTAGAGGGCGGGATGAGCCGATTTGTATCTTGGTCTTTTGCGAACGTCTTTTGTGGACGGAGCGTATCGTCTGTTTGTGATTTTTGAGATACTAGATGTGCAGTCTTTGGCCAGCATTGTTGTTGTATTTGGTAAGCAGGCAAGTTGCCCCCCCCCCCACCATAGCACCGGTCAAACAACCACAACAACCACACCAAGGCATCATGACCCCGTGATTGGGGTCAGAGAACGCATGCAAAAAGGGTCCATATACTAGAGCGGCGGACAATCGATTTTTAGGGTCCATATACTAGAGCGGCGAGAAAATGTTTTGATGGCTGTATACTAGAGCGGCGGGCCGACGTTATGGAGGGTCCGTGTATTAGACTCATCATGTACCCGTGATTGGGGTCACTCAGAGATTGTCCGCAAAGAGGGTCCATATACTAGAGTGGCGGGCCGATTTTCTAGAGTTGCGCCATCCGCCACAATAGCACCGGTCTAAGAAGCACAGAAAACACGCAAGGCTGGCACAATGTACCCGTGATTGGGGTCAGAGAAAGCATGCCAGGCACAGGGGGGAAGCATGTCAAGCACAGGGGAGTCAGCAAGCCAGGCACAGGGGGGGGGGGGCAGCAAATGGGGGGCTGGAAGGCGTGATCCCAAGGCTAGATCCTAGGGCAGGGACCCTGCATGTCAAGCACACGGGGGGGGGGAAGGGGCATCTGGAACGCCGGTTCGGCCCTCTAGTATATGGACCATATTAGACTCCCGACCGCCTAGAATATGGATGATATTTCGTGTGCCCGGCCGTCTAGCCCTCTAGTATATGGACCATATTAGGCGATATTTCACTTGCCCGACCGCCTAGAATATGGATGATATTTCGTGTGCCCGGCCGTCTAGTATATGGGCGATATTTCGATTTTCCGGCCGTCTAGTATATGGACGTTTTAGGGTGGTTCCGTGACCGTCGAGATCTTACCCGCAGAAGTGGGGGGGGGGGGGCAGCTTGCCTGCTTCCCTTGTATTTGTTGTTCCCATTTGCTCGGACATTTTTCGGAGGTGAATGCAATTCGAGTTGCGCTAAACAAGTCGTAGGCCGTCCTCAGGGGTCTGTCGCCTTCCATTCTTGGGAGGGTGGGGGTCGCTCTCGAGGTAGCGGACTTGTCGCGCCACGAAAACACGCTTTGTGCCCTTACGCCCAGGCGAATGGATTGTTTTGAGATCAGCCGCCGTCTTGTGCACGAAGGTTGGTCGCTTTTGCGTCGGCTTGGCCACGCGTAGCTGTTTGCTGTTGGTTCGTTCGGACTATTGAGAGGCGGGGCATTGTGGGGCTTTTTTCTTTCGGTGAGGCGCGTGGGCTCGAGTCTGTTCGCTTCCCTTCACGGCAATGAGCGTTGCGTACGGCACGACGTCCCCGATCATCTCGGCGGCAGCCCCGGCCTACGGCGCGCCCTTCGGCACCTACGGCGGTGCCGTCGCGGGCAGCTACGCGCCGCAGGCGTCGTACGTGCCGCAGGCGTCGTACGCGCCGCAGGCGTTCGCCCCGGCCATCGACGCGGCGAAGGTCAGGGTTGCGTGTGTGTTGGATTGGCGTTAGGCGGATATGGAAGGCCAGAGTACGGTGTCCGAGAAAGGCCAGCCGGTGCATACATTCTTTACCTTCCATAGAGCGTGATTGTTCCAGTACGTACGCGATTTGAAGGTGGGTGTTGCGGTGGTCTGTAGGTTCAGGAGATGAAGGACGCGCAGCAGGGCTTCCTCGGCCAGCGCTCGAACCAGATCAAGGAGCAGCTCACGGCGACGGCGAACCAGCAGGCGCAGTTCATTGACGCGCAGGCCGAGCAACAAATCCACATGCTCACCTCGCAGGTCTGTGCCACCATGGATTGATATGCGGGATGTTGTATGCGGTTTTTCATTTAGTGAGTTTTGGCCTGCATCGGCCGCAGAGAGATTGCGATAGATCAACGCCCAGCGTGAGCAGCAGAAGGCGGCTCTCCAGCAGCGCGCGGCGCAGCAGGCGATGGCGATTGACCAGACGCACATGCAGCAGACGTGCGGGGGGCGGGCGGCTGAGGGAATATCGTTTGAGAGTTTTTCAGTTGCGTTTTTGTTTTCTTGCTGGCTGTCTGAACATTTTTTTTTTCGATTTTGTTTGAGGATTCTGTTGGAGTGCTCAGTAGCGCAATGCGGCAGAGGATTGTTCCGAAGGGTATAGTTGTCGAATTCGACGTAGGAATCACAGTATCTGAGTTCTGGGCCGTTTAGTAGGCACTAGCGACTTGCATTTGTGAAGTCGC
>Ga0099797_101863_pt1 | contig 10237 bp, 8 predicted proteins | sample Uncmet_Sort48C_1_FD_89871 | JGI IMG/M metagenome (GOLD analysis project Ga0099797, IMG submission 89871) | Marine eukaryotic communities from CALCOFI LINE 67, Pacific Ocean - C012_Sort48C_1 | ecosystem: Environmental > Aquatic > Marine > Oceanic | place: Pacific Ocean: Monterey Bay | collected...
CCCACTTCGTGCCAACATTCTTCAAAAGTACCATTCCAGCATTTGCCTCTGCCTCCCGACCCTTAAAAACATTTGTTGAAGCCTCGAAAGCTCACCCACGTTTTGTTCTCACTAAAACATTCGCAGGTTTTCACATATGATCGCTGCTGTATTTTCGGATGTATTTCTATTTTTTTTTATGTTTTATGTTTTTTATCAGTTTTTAATGTTTTTTACATGGTTTTAATGGTTTTAATTGGTTTAAATTGCTATTTGGACCGATACGCCTCGAAATACACAAAGTTTCAGCTCAAATGGTCGATTCTCGACCCGAATCGTGGCATTTTGGGAAATTGGCCCATGGGCTACTGGGGTGGGGGACCACTCTCCGAGAACTTAAGGTGCCGTCAGGAATTGTGCCCTTAACAAAAAATAAATATATATATATATATATATTTTTTTTTTTAAGCCTCCAGATTGCAGCCGCGTTTTGAATTGACTTGCTATGGTGTTCGCTTCACTTCTCGCTATCTAAAGGGATAGTTGTGTGTGCATGTGCACTCGCTCTTGTTATGATTGCCGACTCTGGGATTTGGACTGCTATCCGTTTTTTACCTTCACATGTGGTGGTGGTCATCAGCATTCCCTATTATGTTTGGCCAGTTCCCAATTCCAGGACAGTAATCTAGTTAGCCCAGATGGTTGCACCCTTGTAGTACTGCTTGGGGTCCCGAGCTTGATTTACAGCATCACATTCTGACCATGCCTTAGGCTTTAGAAAATCGGGTCCTTGAGACGTGCGAGATCCATACAAGCATACAATCAGCACAACGATATTTGAAACTAATGCGAAACAAATGCAACACACATATGACGCAGGTGCTCGATTTATTTTTTAGAATGCATTTCACATTTGTTTCACGCATCTGTTGCACTTTTGAAATCTGTGATTTCCATTGTTCTCAATTCCACCCTGGAGTTTCAACTTAGGCGTCGACGATGTTCGTGCTGATGAATTGAAGGCAGGGTGCTTAGCAGCCACTTCACGAACGTCCTGTTCGTCATTGTCCAAGCAACCACCTCATGAACGTTCTGTTGGTGCTGGTCCTCCAGCCTTGGTTCAAGCGCGCAAACCTAGGTTGTGTTTGGTAGGTTGCCTTCCTCATCACCGACTTCATGGAGATCCTTGTTCTTGTCCTGTGGATCATTGGTCCCTGTGCGGCGTGCTTGATGCAGCCGAGGCTTTTCACCCGCCTTTGCCTGATACCTCAGGATCACCAAGTACTTATGCAGTGGAATGGGGGAAGCTGAAGGGACAGATTGGTCAGCAGATTGCATGGTTGAGCAGATTGCTCAGCAGTCTGTGGCAAGCCGGGTGGGCAGGCAGGCAGTTGGGAGCTTGATTATCGCGCGACCAGTGATGGCATGATTCGCAGACTTCGCATCGTCGCCTTGAGAGGAGTGATAGTAAGCCAGAAGAACCCTGCAAGGGCCCGTATGTCAGGAAAGCAAGACGAACTTGGCACATGAGTAAGTGTCTGCGAGTCATGCCTTGCCTGTCGCACGGCACAAATTGCGATTGAACCCGCATGTGCTCTTGTTGTGGAAGTCATGTCATTGAACTCTGAAAAGAGCGTGGGGTCCAAAATTATGACGATTGGGGCTGGCGGCCTAGGGGCTGGCTGCGTAATGTTGTGAGGCTGGTAGCGTAAGTATGTAATATATTGGGGCGGGCGGCCTAATTTTGTGTGTTACATTGGGGCCTGTGGTGTAATTTTGTGAGGATGGCGGCGTAATTTTCTGGAGTTGGCGGCGTAATTTTCTGGGGCTGACAGCGCAATTTTCTGGGTCTGGCGGCATTGTGCAAGGTTGGCAGCGTAATTTTGTGGCTTCGGCGGCGTAATTTTGTAGGGTTGGCGGCGTAATTTTGTAGGGCTGTCAGCGTAATTTTGTGGGGCTGGTAGCAGAATGTTGTGGGGCTGGTGGCGGCGCAGTTATGTCATATTTCGGGGCTGGCGGCGTAATTTTGTCGTATATTGGGGCTGTTGGCGTAATTTTGTGGGGCTGGTGGCGTAATGTTGCGGGGCTCAGGTCGACAGCATATTCTGTTGCCGTAACTTCGGCGTATTTTGAAGCGAGTACCTACTACGAGGGTTTCGATACCCCATGATATTCACAATGCTCTCGGGGCCATTTTGGCTCAAGTTTGGTATCCTCCCCATGGCCATGGATTGGTTTTTAAGTGTCCCACTTGTTTTGCATGATGCTGCAATCTCATGTCATGGGTTTCTTTCTTCTTTTCCCGCCCACCACCCTTTGTTGTGGTGCGGCACACGTTTGTTTATGCACCGCTCTTGTTTCTTGCCTGCCTTGGGTGGTCTTGTGTGCCTTTGGCTTTGCCTTTTGCACCCCACCCATCCATCCCGGCCTCCCCCGGCGGCCCGCACACCTGGGCTGTCAGGCAGGGCAGGCAGGCAGGTGGCCATCCACATTAAAAGCATCACATCCCTTGTGGCTTGTTGAAATGGGGCATTGCCCTTGCTTTTCCTTCAGACTGGGCGGCGACATAAACTCGTTCCTAAAGATGCTGTCTGACAGCCCCCATGCTTGAACCGGCTTAAGTAACCCCTGCTTAAGTGACCCCCGTCTTCACCTTTAGTTTAAGATCTCTCTATCTCTCGCTGTCTCTCCCTCTCCCTACATGTATACATACACACATTTTCACATGGTGCTTCACGCGATGTGATGTGGAAGCAGTCATTTCGAGCGCAAGCGGTTGCGAACCCCCGATGAGGTTTGTCCAAAGCAATCATTTCGAGCTCAAGCGGTTGCACAAGCTCCTTCTAGATGCTTGCCCAGAGAAGTAGCGCCGTTGAGTCTTGGCCAGAGTCTTAACTCATAGTCTGCGTGGCACGCGGCAGGGTGCAGCAATACATGCCACGCAAGACTTGAGACGGCTCCCTGCCTGCTCTGTTTAATGTTTTCTTAGAGATAACAGGTGAGGGTAGCAGGCACACGTACATACACGTACATACACATATACACATATACACATATACACATATACACATATACACATATACACATATGTATGAACAAACATAGGTTTGTTTCCCTTTGATTTGGTTCCCTTCTTTGTTTTTTGGTATCTGTGCCTATAGAATCATTTCAGCCAGTTTTCACACATGCCAAATCAATAAGACAACACACATATTAGTAAATCTATGGCCATACAACTGGCTGAAGGTGGTTCTAGGCCCCACAGTACCACTTCAATCAGTTAGTGCGCACGCCAAATGACCGAATGAGCACCAAAAGCGGAGCTTGGTTGAGGCTGTCTGCGGGGCCTCAGATCCGCAGTTCTTTTGTTTATTATTCCTTAAGCAAGGTTCACGCGGAAGAGTCCTATATAAGTCTTCTAAAGGCCAGTGAGGGCATTGACGGTTCCAAATCCGGTGCCTTGAGACTGTAGGCACCCATTTGTAGGCCCCCAGTCGAGTGAGTACTTGGCAGCTCCAAATCTGGTGCCTTGAGGCTGTACACCCCAGAGAGTGCATTGACGACCTAGCGGGCTGAAGCCACGTGCTTTCGACCACCTTGAAATGGTTGTGAACACAGAAAGGACGACTAGCATGACACTATGGCCGCAAGACCAGACACCACCAATGGCACTACTCAGATCACCACTCACAACAACATCCTGAACCACCACCCTTTCATAAATTGGTATGTTGACACTACCACATGAAAAGGGCCGTCTCCACAACATCAGCGCAATCGCATGCTACCGTTTTTGTATTCCATGTGCTACTCCAGGACGATGCAGTGTGTCTACAGAGGCAGCTTGCTAAGGAGCTCAAGACACGAATCCACACGCAAAGTCGCACACAGAGTAAGGAGACCCCCACCCCAGAGGAGTGGGAAAGTACAAAATGCAAATGCAATCGGTAGAGGCATAGATCCCCTGTCAAAAAGTATTGTGTCCGCAGCTAGATCCAGTTGCAGTAGCACAGATTATTTCTCTATAACTCCATACGGGCCATTCAGAAACAACGTATAGTTGTTTGACTTGTTGAACACCTTCAGTGTGCCTCAATGTCTTACGCTATGAAGTTACACGTCCAGCTCCCAAATTTGACTTTGGTTGATACATCGCATGCATTGCTTCTGCGTGGTAGTAAATGTTGGAGAGGGCATGGGTTGCTGAGATGTCGAGCATGGACATTGAGGACCAGGCTATGGGTACCCCCCTGAAGGAGTCTCGCTCTGCCTCGCCTGGGCTGTTTTTGATGGCTTGTCATTTCTGATGGCGGCCCAAATTTATCTAGCTCCTTTTGCTCCATGGGATGCAAACTTGCCCTTCGGCTGTAGGGTAGGTGCCCACCTTCACGATTGCGAGGTGGGAAAGCCTCATGCATGAAGCCATCTTTAACGTCCCCTTGGGCGGAGCTTGTCTTCGTTCTCAGTGCAGGGTTCAACTGGCATGCTTCTCCAGGATGCCCCCTGTAGGGGGGACCAATTCCACATCATCAGCATCATCATAGTCAAGGAGGTAGGTTGCCGCCTTAAATACCACATCCCAACGCCAGCAGACCCCAATAGGCTTTACGAACCAAACCACGGGTGTTTAAAGATTCTCTCATTGTCGCTCAGCTCATGGCACCTTTCTGTTCAAGTCTTGCCTCGGCACGTGCCCGTTGCTGCACTTCGTGGCAGAAACAAAAGTACAACTAGTTTGTATGCGGCAGCGGAGGCGCAGCGACTCCAGCCGGTGCTGTGGCTGCCGCGGATGCAGCGCCAAAGGCAACACAAAAAACGAGATTGAGGAGGAAGACGACGTGGGCGGCGATTTCGAGTTGTTCGGTCAAAGTGGTCGGCATGGACAGCAAAGGCGCGTGAGGGAGACCAGTGGGGTATCTGACAGTTTGTTTCAAAAATGCCATATGATGTTGCACATGTCCTATATTTGTCCACAGCATAGCCCAGGCATGTTTTGTTTGAATCGCCTTCCCACCCCTCAAGGCTTTAAGGTCGAGTTCTTTTCCTAATACGGTGTTTCCATAATATGAGTTTCTTACGTACAATTTGTTTTAAGGGACGGTCCAATGCCAAGTCGGAAGTCCCACCATCTTGTCCAAATACCTGTGCAAACCATGCATCGTCGGCACGAGGTTCTGCCATCCCGAAGGTAGGGCTTGTCATGCTTCACGGAGGCATTTGAGCAAGATGGTGGGGATTCCGGCATTGGCGTTGGACCTTGCTATCCGAAGATATGAAACTCGAGCACTATGAAAAGCACTGGACCTTACAGGTCTCTGGGTGTAGAAAGCAATTTCATATGATGGCAGTGTAACTTTCACCATCTGTTGAAATATTCCTTCAAAACGACATCAATGAGGTATAATTCGAACGTGGCTTCATAGACCTATTTGAATAGGACCCTATTATTGCATTTTCAAGAGGCATTGTGAGGCAGCATGTTGCTCCAGCATCGCAGTAGCGCTGAGCAACCTTGTGCCCAAAATGGGGTCTATGATACTTTTTGTGGGGGGGAGGGGGGGCTTTGCCTCCACCAACAATCCTTCAACCATGTAGATGCAGTGTCCCATGTGACACGTCCTTTCCGCCTTGTGAACTTGCGAGAAATTCTGTGCAGACCGACATGAGCAGGCTCAATTTTTTCCCACCACTCTCCTAGATGGTGGGTTGTCGTTTTGAAGCAGCACCCGTGCTCCTCTCATCCCTCCTCTCCTCTCCTCTTCCCCCTCTCCAAATGAATCATCAATCATCACCCACACAGGAACCAAAGTGATTGATTTGCATAGGAAAAATACGTCTCAGACATTCAGAAGCGAAAGTCGTGGATTTGCATGGGAAACATATAGTTCTAGACAACACAGTGAGGCACCAGATAGGCCACAAAAGTGCTCTCCCGAACAGTGCGTCGCACACATTCACAGGCAAAATTAAAAGATTTGCAGGAGAAAACATATATATATTTCCATACATACACACATCCCAAAGTGATAGATTTGCATCAGAAAGCATACAAATCTACACAACACAGTGAGACACCACATAAGCCACAAAGGTGCGCTTCAGAGCAGTGCATCGCACACATTCACATTTAAAAATTATGGATTTATTGCAGAAAACATATACTTCCACACATACACACACATCCCAAAGAGATAGATTTGCATGAGAAAACGTACAATTCTAGATACCACAGTGAGACACCAGATAGCCTACAAAAGTTCGCATTCGAGCATTGCCTCGCCCACATTCACAGCCAAAAGTATAGGAGTCACATTGGAAAACATATACTTCCTAGTGAGACACCAGATAGGCCACAAAAGCCTGCTTCCGAGCATGCGTTGCACACATGCACAGCCCAAAGTGAAGGATTTATAAGAAAAACGTATATTGCCACACATACACACATCCCAAAGTATTGGATTTGCATTTGGAAACGTACAATTCTAGACACCACAGTGAGACACCAGATGGGCGCTGCCTTCCTGCACCCAACAAGACGCACTGGCAGCAACGTTGGTCGACGATGGGGCGCTCCTCCTCGATGGGCATGATGCATTCGAGGCGCCTTTGTCTGAGGTACTGGTGGACCAGAGGCATTGTGAGCAGCTTGGCTGAAAAAAAATAATGCACTTCCGAGGAATGTGTCGCACACATTCGCAGCCAAAAAAGTGAAGGATCTACACACGAAATACACATATCCCAAAGTGATATATATATATATATATATATATATATATATATATATATATATTTGTATGCTAAACGTATAATTCTGCACACCACAGTGAGACACCAGATAGGCCACAAAAGTGCGCTTCCGAGCAGTGTGTCGCACACATTCACACCCAAAAGTAATGGATTTACACAGGAAAACGTATATTTCCACACATACACACATCCCAAAGTCATAGATTTGCATAGGGAAGCTTACAATTCTAGACACCATGCACAGTACCAGGATAGGCCACAACAGTGCGCGTTCGGGAATGCGTCGTACACATGCACAGCCAAAAGTGAAGGACTTACATAGGCAAACGTATATCTCCCAGAGAGACACCAGATAGGTCACAAAAGTGCGCTTCCGAGCAGTGCGTCGCACATATATGCACATATGCACAACCAAAAGTGAAGAATTTATATAAGGGAAACGTATCTTTCCACACATACACACATCCCAAAATAATAGATTTGTATCAGAGAACTTACAATTCTAGACACCACAGTGAGACACCAGATAGGCCACAAAGGTCCGCTTCCGAGCAGTGCGTCGCACACCTTCACACCCCAAAGTCATGGAATTACATAGGATAAAATTCTAGACACCACACTGAGACACTAGATAGGCCACAAAAGTGCGCTGTCGAGCAGTGCGTCGCACACATTCACAGTCAAAAGTCATGGATGTACATAGGCAAACGTGTATTTTCACACATACACACAACCCAAAGTGTTAGACTTGTATTAGAAAACGCACAATTCTAAACACCACAGTCAGACACCAGATAGGCCACAAAAGTCCGCTTTCGAGTAGTGTGTCGCACACATTCACAATAGAAGTGGTCGGATTTACATAGGAAAACATATATTTCCACACATACACACATCTGAAAACGCACAATTGTAAGCACCACAGTGAGCCAACAGATAGGCCACAAAGGTGCGATTTCGAGCAGTGCGTCGCACACGAACATGCACGTGCACACACATGCATATATACATACATCCGGTAGGCAGTGTGTCAATCCCTAGAGACAACTCTACTGGACCACTCTTCTGGCGAACCCAACCGTCACTCCATTTCTACTTGCTTATATACATGCTTATATATACACACATATATGTTCTATGTATTTATAAACATGCCCCCCACATCTGATTGAGAGCATGGTTGATGAGAACGGGAATATATTAATAAATATGTATATGGTGGAGGCAGAACTACGATATTTAATGCACAGCTGTCTTTGGGCCAGGAAGGCATTGTGTGTTTCTAATTAGTGTCACTTGCCATGCATAGTTTCAGCTGTTTTAGACCAGTGTACCTGTCACAACTGAATTTGGCTTGTGCGACGTGCATAGAAAGTCATATTCGCATCGAACATGATGTCACTCGAATGTGGGGCCCGTGCAGCAAAATGCAGGTAGTTACAAGGCTGGATGATCTAGGTTCTTAGCTGCAGTAGGCCCTGGTCCCGGTCCAGGCCCCTAGTTTCATCATCTTCCTGCCCCATAAACCTGCATCCTCTAAGGCATATATGTATAGATACTCTAGTAGTATGTGTCCGTTTGAGCTAGGCAGAAACTGCATTTGTCTTCCGACCTGTAGTTTTTAAGACCCAATGCACATTCAAGAGCTTCACAATGAAAAAAATGTCACTCGAATGTGGTGGGCATCTTCGTAAGGTAATAATGTTTCCAGAATCCGTCCAGATGATGTCTTGGTGGAGAGTTGCATCGACGGTTGCTTCTGATGGCGTGATTGCTGAATTTAGGCCCGTATGGTCCTCCTCCGACTGGTTTGCAGCTCATGGGATATGAGGTCGGTTGAGCAAATGAGTCTTGGTCAACAAGGTGACTTCGTGAGCTTCACGCATTGTGAGTTCATGCCGGGTGGCCAACAGTGTTCTCAACCTTCGAGTGAGCTGGAAAGTGCATCAACAGTGCCATCGAATCCTGGACCCACGGCCCCTCAAAGATTGTCACCCTCATGGATCCAGCACACATCAATTGCAGACAAACTTCTCCATGCAATGACAGAAGGAGAAAGCAGTCGTGATCTTAGTAGTCTAACACCGAACACCTTACCATTACCAATTCGAGCATGGCATCTTTCAGGCTTTGGACTGACACAAGGATATATTAAGATCATTTACTCGAAGGTGTGCAATAATCCTTCCGCCAGATTTAATAATCCTTCCGGCTGGCCTGGAGGGCACCGGGCCCGGGCCCGGGCCCAAAATTGGTGCGCGGAGCGCTCCCGGGCCCTGGCCCTGGGCCCGGCCCCAAGGGTCCATGGGGCCCATGGGGCCCATGGGACCCGTGGGGCCCAGGGGCCCCATGGGACCCGTGGGGCCCAGGGGCCCCATGGGCCCCATGGGCCCCATGGGGCGCATGGGCCCCATGGGCCCCATGGGCCCCATGGGCCCCATGGGGCCCATGGGCCCCTTGGGCCCCATGGGCCCCTTGGGCCCCTTGGGCCCCATGTGCCCCGGAAGGATTATTGCACAACTTGGAGTAGGACGATGGGGTTCATTATCCTTTTTGCCATGAGGGTCATCCTAAAGACTAGGATGGCACCCCGGACTTGCAGAAACACAAACAATCTGATTGCCACCCTGGTGCGCAAGAATACAGGACACAAGCAGCGTCCCGAGTGGGGCTTGCCCTAATGTGAGGCCTGCATTTGCTGTGTACTTGACCTCCAGAGTGAAATTTGGATGGTTGGTGCGTTTGTACGTGTGGGCTCGCATCCTGGTTCCAAGAATGATCAAGCATGCAATCAGGACTACAACCTCAATTTCCTAAACTATGAACTTTCAGCGACTCCGAAATATACATTCATTTTGTTTTGCTCAGAACTCAAATAAGGTATGTTGTAAATAAGTTTCGTCTCCAAAGCGAAACAACGACTCACTAACAATTGGAATGCACTGACAACACAGGGGGCCGTGGCCTTTGAGGCCAACATGTTAGGACGAATACGTATATCGGGAGCGTCGTTCAATCAAATTGCAATATCGTAGACCGATGTTATCGTGTGTGTGTTTCTCGAAAATTGTTTCTCCCCAGAGGGTTGGCCGAAAAACCTTCCAAAATGGGTTCGTGTAGAATACAACATCGGACCACCGGACGCTTAAGTAATTCCGAATACGATTGATTTTCGAATCCAATCCATTGGGACTAGTCCCGGGACCCGGAAACGGTTAAAAACAAATAGAAGTTGGTCTGCAAACGATATATGGAAAATACATATATTGAGAGCGCGTGAAATTTAGCACCTTGTCTTAGTCCAAAGCCTACCCTTGAGTTCTTACTTTAAGCCCCAGCGCTTTCATAATACTTCAGTTTCATAATCCCCCCAACCCCAGCTAATAAACACCAACAGCTCCAGGAATATATATATATATATATACCCACAAGGTAAATAGATGTACAAATATTTTATATATATATATATATATATATATATATGTATATGTATATCCAATACCTTCGGCTC
>Ga0099797_101860_pt1 | contig 10236 bp, 11 predicted proteins | sample Uncmet_Sort48C_1_FD_89871 | JGI IMG/M metagenome (GOLD analysis project Ga0099797, IMG submission 89871) | Marine eukaryotic communities from CALCOFI LINE 67, Pacific Ocean - C012_Sort48C_1 | ecosystem: Environmental > Aquatic > Marine > Oceanic | place: Pacific Ocean: Monterey Bay | collected...
AAACTTGCCTATGTCGGCCATGTAGGCGAACACTACCTTGAATGGTGTGGCTGAAGCAGGCTGGAAGGCAAGCACCTCTAGAAGAGAGTTAGCATCTGCTGGGCCTGATAACTGCACATGTAAACTTGAATGCAACACTTATTGCCTTACTATACAAATATTTTATATATATATATATATATATATATATATATATATGCATATGTATATGATATATAATATATGTATATACATATGATATACATATATATATGGGCCCATGTGGACCCACGCGGATGGATGGACGGACGGACGGGCGGACGGGCAAACAAGAAGACGGACTGGCGGACAGACGGGTGAGCAACACAACGGGGGAGGGAACACATAAATACGTTTGACAAAATCATTTAAGCAACGCGTACTACATAACATAACGGCTGCATGTACTGATGATCAGGAATTTATTTTATACATATATTGTTGGTCTCTCTGGCTTCCTTTGGGCGGCTTTGGGTTGACTGGTGCTCCCTTTCGGACGCCTTCGGGATCGATTTGCCTCTCTTTGAAGTTCTAAAGTAATATTGGGATTGGCATATCTGTTGCGGCATGAGAAAGTTCAGGGGGGGCCCAACAATACGGGCATGCACACGGAAACTTGATTATATGAATATATTGTTGCATGTGTTTATGCGACAATCTGTTGGTACTCTCGATGTACTCTAGTATGACTAATCATTAGTATGAACCTTTTATTGCATTATTCAGATACTACACATGCGACACTTGATCGGATGCGGGATATGACAACATCTTTCTATATCTGGGTGAGGCTCTGACAGTCCCTCATCGATACAATCATCCTGCACCCAATCAGCAGCCTATTACAGGCGCACCCCTGGAACACAACACAACACCTAACAACGAAAACTAACACTACCATCAAACGTTGTAAGTTAGAAGACGAACACAAGATCTGCGTGATAACTTATAAAGTGACAAGGCAACACTCAACAATCGGATCTGACACAACAAACAACGCAAGTGCTTTGGGAGTTCGCTAATTCGTTGCTTTGGCAGAGCCAGATCAGCATGCGATAATTTGGACAAAGAGATAGGACGTACTACTTGCAAGAACGGGCCGCTATTGCGGCCATTGTTTAAGGACACCATAATAATATAAAACACAGATGACAACAAAATATGAGAAACATATTCGGGATATATGAAATTCATGATTTTCATATATATATATATATATATATATATATATATATATATATATATATATTAAAAGTCATGCATTTCATATATCCCCGAATATGTTTCTTATATTTGTGTGTGTTTGGGGCGGAAGGGCCGCAAGATGGGGGTGACCCCGCACCCAATATATGTCAAATGCATTCCATATAGACTATATATGTGCCGGGCGGCGGGTCTGACACCCCAACGGTTTGAAATTCCAAGGGCTGGTGGAAGGCGGGTCTGCGATGGGGGGGACGGAAGCGGGGGGGGAGCCAGAGATGATGTGGCACAAGCTCAATTGCAAACATATCTTCCGAAGCCTTCTGGAAGGAACCCTGCTGCAGAAACTCCTCTTTTAGCTGGCTGGTCTAACCGCGACCAAGGGGATTTACAAGCAAACCACGAGCGAACTAAATGCATGGCTGCCTTGGCCTAATGGACAAGGCATCAGACTTCTAATCCGAAGATTGCGGGTTCGAGTCCCGCAAGGGGTGCTTTGCATCACACCCTCTTATCGACACGTGTGTCTATCAAGGCCGCCTCGTGTTCACGATGGCTCCCCCCCAACCTCTTCCGACACACTCTTTGGCGCCACTAGCCGCCAACAACTTGATGCACCATCTTATATTTCCTGTTACATGTAATGAGATATGTGAGGTTACAGATATATGTTCTGCAATGTGTTATGTTTTGTAATATTCATGTTACTGGTTATGTTATATGTTATGTCATATGTGATGGTTACAGTTGAGGGTGTGCCAGGTTGCATGTGATGCTGCAGGGTATGTCATATGTTAGGTTGTATGTTACCTGTTATGTTAGATGTTATGCTGTCTTAGGTTGCATGTTAGGTTGCATGTAATGTTATACGTTAGGTTGCATGGTATGTAGTATGTTATCGTGCATGTTAGGTTAGATGTTATGGAATGTCGTACTAGATGTTATGTTTTGTTATATTTCATGGTGTCGTAGAGGTTATATGCTAGGTTAAGCAACTTGAAGCACCATGTTATATGTCGTGTTGTGTTTTATATCATATGTGATGTTACATGTTATGTTGTGTTAGGTTGCAAGTCATGTTGCATGTTAGGTTATGTGGTGAGTTGCATGTTATGTTATATGTTATGTGATATTTCATGATCTGTGTGATGTGTCGTAATATGTTATGTTACTGGTTATGGTATATGTTACGTTACATGACACACACATGCGCCAATATGCGATGAAATGGGCTCCAGAGCTCACACAGACTCCTGCCAGACTCCTCCTGACAGACTCCTCCCAGCAAACACATACTCCTGAACGCGCATCCCAGATTTTTTCCGAATACCTGAACACTTTCAATGCTCATCCCAACAGCAAACCACTGATTTCCCCATCAACTTGCTGCGCAACCATGTCACAGAGCAGATGCGCCATTGCTGTGATCGCCCATCGCAAACAGGTGCTCGCTGGCATCTGTTACATTACAATATGCCCTCACTTCTATCCATGTTCTGATTGCGCTGCAGCAACATATTGGAATCGCGCCGCGCCAATCAGTTTTTGCTCGACGGCTCTTGTGCGCGATCTTGTTTGGCATTGGCCATGTCGCATGCTTCTCCTTGTGGGCCTCGCGGCACGCGCAGGTGTGTTGTGGTTGGCGAGCTTGCTGAGCTTGAACAGGATCACTGTGGCAAAGAAGGCTGGTTGATGGAGCGCCTATATGTACACGATTCTTCCAATCTGCCAATGTTAAACATCACAACCCATAGGAAGATGCAGCGCAGGTTCCCGGTGCTGCGCTGCCGGCAGTGGTCCCTGTAAGTGACTTTACAATCACTTTAAATTTACAATGCAATTTTACAGATGATGGAACTGCCTATTGCTCAACACGCGTTTACCACTGTGCAAGCTCAGAGAGCCCCGGCCGGATTTAAATGCTTAGAGGGGACCCGCCCCTGCCACAAACACCTGTCCAAAATTCATCCCATAAAACTCCCATTGTTTCTCAAAGTGGTGCCCAGATGGACCCCCGCGGGATGCTACAATTCCAATAAAATGCAAACAAATATCTCACGCAATCTGTGGAAGCATTGATCACAGGACTTCTGAAAAAACGTTGCAACGGAAACCTGCCTCTAGACCCTCCCCGGGACCCTAAAAACAGGCGAAAGCATTGTAGGTGTTCAAAAACCGAAGTTCGACTAATTGCAAGTTTCTCGATTTCAGGGACTTCGTTTGACACCCTCTTGCCTCCATTTTCTCTGAACTATAGCATAAAAGCTATATCAGAATCGCAGGAAGGCACTGGCAAACAAAATCACCTGAACACACACAATAAAACTACATTTTGATTTGGAAAAGGTCCAACGAATAATCGGTTGTCGCGCCACGAACATCTCCGAAAAACTACACACATGGAAGAATTGAAAACATTATCAATAAAATGGTTCCGAGGTGGTTGGACACGGTTGGACACCCGAAATGACTGACGGATTTTTTTTTGAAATCATAGTTCAGACCCCGTTTCAAAATATGTTGGATGATATATAAGGGTACGTGTTGACAACAAAAGAATGTATAGGCCAATCCCATTGCCCATGAGTGGAGGGGTGGGCGATGACACGCAGCATGGTGCCTTCGATTATTTGATTGTTCACCTATCCACAATTACACCATAAGTACTGGTAGTCCGGCAATCTGGTGGATCACCACCCAATTCACCGAAGACACCTTTAGTCACTGACGAACAATTCAAATTGTCCCATATATGTCACCAAACGAATCGCGGGTCAATGGCAGACCACTTGTTGAATTATTTCAATTTGATCCATCAGCTTGCCAGATCCATCAGATTGGGCTGATTACCAAGCAAATATTGTTGGCGATTTGCGGAATGTCCAGATTGTGCATTCTCCAAACGGCAAGTTGCGTACATACATGAACAACTCAAACTCATGGATAGAGCCAAAGCACATGGTTCGCTGTCAGCGCACGCTTGATCAAAACTGGTCGATGCCATTTACAATGTTTCTTTGGAAATATGATATTGGCTAACGTAGTTCGGTTCACCGTAGCTTTGAATGTTTAGAAGAAGTTGTTCACCTTTTATTCGATGGGTCTAATTAGCAAACAATATATTGTGTCATACATGTGGTTGCACAATGTGATGGACGAGTGATGTTTAAATGTTTTCATAGCATACAGAGAGTTCATAAATTGGTTGACTTGTTGATAACAAGATGAACATCGGGCTCTCCAATTGGTTTCCCAATTTGCTTCAAGAAACCAAGGATGATGGACGCATGTGACCACCCGTGTTCAATGCTGTTCCAAACATCCACAATGATTTGTAATAGTCGACCCGCCATTGCAATGTAACTACAAGATGAGACAGCACTAGGGTGAAGTAAATGAAACCATGAAGTAGGAAGGCGTTGGCAAAAGGTTGGGATATGGTTGGACAGAAATATCTACGCGAAGTTTGTGAATGATCCTTCCGGGTGTGCTAAACGGTGCAAATTTGGGGGCCTGGGCCATTGCCTGGGGCCCCTAGCACAGCCGGAAGGGTTATTAATTTCGCAGGTGGGCTTATTGAGAAACCTTAACCATGAAATAGGAAGGCACAAAAAACAAATTCGGATTCGGTGGACAACAAATATATACTGGAAACGATCGACGAGTATTGCCCCTCTGGCCTACAGGATCCCTGACGCCCTCTGTCGGCATGCGTGGCACTAAGGCCAAGACCAATATTGGAAAAAACAGGAAGGTCATTACACCTAGTGCAGCATAGCCAGAGGACTCCGACGGATAATTTTCACAAGCAAATACATGAGACATTCCATCAAGCAAGCCTGCGACTAAGAGTGGGATGCTTAGAATGCTAAGGTAATGTTTGCAATTATACAATTACTAGATTCGCATATGGCGCCTTACGGTGCCGGTGGCTTCGTACAAAGCAGGGTTCGAAGCAGTGAAGTGTCTCCGAATGTGAGATGAGTAAGTCAGAACTCAGAACACTTCATTAGAATGTTTGGGTCGAAGCAGTGCAGTGAATTCGAAGAACTATGCACAGGCACAGCCGAAGAAGCTCTGTATTCATTGTGTTTTAGAAATGAAGGCTCAGGTGCAAAGCAATGCAATTATTTCGAAGGCCAGAAAAGCAAGTCAGATCTATGCTTAGTTACAGCCGAAGATGCACTGTATAAATTGTGTTTTAGAAGTGAAGGCTCAGATGCAAAGTAGTGCAGCAGTTTCAAATAAAAGCTTAGCAAGTCAGAGCTATGCACAAGCACAGCCGAAGAAGTACTGCACTTATTGTGTTTCAGAAGAGAAAGCTCAGATGCAAAGCAGTGCAGTGGTTCAGAAGAAAAGATAAGCAAGTGAGAACTATGCACAGGCACAGCCGAAGAAGTATTATATTCATTGGGTTGTAGAAGTGAAGGCTCAGGTGCAAAGCAGTACACTGGTGTCGAAGGAAAGATAAGCAAGTCAGAACTATGCGCAGCCACTTCCGAAGAAGTACTATATTTATTGTGCTTTAGAAGCGAAGGCTCAAGTGCCAATCAGTGCAGTGTTTTTGAAGGAAAGATAAGCAAGTACTATGCACAAGCACAGCCGAAGAAGTATTGTATGCATTGTGTTTTAGAAGTGAAGGCTCAGGTGCGAAGCAGTGCAGTGGTTTCGAAGGAAAGATAAGCAACTCAGAACTATATGCAGGCACTGCGGAAGAAGCACTGTATTTATTGTGCTTTACAAGCGAAGGCTCAGGTGCCAATCTGTGCAATTGCTTCGAAGGAAAGACAAGCAATTTAGAACTATGCACAGGCACTGCCGAACAAGTACTGTATTTATTGTTTTTTAGAAGTGAAGGCTCAGGTGCAAAGCCTTGCAATGGTTTCGAAGGAAAGATAAACAAGTCAGAGCTATGTACAGGCACAGCTGCCGAATCATTGTGTTTGAGAAGGCTTAGTCGAGCAAAGTATGGTCAAAGCTCGAGCGGGAGCGCCTTTGATGTGCCAAAACTCGCGCGCGGGAGCTCATGTTTGGAGCCAAACCTCGAGCGGGAGCTCATGTTTGGAGCCACACCTCGAGCGAGAGCTCATATTTTGAGCCAAACCTCGAGCGGGAGCTCATGTTTTGAGCCAAACCTCGAGCGGGAGCGCCTTTGAAGTGCAAAACCTCGAGCGGGGGCTCTGAATTGGAGCCAAACCTCGAGCGGGAGCGCCTTTGAAATGCAAAACCTCGAGCGGGAGCGCATCCGAAGTGTTAAGCAAAGTCGGCGTTCTTCAGTTTTGAGCTGTTCAACTCAAACTGTTAGCGCAACCTAATATTTAATGTGCCACATACTAATCACACGCTCAGCTACAACATCCCTCATGGTTTCAACAAAGGTGGTGGGCAGGCAGCTGTAGGCAATCTCCGTTACCCTCGCGCCACTTCAAGTACGAAGGGGTCGTGGAAGTCAGGAGCTAGGAGGATATGATAAGGCGAATTCGAACCAATTCCGTTTGGCGGTAATACTTAAACAACAATTCGTTTTTGAATGAAAGAGGGCAGGCTGGATTTGGAGTGACACTTCGAATTGATCTCCTGGAAGTTCGAATGTGTCATCGCGGGAGTATTGGGGATGGCATGCCTGGATGTGTGTGTGTGTTTGTATTTCCTGTCAAGTGTCCAAAAATATAATACCGTGTAGCATCCTAAGCACCCTCGTCTTACTGGGTTCACTACATCGATGAAAAATGTTGAAGAGCTCCGGGATTTCAGTACACCAAATCCGCTTAAGAACAACACAACAACAAAAGCATTGGCCGTAATGCCGCCCGTTCCACCGCCGCCCCCCCCGTCTCGCAGCCTGTCCCGCTGCCAAACCAACCACATCAATATACCAATTGAACATGAAACAAAAATGCGGGATACCAACCTCTTGCGGTGATTTTGAATTAAAAAACTCTCTGTTGCCACCGAGAACAAAACAACTAATACGTATACCTACTAGCAATCAAGGCCCCTAATTTGGATAACCTGCCGATCTCCCTGAGCGTCGAGCGTGTTATATTTTTGGTTCAAGTCTGGGCAGCCTCCTACCAGACAGACAGCCAGCAAGGCAGCCAGTCCAGCTTCGATGCCAGAGGCTGCCAGTCAAGCTGAGCCTCCAGGCTCTGATCTTACTGCAATCTTAATTGTTAAGGGGCCAGGATGTCTAACGCATCAGGCCGGCACAGGCCGGCGGCACAAGCGGGCCCCGCTGTGCTTGCACAGCTGCTAGGTGTGTTGAGCCCCAATGTAATCAATCACATGTAAAATGACTTGTAAAATTACAGTAAAGTGATTGTCAAGTCTTTTAAGGGGGCTGCAACAAGCAGTGTTTTCGCAAAGTGTGCTGTCACGTTGGTAAAACACAAACTTTGGCTGGGCATGTGTGTTTTGCCAGCCCCCCAGCGGTGGCGCGCCCCTGCCGCAGACTCGCAGAAAATTTGTTGCACAGGCATCGTGCATGCTGATTTTCGCTTAAAATTCGCTGCACAGAAGTCGAATTTACTGATGTATGCTGACTTTCGCCTCAATTTCGATGTAAATCAGCTGCACAGGCATCGCATATGCTGACTATCGCTTCAATGTCGCTTCTGCACAGGCATCGCATATGCTGACTTTCGCCTCAAGGTCGCTTCAACTCCACTGCACATGCATCACATATGCTGACTTTCGTGTCAATATCGCTTCAAATCCGCATTTGCTTCGCACTCAAACTCCGAGCGTGGCGGTCTGGGCGAAGCCCACCTGGATAATACAACAAATCCGCCGCGCTGTGCTTGCACACCTGCTACATGTGTTGGGAGACACAGTATGAAATCATTCAGTGTGAAGTCACTTGTACATTTATTATATGTACAGTTCCTCTAAGGCTCTTTGCTGACAGCAAGCATCAGCAAAGGCACTAGACAGCTGCACAAAGTCGTGTTTTCGCAAAACGAGCTGTCGCAGGGAAACACACACTTTTGATGGAACATGTATGTTTTACAGCACCCCAATGGGTGCCGCGCCCCTGCCGCCGTACCTGCATTGGGGGACTGGCCTTGCGGGCGCCCTTCTGCGCACGTTTGCTATTTTAACTTATTTATTGCTTCCGAAACAATGTTGAAAAACAACTTCAAACAAAACAAAAACAAATCCTCCCAAATGGACGCCAGAGGGCGCTCCAGGGGAGGATTGTCTTGATGTTTGCTACATTGTGGCTATTTGTTAAAGCCCTGGGACTCAAAAAAAACGGCTGCGAGAGTGTAATTCTCTTTCTTGGAGCTCTTCTTTCACACCGTTTTTTTTTTTTTTTGGGGGGGGTCGTATTACCTCCTCATTGGCTACCCGGGGCCCGCCCAGGGAGCCCAAGACGAGTCCCAAAACAATCCCAAATCGATAAATATGCGAACAAACAAATCCGAAACAAATTGTCTTTCTTATGGGCCCGTTGTGTGTTCAAGGGGACCACAGGCTTCATATTTGACAGATGTTAATGAGATTTTAGAAGGTGAGTGTGAGTGTGTGTGTCTTGCTAGTAGTTGGTATTTCTAAAAAATATGTTTCCTATTTGTTGTACAAGGCTTGCTAGGCGAATGCAATATGCAGAAAAGGAAAGAAGAGACAAGAAGGAAAATACAGGGAAAGGGCATGACAGATTTTCCATGGATTTTTGATTTGCACTGCTCTCTAGTCGATAGCGTTGTCAGATTTTCCATGGATTTCAAACCCATGTTTGAATTTTCATCCACACTTCGCACTAAAACTCCAAGCGCAGCGGTCTAGGCGAAACCCAACTGGATAAGTATACCTAGTCAATGCCTTTGAATTGGATAATAAGAAAGTGTTTGATCAAGTATACTTATCAGTCTCCCATGCACCATCATGGGTTCCAGCACAGTGGGGGCCGCGAAAGGCGGCCCCCCACTGTGGTGGAGGCGGCCGGAGGCCGCCTGCATAACGGTGGATGGAACACTAATACGTATGACTGATCGAGACCATTTTTTACATATGCATTCTGGAGGCCTTGATTAGTTGCTCATATTTGTTATATTATTCTGAGTCATAAGACTGCCCTGAAGAAGATAGAGTGAAACATTGTCGCTTCCAGTTCTCAACTTGTCATATGTTCACTACACGTTTCCCATACCTGAGGTCCAATCAATGTGGCTTCTGCCCAACAACAACAAATACCAAGGGCTCCATATGGGTGTTTCTCGTTTGTTCCCTTACCCCAACACCGTTGCGTAAACGCTACGTAAACGGGGCCCCATGGGCCCATGGGCCCCATGGGGCCCCATGGGGCCCCATGGGGCCCAATGGGTCCCCAGGGGCCCCACGGCCGCATGGGGCCCATGGGGCCCATGGGGCCCATGTGCCCCATGGGCCTCATGGGGCCCATGGGCCCCATTGGCCCATGGGGCCCTTTGGGCCCATGGGGCCCTTTGGGCCCATGGGCCCCCGTTTACATAACGGTCCTGGTATAAATCCCCTACAGTGAGACAAACGAGAAACCCCCATACACTAGATGCGGACCATATTTTTGTTCCATTTGGCCGGATGCGCCAATGGGGCCCAATTAATTGTTCCATGGGCCTGTGCACCCATATAATTGTTGCAGGGGACCCCATGGGGCCCATGAGGCTGATGGGGCCCATGGATCGAGGACAAGGCGGACGGACGACGGGCAGGCGGGCGGATGCCGGCGGGCGGAACCAACGGAACCGGCATCGCGACAACAATATAGGTCAATACCATGCATGATACAATATAGCAAAATGTTTGGGTATATTTTCGGGTATAAAATTATCAATTATAAACTAATCGCATACAAGAGCATATTATACCATGATTGGCCGGGTCCCCAATAGTAGAAGATTGTACAAGCAAAAGATGCTTGATTATAATCGAAACCTATATCCGCCACCGTGCCGCCAGGCACGCAGGGCGTGTTCGAGTCATTGTCTGTTTGTCTGTTGTCCTGTTTTCTTGTCTTTTAAGGGGACCACACTT
>Ga0099797_101864_pt1 | contig 10236 bp, 8 predicted proteins | sample Uncmet_Sort48C_1_FD_89871 | JGI IMG/M metagenome (GOLD analysis project Ga0099797, IMG submission 89871) | Marine eukaryotic communities from CALCOFI LINE 67, Pacific Ocean - C012_Sort48C_1 | ecosystem: Environmental > Aquatic > Marine > Oceanic | place: Pacific Ocean: Monterey Bay | collected...
TAGCAAGCAAGACTGTACTAGCATATTTGGAAACAAAAACTTTCACAAGAAGTCCTGGGTTGTCTGACTAATCGAACAACATTTTTCAAATGCCAAGATCCTTACAATATCCACACTCAGGATATGATCCGAAAACTGCTTCCTGGAAGAGAGCAACGACCTAACTCCCCAACACCTACTAGCCCGTCATGCGCTCCTCAATTGTTTACGGTAGTTGAAACAACCAAAATAAGGGGTGCGTGGCCGACCCCTTCTGCAAACCCGTTCCTACTTGGAAACCTACCTAAAATGACGCGCAAATCCGCGGACCAAACTCGGACCAAAACTAGCCAATGTTGGACCAAAGTTGGACCAAAGTTGGGCCAAAAGAGTGCCAAAGTTGGGACCAAAGTTGGACCAAAGTTGGACCAAAGTTGGGACCAAAGTTGGGACCAAAAATTGGACCAAAGTTTGCGGACGCAGGAAATCATTGATTTTTACATGTTTTGCAATGCCACACCTAGACCAAAGTTGGGCCAAATTTGGACCAAAGTTTGGACCAAAGTTGGACCAAAGTTTGGCCTTGCCTGGACCAAAAGTGGGACCAAAGTTGGACCAAAGCTTGGGCTAAATTTGCCCAAAGTTGTGATTTGGGCAACGGTTTCGGCGACGGAGTTGCGCTACGCATTTGAACCACTTTTGGTCCACTATGTCTTCGTCTCTGGTTTCTCCTGGGTTTCATCCTGTGGTAGAATCTGCTGAGACACTTTCCGATGCTTTACATGAATAGGGATAAACAGTCTGGGGCCTAGGGTCTGGGGTCTTAGCGTCTCAGGCAACCGGTGTTGGATCGGCATAACCACTTACTTGTGCTTAGGGCCTCACTTGCATTGCTATGCTATGCTTTGCATTGTTTTGCTTTACATTGTATTTCTCTGCTTTGCATGGCTTTGCTGTGCATTGCCTTGCTTTGCTTCACCTTTGCTTTGCATTTCTCTGAATTGCATTGCTTTGCATCACTTACCAGCGCTTCGCTTTGCATGGCTTGGCTTTGCTTTGCATTGCATTGCTCTTGCCTTCAAGAATCCTTTCACTATTGTTTGGAAAAACTCCAAATTGGGGTCGTGCCGGCTTCATATTCTGGATTCCTGAGCGTGCGGGGACACCTTCGCATCGAATGAAGAACAAACGATGGACAGCTCTATTTCGAAGATGCCTCCCTGATTGACAGCATTAAATATTAGTTGCTTGCGGTGTGATAGAAGGCGACAGGCATCGATGAGACATGTATTTGCAGCTCCAATCCCATATTTGTATAGGGGAAACAACTTGGAGCAAACAAGAGAGGTTGGCAAGTGGCAAATACTCGTGTATGCATTTGCTTCATATATGCATTTCAAGGTTTGTTGAATATGTTTGGGGAAAACATTGGGAACCGACACCTTTTTGTGTGGTTGTGTGCAGCGACATAGAGTCAGTGCAGAAGTTGCAGGCACATTCACACTTGTACATCTAGCTTCGTACATTACATAACATTGTACTTTGTAGATGTTGGCCTCCATTCCTATTGTGCTTCTGTTTGTTGTGTTAAAGCGCATGGTAGATTCTCCTAGTTGCCAAGCACTGAAGATGTTTCAGAGGGGGATGGTGAATGGTATAAGACTAGGCATGATATCGCATACATTTGCTTGACTTTCTAATAATGCCTCGTGGGAAGTTAGCAAGGCTTGTGCTATGCATTTCGTTTTGATTGTTTGGTATTAGAACTTAAATGCTTTGCCGACGTTGGTTGTTCGTGAAGGGTCTATTATCTTCCCTGCGGTTGAGTGCTCCACAACCGGCTTGCGAGCCGAATTGCAGCATAGTCTCCACATAGGTTTGCATTTTGCTACGGGTCCGCAAAAAAAAAGACCCGAAAATAAAAAAAATATTGAAAATGTTGGTCCTGAGCTTGTGATCAAGCCGCCAGCGGTTGTGACAGATGAAGAAGGCTCCCAGAATGTCAAGAACGACGACTTTGCTTCAGGCTGGGTTGCTAGTCAAACTTCCCCGCCGCCGTCCTCTGGGCGGGTGGGAGGGTGGGGGTCCATTGCGGCTACCCTCCCCTGGGTGCGGCGAGAGCCGTGTGCCACCCCCCCCTGGGTGCGGCCGTCAATCATGTCCAAGGTGTCCCCCACAGATTCGCCATGTGCTGCTTGTTTTGCGTGTAGCCCCCTAACTGAAGATCTGCCCTCTAGTATCTTGTCAAGTCCCATTTCAGATCTCTCCGCTGACAGCAGTGTTTCCAAAGATTTGCCCACCAGGATAACGTCAAGTCCCATTACAGATCTCTCTGCCGACAGCAGTGTGTCCAAAGATTTGCCCACCAGTTGCTCGCCTCCTGGTCCGCTGTCTCCCTTGCGAACTATGGCTCGGTTAGTCACTGAGATTAAAGGCTTACAGCGGAACCACCAACCCCTCTGGAAGACTATGCTACGCTCCCGCAGTCTCACATCGCTTGACCCCCGGAGACACCATCCCGAGTTCCTTGAAGAGTTCATTGAAATGTGCTCCGAAGATTCCACTCCAAGCTTTGGACGCTCGCCGAAGTCCCGTTCACGTGACAAGAATCCCAGCTTTTGTGTGCAGGCGAAGAACTACCCGAAGCAGAAGAACACGATTGAAGCAGTATATTTAGGCCCCGATCGTAAAACTCTCAAAAAAGTTATGGAAAGCGACACGAAGTCTAAGTACAACACCCGAAAAAAACCAGCTCTCAAGTACCGTTCGGTTTGTTGGATAAGAATTGCCAAGAGAAAGTAACCAAACCTCTCATGCGGAAGCCCTCGAGCATGCAAAGACCATCATCTGGACCAGGACGAATTCTCAGGGCAATGAGACGCAGATCGATTTTGACGGCAACATTGTTGATCCCGATGGCTGTTTTTGTATATAACTCAGATTGTTGCAAGGACATGAAAACATAGAGAGGGCAGATATGGCCCGTAAAATTAAACATGTGCACCGTTAAAAAGTATATAAGCCGGGAAAAAATATATATATATATATATATATGTAAGCATATATATATATATATATATATATAGCCGGATTATAAGTGGCGCCGCCAGCCAGCGGCGCCGCCAGCCCTTGCCACTGCCCGAGCCTGCAACCCAGCCCGCAGCAACTGTCGATGACCTTGCATGGGATCGGGTGTTTGCAGAGCCACCCCAAAAACGCCCACGCACGGCGAGAGCTGTGGCGCAGGTGCGCTGGCGATGCGAGCAGGATGCACAGACCCAGCGGAGGGTCAATGAGATTGCTGGCAGCGCGAAGGGCGGCGATGAGCATTCAGCGCAGCAGAGGCTTGATGGGGTGCGCAGCATTGCGCAGCCGTGTGCTGGCGCGAGTCTCTGCCAAACGCTGAATCAGTGGTGCCCTTGCATGCTAATTTGAGCTATGTGCTGCGTTGGGCACTCTGTCTAGTGGGAGCTGGCATAGGTTGACTACGCATGCTGTTGTGAAGACAAAAAATACATATATATATATATGTATTGTATACGTGTTTGTTTGAGGGAGTTGGTTCTAAAGTCTTGTGTCCTAGCCGCCGACACGAGTGAAGGGGGGTTGCGAGCAGCGGCCCTGGTGCCACTTCGGCGGCATCCGCAGGACCCGCGGGATCTGCCGATGAGTTGAGGAAGGCTTGATTTTGTGCGCAGGCAATTTGCTTGGCAAGCCGTATTTCTAAGGGGCGAATTAGCCAAGCATGCATGCATATATATATATATATATATATATGCCATTGGTAATCCAGCTAACAAAGTACCAAACCATAAACCCTCGTGAGCCCCATGGGGGCCCATAGGGGCCCATGGGGCCCATGGGGCCCAAGCCGGCGGGCGGCCGGCCGGCCGGCCGGCGGCGGCGCGCAGCTGGCGGCGAACTGGCGAATGGACAGCCTTAGAAATACGGCTTGTTGGGACACCTTTGCTCAGAAATAAAGATGTCCGAGTTTCACAATTAGAAGATTCCCAAAGCAGCCCAAGTGGACGCCAAAGTGGACCCAAGTGAAACAAAAAACATCCCAAAGATGCCAAAAGAAAGCCACAGGGCCAGAAATATACAGGCAAACATCCGATGAACCATTCACGTTGATTCTATTTTGCCAACTTTCATATGGTTGAATAGTTTCCGAGTTTTGGACCAATCTAGAACAAACGTAGGATTATTGTTAGGCCTTGGAGGCCCAAATATTCCAAGCGTACCCTTATTCTTTGGGCAATGGGGCCCCTTAGCCACAACCTGGAATATTTTTCACCTGTCCCCATATTTATTATTTGTGTGCGTTTTCCGGCAAAATATTTTTGTTTTCGAAGGGTTGGCCAAAGAACCTCCAAAAATGGGTTTGCCTGGCGGGAAAAATCTTCGTTAGGCTTCCACTAGTCTTTTGCCCTATATATGACCCTCCCAACGTCCATGTGAGGCAAAATCCGAGAAATGACAGAGAATTGATGAAACAAGAATCAAACACTATATGTTTCCTAATAATCCCTTAGCCACAACCCTGTCCATCACCAGTGTGTTGTGAGGCATAGCTGACGTGTTGAAGGCGATGCGGTTGTTTTTAATGGACTTGGAGGTGCAGCAGGATGGCTGTGGAGCTCTTTTGAATATCGGCTTTCATTGCGAATATCAAAGGACCATGGTTGTGGCTAAGGGGTCCCCATTGCCAAAATATTGGATACTCAAATTAATAACCGAAAGCTGAAACTTGGTTCGCATCGATCCGTATCGGTCCAAATAACCTCAAAATTACATTCCCTAGGTCTGGGGACCGACCCCGGGACCGGAAAATAGGGTTTAGGAGTCCGGGACAGGAAGAATCACAGGACAGTCTTTCAAAAGACGGTCCCGCGCAGGTTGGAGGTGAAGCAGCTACAGAAAATTGGAGGTGAAATTTGTTGCCTAAGCGGCCAATGTCGCCGACTGAATGGCGGCCCTAAGGCCGCCATTGGGGGCGTCTGGGGTCGGAGCCCCCCAGCATGAGAAAGAAGTAACAAGCAAAAACATATTTTTTTTTATATACATATATATATGTATATGAAGAATATTGCTGGTTTGTATCCAGTTCAGATTTCCATTTCATTGTTCATGAGTTTGACCCCCCGGAGCGTGCACCAAGCCTAGGGCACCTAATTCTGTACGCAACCACGCTGTATATACCAAACACTTAATTATTGACATGATTAACAACACTATGAGAACCAATGGGATTGATAGGAAATATATTGTGGGTTGTTTTTCTTCCATAAAACCCAAACCCTGATCCTCTAACCCCCCCCCCTAACTTCTACATCCCCCCCCCACACACCCCGCCCACCTCATTTTTGGGAGTTCTTTGGAGCGCCCTCCGGGGGGAAATACATTTTCGAAAAACGCACCCCCAAACTAAATCGGTTGATTTGTTTTGAAAAACTTGTCCTTTTGTGTATGTTGTGTATTATTGACTTTATAAGACCCAATGATGCTGATTGATGACAGAATTGCAGACATAATCCCAACAAGTCAAACGTCCCAGAGTGAATCTTAGACTTCTTAGGTATCCCGACACAAGTATGTTGCATCCCACTAGAGGCGGTATAATGCAAAATCCGAACCAACATATTTGGCAATGACTCAATCATTTCCTTAGGTGTTTTGTGTGTTTTGTTTGCGGGAGGGGGGATGGTGAGAATAATACAGCACAACCAATATCCATACCCTGTGCCTCTAGAATGGATAACCAACAAAAAAAAAACAAAATCATCGCTTCCGCGACCAACCCGTTGTAGTGGAGGCGGCCGGAAGCCGCCCCCATATTGGCGGAGGGAAAACTAATACCCATACCCAACGAAGACCAGCTTTCTAATTATACACATTCTTGACCGGGCATGGGTATCTGTTGTTATTACTATCCTCGCCATTCCCCAAAGAAAAATATGAACTTCACAGGACAACTCTTGTAAACAAATGACAGATTTATCACACAAATGAACGATTGGTTCGGGGCATGTGTTTTTTTCCGAAAATGCGTTTTTTCCGGAAGGGCACTCAAAAGAACGCCCAGAAATGGGGTGTATAGGGTGTCAGGGGTTTGAATAAATATTTCCTACTATATAGATTTCCCATATAAATAACAAATCCCATATATATATATATATATATATATTTCCTATTAACCCAATAAAAAATGGACAGCTCTTGCAATACATTTCCAGTTTGGTTCTTTGACCTACTTCTGATTATGTCACTCAGACCACACCTGGGTTGTTGCAACTTTATCAGAGGCGTCTCACACAAACTGTTTTTCACAAAAAGGTCCAGAAATATGATCTCGGGTTAAAATTATCCCTAAACCCTACCCCCCATACACCCCATTTTTGGGAGTTCTTTTGAGTGCCTTTCTGGGAAAATACATTTTCGAAAAACACACCAACAAGAATCTGTATTTTTCGGAAAGGTCTGTGATTTTATCAAATATGTCATTGAATATTCTATGTGTAAAAAAATAAAACAAACGAAATCATTTGCACCAATAAGTTAAAACGTGGTGTCGCGTGTGTTTTTCGTTTCGCTTGGAATTGTAGGTTTGCCAAGATTTGGTGACGGGACGAATTCATTCATTTTTATTCATCCAAAACGAGCTGCCGCAGGGCAAGTTTGGATGAGGGACAATTTGTGAGAGCAACAATTGTTACTATAAGTAGGTTCTGACATATTCCAATGTCAAAACCGGTACCAAACACCATGCCGGATTTAATGGATAGTTATTCTTAGATCTCCTATAGAATTCCGTTATATGTCCCGTAGGGCACGGCTTACATGATACCTTTAATCGCAAATTCAATGAAATTACAATATTTGAATAGTTGTTTCATTTTTGAGCAAACTAATTCCCCCAAATTATGAAAGTCCTAAAATGTTCGGGTCTTACCGACTGTACAGTGGCTTTAGCCATTTTCACATGCAAATTCGATGCAACCAAACACCGCTGATGCATGTAAACACATCCCCGACCAGTTTTGAAGGGCCCCGGGGCCACGAAAATCAGGTTTAGGGGCCGTGGGCCGGAAAATAGGGTTTAGGGTTCTGGATTCCTATATATTTCCCATAGGGTGTTGCTAAAATTTGGCCGGCAACCTTATGATTTCCTTCATTTTCCTTCAGGGAATGGGGTCCCTTGTGGGGGACCCCAAAGATATACACCACCACCGGGTTTGGCCCTAGAAAAAGTAGGGAAATGGCTGGCGTGGACCATTTGGTGGTGTATATGCAAACTGCTGTAAAATACAACACTTTCTATATACACCACTCCGGCGAAGCGCCCCTGGGGTGGGGTATATACAAACTGCTGTATTTTACAACAGTTTGCATATACACCACCACATTGTCCACACCAGCCATTGCCCTATTTTTTCTAGGCCCAAACCTTTTGGTGGTGTATATCTTTGGGGTCCGCACATTGAACCATCAAGGAACATGGCTGCCGCCGGGGCTGTGGAAGATGTGCTGAAGGCGATGCGCACACACTCTTCGAGCATGGGGCTGCAACGGACCGCTTGCGCAGCTGCTGAATTTCTTGACCAGCTCGGATTGATTAGGGGACCCCCAGTATCCCGGAATGAGCACAACAAAGAGAAAACAAGAAATACAACAAACAAACGAATACAAATAAGAGGTATTTGACATATTTGCTGTATTTGTCGTATCTGTGGTAGTTGTCGTGTTTGAAATATTTGTCGTATTTGCTGTATTCGATGTATTTGTTGTATTTCATATACATGGGACTTGGCGATTAATAGGTCCCTGGAGGAAGGTGATTTTTGGCGTCGTTTACGGAGTGGGCGAGTTCCGTTGTGCAGCCTTGACCCAAGCCCTCAGATTTGTTTTGGCAACAAAGAAAACAGCAAAAATCATAAAAACTCGATGCAACATCTTTTGGATGGGCTCAAGGGGCCCAACCGATCTCACCCACTTTTATATGCGGAGTTTGGGAATTATACGCCAGCACCTATATGTATGTTTTTCTTTGTTGTTGTTTTTTTTGTTTGGTTGCCCCCACAGAGATTGCTTCTGGGATCTAGTCAATCCGAGCCGGTCAATCAATTTCGTGCGCAGCCCATAAACCAAATTTTCCGGCCCGGGTCCCTAAAGCCTATTTTCCGGTCCCGTGGCCCTCAACCCTACTTTCCGGCCCCGGGGCCCTTCCAAACAGGTCGGGGACGTGTTTCAATGCATCTGGGACGTGTGTTGCACCGAATGTGCATTTGGAAATGGTAAAATCCTTGTACAATCGATAAGATCCAAACTTCATATATATATATATATATATATATATACATTTTTTTTTTGTGATTTCAATTTGTTTTTGTTGTTGCCAGCCCTTCTTGGACAACACATTTTCGAAACCCGACCCACAAAATCCATGCGACTATTGAAATTGCATGGAATTTCATGATTTGTGTGCCTTCACGAAAAATTTAGCAGCAAAGGACCGCTTGCGCAGCTTTGCGTGGCCTCACTTTAAATGATGCCAACAGCGCCACGGTTGTTGCCATGGGTGGTTATGTTCCACTTGTGGCCCAGAGGCCCCATTCCATACGCTATTGTATTTAAATGGTTCCGGATCTTCCGAAAGGGTATACTATAAATATATTGTAGAAGTAGTGTTAAAGCTGCCTCGGCAAGATCTGGGTTTCTTTAAACAGCATTGCTGCCTCAGCTTTTGAGAAATAGGTGGCCCCTCCAGCCACCCTGGCCAAATCCGGGGGCGTGTTTCAATGCATCTGGGACGTGTGTTGCACCGAATGTGCATTTAGAAATGGTAATCGATTCATAAGGTCCAAACTTTTTTTTTTATATATATATATATATATATATATATATGTTTGTTTTTTGCAATTTCGGGGGGTTCTTTTGCCAGCCCTTCGGGGACAACACATTTTCGGAAAACGCACCCCAAAACACAAATCCATCCGAATATTGAAATTGCATTAAATTTCGTGAGGTGCGTGCCTTCACGAAATTTACCAGCAAAGGACCGCTTGCGCAGCTTTGCGTGGCCTCACTTTAAATGATGCCAACAGCGCCACGGTTGTTGCCAAGGGTGGTTATGTTCCACTTGTGGCCCAGAGGCCCCATTCCATACGCTATTTTATTTAAATGGTTCGGGATCTCCCGAAAGGGTATACTATAAATATATTGTAGAAGTAGTGTTAAAGCTGCCTCGGCAAGATCTGGGTTTCTTTGAACAGCATTGCTGCCTCAGCTTTTGCGAAATAGGTGGGGCCTCCAGCCACCCTGGCCAAAGCCGGGGGCAGCGGCCTCCGGCCGCCGCCCCCCTCTTTGGGATGTATGTGTCGCGAAAACCGGGGGCACCAATACTGTTTAAATAGTCCCAGAGTTTGCCGAAATTGTAAAAATCCTTGTACAGTCGATAAGGTCCAAACTTTATATATATATATATATATATATATATATTTTTTTTTTGCGAACTTTATATATATATATATATATATATATATATATATATATATATATATATATATAGTGTACAGTCGATAAGGTCCAAACTTTATATATTTTGTACAGTCGACAAGGTCCAAACTTTAGATCTGGGATTCTTTAAACAGCATTGCTGCCTCAGCTTTTGCGAAATAGGTGGGGCCTCCAGCCACCCTGGCCAAATCCGGGGGCAGCGGCCTCCGGCCGCCGCCCCCCTCTTTGGGATGTATGTGTCGCGAAAACCGGGGGCACCAATACTGTTTAAATAGTCCCAGAGTTTGCCGAAATGGTAAAAATCCTTGTACAGTCGATAAGGTCCAAACTTTATATATTTTTTTGCAATTTCGGGGGGTTCTTGTGCCAGCCCTTCGGGGACAACACATTTTCGGAAAACGCACCCCAAAACACAAATCCATCCGAATATTGAAATTGCATTAAATTTCGTGAGGTGCATGCCTTCACGAAATTTAGCAGCAAAGGACCGCTTGCGCAGCTTTGCGTGGCCTCACTTTAAATGATGCCAACAGCGCCACAGTTGTTGCCATGGGTGGTTATGTTCCACTTGTGGCCCAGAGGCCCCATTCCATACGCTATTGTATTTAAATGGTTCGGGATCTCCCGAAAGAGTATACTATAAATATATTGTAGAAGTAGTGTTAAAGCTGCCTCGGCAAGATCTGGGATTCTTTAAACAGCATTGCTGCCTCAGCTTTTGCGAAATAGGTGGGGCCTCCA
>Ga0099797_101865_pt1 | contig 10231 bp, 6 predicted proteins | sample Uncmet_Sort48C_1_FD_89871 | JGI IMG/M metagenome (GOLD analysis project Ga0099797, IMG submission 89871) | Marine eukaryotic communities from CALCOFI LINE 67, Pacific Ocean - C012_Sort48C_1 | ecosystem: Environmental > Aquatic > Marine > Oceanic | place: Pacific Ocean: Monterey Bay | collected...
ATCGTTGGACAGATTGTGAAAACTCTGATTTGCGCAAACCTCAGTACTACTAGCTCCATCTCGTCGGACAGAACGAATTTTCTCCAAAGCTTCGTGTAACGCAGCTTCTGCAGCCTCCGGTTCGTTCATATCAAGATTGATGTTGAAACGAGTACCAGTATTGTCAGTATTGACTGTGGTACTTTGTTCGACATTCGTGTTGGCTCTGCTGGGGATGTTTACGGATGATAACTCTTCCCAATGAGATGTTGCTGAGGCACTGCTATTTGGACCTGTGTGGTTGTTTAGCATTAGATGTGAATAAACATTTGGAACCATGTAGATGTTCTAGAATTGCAAAACTAACGCGTCTCTTCCTAGGAGTGAGGAAGTGTGATCCTCTGGGGAGGATCATTTCGGCAGCTGATTCATTGACTCCGTTCAAACGGAACCCAAAGAAGATGAAGTTCGACTTCGGTGCTCGTAGGTATAAGAGAGGCACCGTTGCTCGCTTACTAAGTCTGCCAATCGGAGATCAGACTCATCCAGACCCAAAAAGGCGTATGAAACGAGGCGCATCCGTCGTTTGAGGCGTCTGTTTCGTCTTTCTGCACACGATCAACTTGGAAAATGGAAAAAGATGCAATACGACGATGCCGCGAGCACAGCTATTCATTTTCCGTTAACGTTTCTCATTTTCCGATAAACTGCTATTGAAATACGCGACGTATTAAATACGAGCAGTTGATTAGGAAACCAAAAATTGTCGAGAACGCAAGAGGAAGAAAAGAAAGAACATCGGAGTTGGATGCAGTATTCTAGCGCATCATCACATGCGTTGACGGAGTCAATAGTGGCACGGCAAAACTCAAAACACATCATTTTGTCAAAGGAACAGCTATCTGAACTCATAGACAGTAATGAAAAACTCCAAGAAGGAATTTAGAAAGTATGAAAAGGGGAAAGCGAGGAGGATGTAAAATTGTGGAATCCAATGACACCACTACTTCTGCGAGCGACACGGAGTAGACAGTATTTGTCTGGGAAGATACAACAATAATATATCGTCGGACTGTATCGTGCTGTGAGCATGGTGTTGCCACGTATCATCATATAGCGTCGTGCTCCAACAAGTTTATGCCGAGTCCAATGAAAAGAAAAAGTTGGTCTCTTAATAGAAACATTAATGGCGAAAGAGCAGTTGGAACGCATCAATATTGTTTGACCAAAAATTAATCTGATTCTTCTCAATGAACTCGGTCCACAAATCAAATTACAAAATTCGAGCATCGAAGAATGACATGAAATTAGATCACAAAAAGGGACTCAACGAGGATTTTACTGTTACTAAAACTTCTGAAAAAAAAATGAAAGCTGACAAAAAGGGGCACCATGGAACCAGTTTCTGGGCCCCAAAAATTATAGTAGATCAAAGTTGTTGGAAACGAAGTTGGAAAGGAAGCCCAAACGCGGCAAGAAGCTATTTCACAGAAGATAAATCTGAAGGATCATCACAATATGCAACGTGGACACCGTATTTAATTGATGGCGATGATGAACAAATTGGTGTTGCTAGATTCTATATTCGTTTGTATGTACCACCAATATACAATCAAAAAGAAAACAACAAAAATCCAACGAATGCAAAACGTTATCGACAAGTTGTATATGCAGCATTGATGGAGAGTGTATCGATTGAAAGGAGAACTTACACTGTGCAGGATTTCTATACAAAAATGTCGGCGGAAGAACAAACATTATTATTTACAACAAATAATAATCTAAAGAAAATTGTGGAAGAAGTATTTGGAAGTGAAATATCAGGATGGATTTTAAAACAAACATCAATATTTTCTCCAAAACCAAATGAAAATCAAAATTCATCAAGTTGGTCTGATGGACAACAGAGTAGTGGTGACGAAAATGACGATGACAATGAAAGTAGTGATGAATCAGGATTCGAACTCTCGGAGCAAACGAAATTCTCAATCGAAAACTGGACGAGGTTACTGCGGTACTAGACGACGAAGTGATTCGGGTGGAAAATATTGGACGATACAGTCTTGGACCTGATTATCAACGACTAGGAGGATACCATTACTTTGTCCGAGAAGGTATCGATTTCGAGACTGCGTTTCAGCATAATACTGAACAGAACGACGAGGATGAAGAGATTATCGGACAGTTCAATTCGTCTCACCAATAGTGTCGAGAAATTGATTCAGAAAGGAATTGCCACTAGCAGATTCAGAACACATGGCGAAGTTTGGGCGTTACCGGAAAATTCGAGAATCATCTATTACAAGAGTTTAGACACTCGTTCCGCACCAACCTCCAGAGACATCAATGAACTACCACCGTGGGAAACTTTTGCCAGAAGAATTATTGTGGCCACGAATGGTCACATCGTACAAGATGAGTTGTTGCCGTATGCCAGCCCAAAAGACATGGTTGAGAGTCTCTGGAATACAGAATTACCACAACAATGTGACGGATTTTGCCGACGACAATGATGATATCAGGGAAGAACAGGACGATCCGATGAAAGGACATGATAACACACAAAACAGGAAGAGGACACGAGCAAATGGAAGTAAAAGAACAATCAAAAGCATTTTGTCATCATACTCCGCTTCTGACACAAAAATCAAAAAGAAACGACACAAAACTGGATAATCACAATCAATTTCAATACCACCCATCCCAACATTCGCGTTTGCAGCGTCACCAAATTGTTCTCTCCTTGTGTCCTGACTGAGCAGATGAGGGCTGATCGAATTCGTACGCATATCATGTGATCTCTGACTTTGCGCGGGAAATGGTCCTCCGCCTCGTACGGAACTGCCACCTGAGGTTGTTTTAATCAATATACAATCCAAAAATGCATCTGTATTGTTATTGTAGTTGAAAAATTGTGATTCCTCAGACGAAGAATATGGATTCAAATTTTATAAAAAACATTTGACAAAGACGAAGAAACAGGAAAAACAAACGCAAACGCAAACAGTCTGCAGAGTCCCAATAGATCCCGAAGTCGACCTCATCTCAGCTAACGGAATCCTCGATAAACTCGGTGCGGAATTTCCGGACTTATCAAATGTTTTTTGGAGTCGTGCAGGCATTTGCAAGAACTGCCTCCCCGGTGGTGAGGGAGTGCAACCACATACACTTGCTTTTTGCAAAGCCAATAATGAATGTTGTATGCTTTGCAGCAATGTTAAATGCAACAAAGCCATTCATTGGTTGGAACAATGTCCGAACAAACTGAACCATACTGCTGGGTTGGGTTTTTAGAAAAAATTTTTGAAAGAAAATTTGAATTAGTATTTGGAACGGGGAGCTAGGGAGACTGACTGCACATGAGGAGGCAACAGGCCTTGTTGTGATGGCGCTATACAAAACGTAGTGATGGGAGTATTCAACCAGCTGGTCCTTTCCTCAGTCGTTCATATGTCAAAAACAAAAGTGGGTCAACAATGACATCCGCAATTAGTATCCCGCGCACTGGAGGTTTTTTTTTTCTCCGCTCACCCAACCAAACTCAAAAAAGCCATCAACAAACCATCAAAAATACAATAACAACAAACAACAACAAACAAAATACCATTTCCTGGACTTTGCTTTTGTGGAGTACCTACAAGACTTCCCTTCCCATTCAAAGATCTCTCTTTCTTCGTTCCTTTTTCAGCCAATGCACCTGGACATTCAGAAAAATCCATTGTTACACCAGTTTTGGAAATCCATAAATTTTTATCTTTTCCTCCCTTACTTCCCGAAGAACCATTGTTCCTACCAGAATGATCCATAGGAATCAAACTCCCTTTGCTAGTATCCAAACTCCCTTTACTACCAATCGGTTCTCCCTTACTACCATGCATTCCTTTCCCATTATAACTATAACTTTCCGGTGGCTCCTGACTCACAATATGATTTTGATTTTGCACCGCCGGTGTAAAATGATTATATGCAGGAGGCCCATGAGGACCTGGAGATCCATGTGGTCCAACCGTACTACCCGGTACTACTCCACCCGGTGGAGGAACCTGACCAACTGCCCCTTTGCCACTTCCAGAATCGGTTCTAAATTCCGCACCATAAATCGCTCCAGAACTAGTTACAGGACCAGCAGGACCAGTACTTTCACCATAAACTCTCATTTCTTCATCACGCATGCCAATATAAGCGGTGTCCCCACCTCCAGAACCACCTACACCTGAACCAATAGTTTCTCTCTTTGTTGGCGAATCATCATCGTCATCGTCCGGTGAATTTTCCAAATCTTCAATAATCTGATTCAAATTTGGCATATTACATCTCCCATTGCCTCTCTCTTGCATCTCCAACGCTCTTCTCAAGCTTTTTCTATGGGCACCACGATTTCGGATTAAATCACCAGTTGGAGTACGAATATCGCCACAGTATGGACGTGAAAATTGATCCAGATTTCGAACGAAGGATACTTCCATACCTTGTGTGTTATAATGTAGTTGTGGTCTCTGGGAATGAGACTATGAGTCAGATTTTATTTTTGTCGAAAGTATCAGTCAAATGTTTTACGATTGGGCCAATGCCATTGTTCTCGTCGCGCAATGCATTTACACATGAAACTTGTTGATTAAATAAATTCAAAAATGTTCAAAAAGTTTATAGCAAACAAACCAAAATTCACAATACCAGCACGCAAATATCGAAATCCACCAGCAGTTTGAATTTCACTATGGTAAGCAAAAATTCTTTGTTCAACCCCATTCGACTGTTGTTGTTTTTTTGATTTATATTGTGGTTTCCAATTTTGAGAAGAAAGAATCGATCATTGCCAAAATAGAATCAACACCTAAAATTCTGAAAAACGCCGGCAAATTTCAAAAATATCAATCTATGATCGCGACAAACAAAACAAAACTTAAAATCAAAAACAAAACTCCCTACCAAAAATAATCAAATACCAATCTAACTTTAACAAATCCATAACCCCTGCAACAATCATAAGTATCCACAATTCCAAATTCTCTATCCAAAGTACTGTTTTCATACATCGCTACGATGTTTCCAGCTCTAGTATCATCGTAATTGATACTACCAGCATTACCTTGTAGAGAAGAAATCCCCGTATTAGTACTATCACGAGTACTCGATGCAATTCCATCACCACCGGTAGTACCGCCAGCAGGTACTACACCACCATTTTCATTCGTCACTCCAGCAGTTGCACCACCAGCAGCCGCAGACTTCTTCACAGCAGCCGCTTTTTCTTGTTTGGTTGTTGCGACTCCACATGACCCAACCCCCCGGTCAGTATAACCAAAACCACCAGTCGTTGGTTTTCCAGTGATAATATCTTCACTCGAACGTCCCAGTTTCATATTGTTATTGTTAAAATAACCAAGATGACCATTACCAGTGGCACTTCCAGTTGCGCTACTATTCATATTTGTAGTTTGTGATATTAAACCTTGTTGTTGATTTTCCGGGCGATGATGATGAAAATTTCCATGTGAACCAGAGTGCCCCTTTTGCCCACCCTTATAACCTCCATAATTATAATCTTCATATGCTGTATAATATCGTTTACCTGATGCAGTACTGGTGTAATATCCTCGAGGACGACCACCACCTCCGGCACCACCACCACCTCCTGCACCTACCGAATGTCCTTCTGATTTAATACCACCAGCAGCATAAACATTGCCATCTGAATTCATTTTAATCTTTGGTGAAAATTCTGCATAATTACAAGGGCCCAGATGAGCCTGCATAGTAGTTCCTGGCATAGTACCTCCTCCTGTCATCCCCGGAGCAAGGTTACCACACACCGGAGTTGCAGAACCACCTTCATTTTTACCATTTTTACCACCCCGACCACGTTCATGATAATGTACATGTTGAAATTCATTACCATCGGTATTTACATGTTTATTATGAGTATTGTATCTAGCTGTGTCAGCTTTTAAAAATTCTTCTGTGGGATCTGATACTACGCCTTTCCCCCCACCACCACCGCTACCAGTACCACCAGCAGCTCCCGCAGATCCACCGGGTGGTGTAGTTCCACCAAGTAATGCTTTAGCTTCTGCTAATGATTTCTCTACTGAGGTAGTACGATTATTACCTTCGTTGTTGTGATCAATATGACCATGATTTTTTGCACCTTTTCGCGGTGGTCCTACGGAATAATTATATCCTCCTGCACCTTTTTGTTGATTATATTGTTGACGAGGATACTGGCCATGATAACCACCATGACCTTTTTGTTGACCATAATTATTATAACCAAAACCAACACCTTTCCCTTGCGTACTATATTGATTATAGTAAGCATTTCCTTGGCTGTTTTGATGATGATGATAATCACCAGCATAAGTTCCCGCATGACTAGCAGCATAATTTTCATTAAGATAGTATTCAGTTTCAGCCGGGAGAGGTCCAGTATAACCTCGTTGGATAGCAATTGTGCTATCTGGAAAAACGATAGCTATTGGTCCAGTAGTAGGAGCTTGAACCCCTGTTTGTGCAGGTGTTGGAGCTTCTGGAGCTTCAACATAATTGCCGTATTGATGACCAGCAGAATATCCAGTATGATATGCTTGTTGTTGAGCTGCTGCTGTTGCCATTGATGCTGGATCATAAGAGCCTTGATGATATGCTCCCATTTCTGGACCTCCTCCCACACCATAAGTTCCCATTTCATAGTTACTAGTATTATATCCTTCCATTTTCGTCTTTTTGGTACTGCTGCTGTTACTGTAACTGTTGCAATCAGTGGATATCTTATCAGTATAAAAATTCTTGTCAATAATGCCGTTTTCTTGTTGAAACTCTGTTGTGTTGGAATGGAAATTTTTTGCTGAGTTGTTGTGAATTATCTGCTGTTCTTCTTGTCGTGAATAAGATGCTGTTGTTGTGTTACTTGCGCTTTCTTGTGTAAAGGTTGGTTGTTCGTGAATAAGTTGCTGATGATGCTGTGCTGTTGTTATCTTCTTGATAGATAAAGTCGTTGAACTTTTCGCTGTGTGTATCGTATTTTGATTTTTTTTATGATAATATCAGAATTAACTCTGTGGAGGAATGGCACTCAAGATTTTTATAACTTTCAAATAGTATATCGCTACTCGCTTCTATGTATACAGTCACTTTCGTCTTCTTTTGTGTGCGTCTTAAAAAATATTTACTATTTTAGTATGAAAATGCATGCAAAATACTCAAAGAAGAAACGATGTATGTTCAAATTCAGAAACGTGTTTTTTATACAACTTTTTTTTGCAAGTCTGACAGAATGTACTTACGTTGTGCAAACAGAATTATACAAAGTGAACAAATTTTGCTTTTCTATGGAAAAACAGATTTTCTAATACAGTCTAGAGCTTCAAACCAATCGAGATTTTTTCTGAGAAACTATCTGATTTGGTTTTTGATTGGTTTTGATGCTCAACTCTTTTTTAAAAAACTTATCTCTGAAAGGTTATGAATTAATACGAACTACGTGACTTACAAGTTAATAATAGCTGTCGAATCTGAAAAATGATATCTACTATATCGTATAGAGGCTTTTAAGGTTACTACATACAATGCCACAACTATTCCGTATACTATAACGAGGTTTTTGGTAACACTACTTATTCCGGTGTGCAACTATTGGATTTTCATGAGTTTTATTCTGAGGAGAGCATAGCCCGTAGTTTTTTTGTGTGAGAGAGATTTTAACAACCTTTCCACCGCTTGACTTACTGCTGTGTTAAACTACCAACTTTTTACTCGCTAATGATTCCTATATACAATGTTTAGACAAACTAATAACAAGTTTACAAATCGATTAAGAAACAATATAACTCTACAGCGAATTCAAAATGAAAATTCATTATTTTATGGTTTATGGATATTTCACCACATCTGGCCCACTGCATAGTGGATTCCGAGGAGAAACCAATTGACACATGATGACATCAATTTGGACAGTCCCAAATCACGAATGATCGACGAAGCAGTTAACAGAAGTTCTGAATTCGAACATAAACGGCCCCAATCCGCTATGACATTGTATGATTATACGACGATTGTTTAAATTACATGACATGACCCTGAGAAAATTTCGAGACGCAAGGAAAATTTCCAGAAAATAGAGTCCGATGGATTTGCAAATAGATTTCATTTCACTTACAGCGTGTGAATTTAATCTCATTATGATTTCATTATGATTTCAAAAATCTCGACCCACCTAAAAAACATACTATCATCGCTCAGCTCTGCATGAAAAAAACCTTCCGAATTGAAATTTTACAGAACTGACAACATGATGATCAAACGACCACAAAAAAACCATACTCATACAGAATCAACCAACTATACCTGTGCCACCGTTTTCTTCAGATATGTTTCTCAAATTGTTCCTTGTGTTTGATTTGTTGGGTTTCTTTTTCGAAGATGATGTCAGCGCTGTTTTTGGTATCCTTGGATTTCTCTCTGGCGGCGGTATCAGACACTCTTTGGTCAGTTCTTTTCTAGCTGCAGCATCATATAGTGATTTCGGAATCCGTCCATCATCACGTTTGTTTCTTTTGCTTTTCTTCTTTCCCGACGAACCAACACTCAAAACTTTCGAATCATGGTGATCAAAAAACTTTCCTACAGAACTTTGCACACCAGTGTAACTAGGCGATGCTGACTTTGTTACATTGATTTTCTGCCCAGGAATATCTCCGATGCTGGTATCCTTCACCAGACTCGGTTGAGCATTTGACAAATGACTTGTCATAAAACCGTGATCGTTGTGTATCATCATCGCTTCACTGAGATCGTTTCCGCTTGCAAATAAAAGGACGTCCCCGGCTTGCAATCGTGTGTTGATATTATCGGTTCTCGGTGGGGGACCGAGGAAATACTGCGATGGAGGAGCATGTTGCTGATTTTCCCGCACCACCTGCTCCCAACATGCACCTTGTTGCTTTCCTGCGCCACAATAATTTTGTTTTCCTCGCTCTGAAAACATCTGCATATTACTGTAAACACCCTGTCCGCCACCTTTGCCACGATGGTTCCAAGTTCCCGACTTAGAAGACGCTGCCACTATCGTGCCCTCGCACAGAATTGATTTCCCACTGGTGTCCATGCTCGCGTTTGATGACGGTAATAACATATTCGACGAAGCCGATGCGGCCGCTGATGCTGTTGGCGTTGCTGATGCCACTGATACCGCCCCAGCTGCTGTTCCTGCTGCTCCTGCTGCTGAAACTCCATCACCACTAGTCTGAGACTTGTCAATGTTCCCATCACAATCATTGCCAAAAAGACCACCTGTTTCAGTCTCGAAGATATTCAAAACAGGATTTCTTCCACCGCCGAATTCGGTCTCTGTTGATTGAAATGTTTCACAATTTTTTCCCAACTCAATAATGCGACGTGCCAAGTCTTCTATGGACGGTGTAACGGGTGCTGCAGTTGCATGATCAAAACCTGTATCAATACCCTTGCCATCGTCGACTTGCTTTTCAATCGATATTCCTCGCGCAAAACTATTGTTGCCCATTGGTACACCAGTAAAATCGCAGTTGTAATTCTCTTTCGTGTACACGATGGCTGACGAACTTTGTATCGCTCTGCCGACCCTGCAGCTGTTTACTAGAGACTCTTTGAGATCTATCGCTGTCGTGCTGCGTGCACGATCTAAACCGGCTTTCTTGACGGTGCTTAGCGGAGCACCTGTGCAAATCTCTTGCTGTGTTTTTTCTGAAAGTTTGGAAAGTGATGCTGTGCTGGGTGGTCCTTTCTTTGATTTTCGAATATCATTACTACGGTCCTGACTTTCACCACCTTGCTGCTGTTGTTCGCAACTTGCAAAACTATCTGCGCGATATAATGCCTGTAGATCACAATCACTGCTGCTATTGAGCATATCTATCATGTCGTTGTTGGACATTGGAGACGCCATCGACAACGTTAAAACCGACGACGCCATCTTTCCGTCACTAGCATTGTCGTCCTTTCCTACCATATTGTGATGAGACTCAAACGGGTCTGTGAAGCTCTCTGGATCGTCGTCCTCATCGTCGTTGCACTTTGAATCCATAGTGCCCAGATTATCAACCTTCATTTTCTCTTCCATTTCATTTTTTAAGTCCCCACCGACAATCATTTTTTCACAACAATCACGACTCACCGTTCCAAGCGACGCGAGTAATGCCTGTATGTTAGGAGTGCATGACAACGTTTTCTTTTCTGCGTTGGCGATAGATTCAATGTTCTCGTTGCTCATATCACC
>Ga0099797_101866_pt1 | contig 10230 bp, 12 predicted proteins | sample Uncmet_Sort48C_1_FD_89871 | JGI IMG/M metagenome (GOLD analysis project Ga0099797, IMG submission 89871) | Marine eukaryotic communities from CALCOFI LINE 67, Pacific Ocean - C012_Sort48C_1 | ecosystem: Environmental > Aquatic > Marine > Oceanic | place: Pacific Ocean: Monterey Bay | collected...
AATAGCAGCTTTATCTAAAACAGATGGATTTACATTAAATCAAAAAGCAGCAGATGCTGAAGATAGAAGTAAATTCATGAAAGCAATGGCTGCAGCTACTAAAAAACTTAAAGGTGAACAAATACCACAAGCTATAGCTAATGGAGAATCTTTTATATTAGATGGTACATCAGCATCTAAAAACCAAACTATTAAATTAACCAACGAGTTAAAAGAAGCAGGATATGAAGTAATGATGTTATATGTTTATACTGATTTAGAAACATCTTTAAAACGTAATCAAGAACGATTTGAAAAATCAGATGGGGAAGATAGAAGTTTATTACCTGGTGCAGTATTAAGTACATGGAAAGGTGTAACACAAAATTTTAATGACTATCAAGATTTATTTGGATCCAATTTTATATCTGTAGCAAACACAGGTGAAGATGAAACAATGAAAGATATAGAAAATATTTTAAAAACATATGTTGATCCTTTTAAAGTTAAAGACGGTAGAGAAAAAACAGAAAAAGAATTAGCTAGATCAAAAGCTTCAAAAGCAAAACTAAACCAAGAAGTACAAGATATTTTACAATCAGACCAAATCCAAAACATTATAAATTCTTCAATATCAAAAGAAGAAGCACAAGGTAAGATAAACGCATTTATAAAATGAATGAGTTAACTAAATTTTTAGTAGAAAGTGTAATAGGCACTGAATTTGATAAACCTAAAACATCAGTAGCTTTATTTGGGGGTGGGTTTAAACCACCTACAAAGGGTCATTTAGAAGTAGTAAATACAGGTTTAAAAAACAATCCTGAAGTATCTGAAATAAAAATACTAGTAGGTGGAGGTACAAGAAACGGTTTCACACAGGATCAAGCAGTTAAAATATGGGAACTATATAACGATATAGGTTTTATTAAAAAACCAGCTACAATAATACCTGTCAGTTCACCATTTACATATTATAAAGAATATCTAAAAGATAACCCAGATGATCAAGTATACGTTTTTATAGGATCAAGACTAAATGATGAGGGAGATCAAAAGGATGTAAAACAAAGATCGGAATTTGTAAAAAAATATAGCGATAATGTTATACCCGTAGAAGTATCTACTGGAGGAGGTGTAAGTGGTACAATGGCAAGAGAATTATTTAAAACAGATTTAGATGGTTTTAGAAATATGTTCCCTGAAAATTTACTAGACCAAGATTTTAATAAGATACTAGACATACTTAACAACAAATCAACTAATACAACGCAAAAACCAGCATCAAATAAAACAGAGCCACTACCCCCATTAAATGAAAATGCTACATACTCTAGTAAAATCGATTATAAACAACAAATAAAAGATTTAACTAAACACATGATAAAAAAAGGTATGAACATTTTACCTTTACCTAGAGTCATATTCAAACATGGGGATCAAGAAAATGCATCTCAATTTTTAGGCAAAACAGCATATTACAGTCCTAGTGACATGACAGTAGTTTTATACACTGAAGGTAGACATCCAAAAGATATTGTACGTTCATTTGCACATGAAATGGTTCACCATATTCAAAACATAGAAGATAGATTAGAAAATATTAATACTACTAATACAACTGAGGACGATAATCTAAATGACATTGAAAGAGAAGCATATACAAAAGGTAACATGACATTTAGAAACTGGACAGATAGCCTAGATGGAGAAGAAGTTACTAGTTTAAATGAAAATATAACCAAAAATTCAAACTATTTATACCATTGGACTTCCTATTCAGCCTGTAAAAAAATAATTGAGTCTAATAAATTAAAAAGCAACAAATCAAATCAATTTTTTGAGTATGGTGAATCTAGAGATCTCCCTGACTATAAAAATGTAGTGTTTTTTACAGTTGAAAATGAAAGATTTGCAGATGAAGGAAATAGTAATCAATGTATTTTAGTTGTAGATAAATCTAAACTGTCTAAAGATTATAAAGTTATATCTTATGGTGACCCCTATGAAGAAACTGTAGTCTATACTAATGATTCCTCAATGCCCATTTTACCTTATTTAAAGGGTGTTATATTAATGAATACTTTACAAAAATCTGCTGTTAAAAAAATGGTAGAGTTTTTAGAATCTAAAAGTATACCTTATGAAATAAATGATAATTTAGAAAGAAAGGTAAAAGATAAAAAAGCTAAATTACCTAGTCTTAAAAAAGAATTAATTAGTAAGTTAAAATTAAAATATCCAAATGGGTTTATAGGATATTTAAATACTTCTTTATTACCATATCAAACCCTTGAATATTTTAAAGATAACTCCACATATAGTTATCCTAATATAACAATAAACAAACTTGGAGAATATGGAGAAAAAAATAAGTTTCAAGTAAAATTTAAAATTGAACCTCAAAATCTTGAAAAATATATAAATTGGTATATGTATAGCCCTGATTTTATTGAAGATTTAATAAATATGGATAACTATGAAGGGGAAGAATTATATTTGAAAGGAAACATACCTATAGATATTAACACTTTAAATGAAAATTTACTTTTAGAAGCTATTAATAATGATATACAATTATTAGAAGAAGGATTAGCTGATTTATTACAAAAGGGAATACAACTTAGTACAGATTTTATAAATAAAAAGGTTAAACCTATTGTTGATAAAGTACTAAAAGGTATAATAAGTGGAGCAAAGTGGGTATATGGTTTATTACAAAAATTAATGGATTTAATAGGTAGATTTAGAGAAAAATACCCAGTACTAAGCAAAATAATTCTTGTACTTACCATATTAGCTGCTATGGCATTATTTAATAATTTATCAGCTCAGGATCCAGGTACTATGAGTTACGATAAGAATTCTTTAGATGCTATGGTTGGTATTTTAAATAAATCACAAGAAATGGGTAAATTAGCTGATGTGTCAAATTTTGACGTAATGCAAGCTAAAGTTTATTTAAAAGATCTTCAAGATGGAAATTTAGCTTCATCTGCCGATTATACTGATGTAGTAAAGAATTTAGCTAGTACCTCTGAAAGTATATTTTCAAGCATAATGAAAGATACTAAATCAACAGACCCAACTCTATCAAAACCTGCAATATCATCTTTATTAGATTACCTACAATCAGGTAAAAACACAATAATGTCTCGAATGGGTCAAATAGTAAATGAAGCAATTGTAGGAGAAAAAATAGAATGCGATAATTGTGGTTGGAGCTGGAACATAGTAGATGGTGGGGATGATTTATTTATATGTCATAAATGTGACTATGACAATGAACCAGAAAATGGAGACCCATTTGGTTTAAAAGCTTATGCTAGAAAGTTAATGGAAGACTTCAACATAGAAGATATAAAACCTCCCGTAAAATCCTTGGAGGAGCAAAAAGAAGTTCGTATATTCACGACAAATTGTGGATGTGATAAAACTTAAAGAAATATATAATAAAATAGTAGAGGAAATAGAACCTCAAAAATACACTTTATATTGCGATATGGATGGTGTATTAGCTGATTTCGAAGCTAGATTCGAACAATATTCAGATGGTTTAACTACAGATGAATATAGAAATAAATTTGGTATAAAAGCATTTTGGAAACTAATAAATGATGGAGATGTAGGGTTTTGGGTTGGTATCCCATGGATGCCAGATGGTAAAGAATTACATGATTACATTAAACCAAATTTATTTTCCCTTCTATCAGCTCCATCATCTGAAAATAGTTCAAGATTAGGAAAAAGATTATGGGTAAAAAATAAAATACCAGGCACAAAATTAATATTAGCAGCAGCTAAAAACAAACAAGATTACTCCAAAGAAGGAGCAATATTAATAGATGATAGAGTAGATACTATAAGAGAGTGGGATTCGCAGGGAGGGATTGGTATATTGCATGTATCAACAGCAAACACAATACAAAAATTAAAACAATTAGGTTTATAAAATGGCACGAATATTAACAGCAGACGCACCTTCAGGTGTAAAGAAAAAGAGAAAAAATATACACTCTAAAACTAAAACTTCAACAACAAAAAGTTCTAAAAACTACAAAAAATTATATAGAGGGCAAGGGCGATGAGCGATAACGTTTTAAAGAAAGACTTCAATAAAAAAGACGTAGAACGTTTACGTAACCTAGTCAAAGGTAAAGCAGGCGAACGTACAGGTCAAGGTATAGGTTATACTAAAAAAGAAGAATTTTATAAAGAAGGTGATATTTGGGAAGCCGATGGTCGTAAATGGACTATTAAGGATGGTATTAAGCAAAATATTACTAAACTAGATAAATTCAAAACATCATCCGTACCACTATTTTGTCCTACCTGTAATGGTATAATGAATAAACAATTAGATCCTCACTATTTTAAAGCTCATGGTGCTTGTTTAGATTGTATAAAAACAAAAGAAACTAAACTTAAAATATCTGGTAAGTTAGATGAACATGCTAAGGATGTACATAATAAAGAAATAGACAAAACCATAGAAGAATACACTCAGTTCATGAACGTAAAAATGAATGAAAGTAATGATGGTTTTGTTACTGAAGCGGGTGAAGTAGAAAAGTGGAAAGGTGGAGTAAATAAAGAACGCGCCGAAGAGGCACTACGTGAAGGTATAGAATATCTAAAAAGTCTAAAAAAAGAATAATTTGTATACTTTTACAAATATTCCAATATTTATAAGCAACGTTATAACTAAATTTTAATTTATATCAATGGGAGATCATGATTTAATAGTGCTGGTTACCGCACTAGTTTCAGCTTTAGGTTTAAAAGAAGTATGGAGCATCATCAAAAAGAAGATGGACTTAGATGGAAAAAAGGCAGAACTTAAATCCGAAAGGAAAGTTACCTATGAAGCCACTAAAGACCAAATTACGGCACAAGTAATAGAGGAATTAAAAAACAAAATAGGCGAATTAGAATCTAAAATAGATTCCTTAATAGCCGAAAACATACAGCTAAGAGAAAAACTAGCTAGAATGGAAGAAAGAATTTTAGTAAACGCTAAAAACAAAGTAGGTAGAAGAAAAAAATCTACTGAAACAAAAGAAAAATAATATGGACAATTTCGATGCACATAAATGGTTTAAAAAAGAATATCTAGGAGAAGGTCACACTGAAGATAAAACAGAAAGAGACCAATTCATAAGAAGATACGATCAATTATCAGATGACGATAAGCTTAAACTAGCCAAAATTCAGGCTATGATGGATAGAGAAAGATCATTAAGAGAAGATGATTTAGATGAAATTTCCTTTGGAGCTGCAGGTACAGATAAAAGATCGGGCCAAGTAATAAGTGAAATAATTCAAATGATTAGAAACACAGGAATAGACCCATCAGATGTAATGGAAGAAATAGGTCAAGAATTTGGTGTTAATTTTGAATTCGGAAGAGGTTAATAAAACATGAACACCCTCCTAGAAAATAGAATAGAAGGTTTAATCAGAGAAAAACTCTGTAAAAAAGGTCAAGCATATCGCAAACGTAGAATGGCAGCAGGTGAAAAATCATCAGCATATCTATCAGGAAGAGCTGTTAAAGTATGTAAAGGTCAAATGAGCGGTAAAAAGAAAAAAAAAACTAACGAAATAGAAGACCGCATTAGCGAATCCCTTCGCGACTGGTTTAAAAAGGAAGACTGGGTTAGAATCGACACACAAGGTAACATCAGTGGCAAATGTGGTACGATGAAAAACAAGAAAAACCCATCTAGATGTCTACCAAGAAAAAAAGCACAAGGACTTACTAAAGCAGAACGTAAATCATCTGCCCAAAAGAAGAAACGAGAAGGTAAAAAAGGTAAACAATTTGTAAAAAACCCAAAATAAACCGCACAGACAATAGATTTTCACATATTTATCAGTATACTAAAAACCTAACAAAATGAACGAATTTGATTTAAGAAGTTTCCTTTACGATAACCCGCTACTAGAAAGCGAGAAAAAGATAAAGGCTAAGAAAAAAGAGCTTGAAAAGAAAGAAGACAAGCTTGATAGCATAGACATGAAAGATGAAGATGCTAAAGAAAAAGCAAAACATCACAAAGGTGCTATTAAAAATGTCAAAAAAGAAATTAAAGACTTAGAAAAAGATCTTTCATTCGACGAAAAAGCAGCTAAAAAAGAAGAAAAAGAAGCTAAAGCTGAAGCAAAAGCTAAGAAAAAGAAAAAATCTGTAAAAGAAGATGCTCGTACAGATGCAGAAGAAGAAGGATATTTAGATGGTGAAAAAGACGAAAAGAAAAAACTCACTAAAGAAGGTCTTAAATCTATGATCAGAGAAAGAATCACTTCTATCTTAAATGAAGAAACAGAAATGTATGAAGAAGATTTAGATGAAGCTAAAGAAGTAGATGTTGATGTAGATGAAAAAGAAGATATTGATGTTGACATTGAAAAAGATGTTAAAATTGATGACGAATCAGAAGAAATGGACATTGAAGTAGATGCAGAAGTATCTGGACAATCAGCAGATGATTCAGGACTAGAAGGTTTACTTAAAAAAGCAAGAGAAATGGCTAGAGAGCAAGGTGATGATAAATTAGTAAGACAAATTAGTAATACTATTATCCAACACGAAAGAAGTATAGCTGCAGACGAAGAGGCTTAACCACCTAAGTATTATTATAAACATTATTAAATTAAATTGTTATGGACTCAAATGAAATCTATCTAAAAATGGCCGAGTTATGGGCTGAAATGTCATTAGAACATTCAAAACCAAGTAAGGCAGCACATGGCCGAGCAAGAAGTGCAGCTACAAAAATTAAAAAGCTAATTGGTGAATATAAAAAAGCATCAGTAGCTGAAGACAGAGCTTAAGAATGAAAAAATCAGAGTTAAAAAAACGCATATTAGAAGCATTAACTCCTGATGAAGCAGCAAAGGTAGAACCTAAATATAAGGAAACTTATGCTGCTATGATAAAGGGTAAAGGCCCTCTTAAGTTAAAAAAATATGACAACCCTGATAAAGTAGTTAGAGGAAGGGTTGTCAATATTATTAAAAAGGAATCACTTAAATTAGCTGAAAAGTTAGGTAAAACAGCTGATGTAGGTGATTACAAAGATGATTTTAGAAAATCTAATGCATCTCAATTTAAAGGTAAATCTAAAAAGAAAAGGGATCAAATGGCCACGGCAGCATTTTTAAATAAAGAAGACCAAAATTTGGATGAAGAAATTGAAAATTCTACTTTTGAAAGACATGCTGATAGAGTTGAAGATCTTTTAAGACAATTAATAGGTGCAACTAATAGAGTAGATTCAAGTCAAGATGATACTGAAAATGATGTTGAAGAATTAGACCAAAGTATAGATTATTTAGCAGCTGCTATAACTGATAAAGATCCAATTGATATAGCTGTTGATCAAGCTACATTTGGTAGATTAGCTAAACCAACAAAGGAAGAAAAAACTTTAGAAGAAATAGATGCTATCATGGAAGAATCAGCCTATGAAGCAGGTAGATTAGAAAAAAAAGTTAAAGCTATCTTAAAAAAAGAAGGTGGAGCCGTTGGTTTAAAACCATTAGTAGATGCAGCTAAGGAATTAGGTGCTACTAAAAAAGACCTTATGGGTATTCTTAAAAGAATGAAAGATGTTAAAACTCATAAAGATGGAGATATTATTGATGCTGGTGGGTTAAATGAAACTGGACAAGAAATAGCTAAAAAAAATATGGACGATTATAAAAGACTAAATGAACTCGTTAAAGCAGCTTTAATGAAAGAAACATCAACAGACAAATACGATGACAACCCAGCATTAAAAGGTAAACAAAGTGAATTACCAGATGGCCTACAAAAATCTATTATTAAAAAATCAGGTGGTAAAGTAGATGAAATTAAAGAACGTATTCTTAAAGAACTTAGAGGTAGCATTAATGAAATGGCGGGTGAAGATTTAGAATTAAAATCATTAGCTAAAAAAATGATTCCAATTTTTAAAAAATATGGGATGAGGGTTGATTATAAAACAGATACCAAGTCTATAGAAATGAAACCTAAAGTAAATGCAGGAAATGTCCCCGCTACATTAATCATAGGTAAACAAGATGATGGTAAGGGTGGATTTGGAATGTTAACTGTAGCTGTATATTGGTTATCATTAGTTTCTGCTAAAAATGATAAAAGGTTGGGTTTACAAGAACTTGATATGGGATCAGGTCCTTCAAAACAAGATTATAAAGATGCTGATGAGATGGCAAATAAAATTTATAAAGAACTTATGGCTGTAGTTCCTAAAGGTGAATTTGATAGTATAGCACCTCCTAAAATGAACAGGTGGGGAAATTATTTAATACATTTTAGATTAAAAAAATAATGACAAAAGCAGAATTCAAAGAGCGAATTAAAGGTTTAGCCTTTGAAGTCATCAAAGACAGAAAAAAGTCTGAAATAGCAGCTGTCGAATACGATGAGCTAACAAAATTCCCTGAACTTAAAGAAATTATAGTATCTTTACTAACAGCAGATTTCGATCCATTTCTATCATCAATAGACTGGGTAGCACCAAGACCAACAACATTCAGAATTAATTTAAGAAACAATGAAAATTTTTACCTTATATGGATGGGTAGAAGTTGGATAGCACAAGTAGAAGGTAAAAAATACTATTTACTAAACCTACCAGAAGAAGAACGTGCCGTTGAAGCAATAGCTCGTATATTACGTTATGGTTCACCTGAATCAGAAGAAGCAGCAGCTGGTGTAGATGCTGGAGCAAGTGGAGGAGATGATGTAGCTGTAGATGATACAACAGATGTAGAAATAGATGATACAACCGATATAGAAATAGATACATAATGGATCCAATAGATAAATTTTTAAAACAATACTCATATAAATTCGATAAAGGATATCCCGATATGGATAATCCTAAAGATAAAGAAATGTTATTTGAGTTTGTTTATAAATTAACAGAAAAGAAAACAATTTTAAGTGAGGGAGAAAAGGGATATGATGATAGAATTAGGTTTGCATTGCGACTTGAAAATGATGAAGAAATACCTTTATGTCAAACTCCTTTAGAAGTAGGAAAAAATTTTAATTTAAGTGGTGAAGATGAAAAAATTTGGGATAAATTATTTGATGAAAAACCTTTATCTCAAAAAGAAAAAAGATCTGCAGGAGCTGGAAATGGTGAAATATCTGCATATTGGGCATTTCAACACAATGCAAAATTTAAATATGAGGTTCAAGATGGAAGAGGTAAAGATAACCCTGATTTAATTATTAATGGGATTGGGGTAGAAGTTAAAGATTATCCTGGATCCGTAATTAAATTAGGAAAATTTTCAGCAGATTATGATTCAGTAAAATTGCTAGAAGAATTATTTGGGTTTAAAACTTTATTAGAAGCTTTATCTGATGGTTCTACAGGCATTAAAAATGCTAATCCTGGAAAATTTAAACCTCAAGATGTACTAGATGCAGCCCAGCTAATGATAGATTTTAAAAATCAGGATGTATTAAGACAAGTAGCAGACCAATTTGATTTTACATTAATTAAAATTATGTTTCAAAAAGTAGATGGTGTTTTAAAGAAATTAAATCTTGGACAAGATGCAACCCAAAGAGATATTGCTGCTGGTGTTTTAAAACAAATGTCGGCTACTAAATTAAGAAAAAAACCAATGCTAGGTAAAGAAGTAGGTTATATGTTAAATGTAAAAAAAGACGGAATAGGTGAATTTGTTAAAATTACAGAAGAAATAGTAGGCAATCTTCCTACTGAAGATGTCTTAAAACATGTAAGTGTAGCATCAGCTGAAATAAAAATGAATTTTGATGCCTTATTTAATTAATATTTATACACATGACACGATTAAGATCCCTAATAAAAGAAATACTATCTAGCCCAAAGAAAAAGGACTGTAATTGTGGTTGTAACACTTGTGGCGACAAAGCGCCAATATTAACTGAAGGTAAATTCAAATCACTTATATCAGAAGGTTTACAGCACCACATCGATAAAAAAATTTCACTATTTGAATCCGTATACAGAATAGGATCCGAAAAACATTTAGAGCTTATAAGAGAAGCAAGGGCGCTTTGGATAAGAGGCATCATTGAAGTAAGTGATGATGATAAGGGGTTACTTGAAACACATTTAGGTCATTTTGGATTATACGAAGGCGTAGAAGTGCCCTTAGATTTACCTATGGTAAATGAAGAAAAAGATAAATGGGTAGTATATGACACTAAAACTAAAAAAAGACTTCCCAATGCTGGTA
>Ga0099797_101867_pt1 | contig 10213 bp, 5 predicted proteins | sample Uncmet_Sort48C_1_FD_89871 | JGI IMG/M metagenome (GOLD analysis project Ga0099797, IMG submission 89871) | Marine eukaryotic communities from CALCOFI LINE 67, Pacific Ocean - C012_Sort48C_1 | ecosystem: Environmental > Aquatic > Marine > Oceanic | place: Pacific Ocean: Monterey Bay | collected...
TCGTATATATTACCCAACACACAACTTATATTCCCACTGAATAGCGCTTTAAATTACATTGATATATTGTGTGTCCTACCATATTTTATTCGTTTGTTTGTACAGTATGCCTGTGTTCGTTGCTAAACACCCAATCTTACAATCAAAGTTAACGGTGTTAAGAAAAAACACTACTGATGCTAAAGTTTTTCGTGATGTTTTGCGTGAAATAACATTTTACCTAGGCTATGAAGCCACGCGCGATATCGAAACGCGTGAGGTGAAAATTGATACGCCTGTTAAAAAAGGTGCGACAGGCCATAAATTGAAAACGCGTGTATCATTAATTCCTGTATTACGCTCTGGTATGGGAATGATAGACCCCATGACACAGTTAATACCATATGCTCAAGTTTTTCATTTAGGGTTATATCGTCATAAACATTCGTTAGTTCCAGTTTTGTATTACGAACGATTCCCACGCGAATGCGCTGCAGATGTTTCTATCATACTAGAGCCTATGATTGCGACCTCTAAAACTTTATGTGCAACTATTGATATTGTGAAGCAAAAATATGGATGCAAAAAAATCAAAGTAATCAGTGTCGTTGCGTCTGCCCATGGGTTAAAAGAATTGGAAAAAGCTCATCCAGATGTTGATATTCATTGTTGTGCAATTGATGACGAACTCAACGAAGATGGTTTTGTTGTACCTGGTCTTGGTGATATTGGTGATCGCCAATTCCGAACAAATGTTGGTAAAAAAAACTGGGACGATGAAGAAGAGTTATCTTCCCCAAGTAATAAGAAACAACGTACAAAATAATGAAGCACGAGAAGTCAAAATATGATATGATACAACAGACAGCATGCATATGATAGTGTGCGTATGCATAATGATATATCATACGTAACTAAGAATTAATTATATATTAATAATTGATGAGAGTAAGAATTTATTATATATATATACTGTTTTTGTTTCAAAAAATTAATGACACAAAGCATTATAAAATATATATTGAACATCACTTATATATATATACACACTTTAATATCATATACCAAGTGGTATATATTTAAAAATTTTATTTAAATTATGAGTAAGAATTAAATATATTATAATAAATTATTGAGTAAGTGCATAAAATACATAAATACCGGTATGTAGTCTGTTGTTCTTTGTACTTTTCCAAAATATGCCATCTATCATATTTCATCAGTTAATTTATATAGATATTCCTGCATTTCTTATAACAGCATTCATAGCTGCTGCCATATTGTGTTGAATTTGTGGATCTGACATGTTTTTCATTAATTGAGCTTGATAAATAATATACCCATCTTCACCTTCCATACCATGTTCTTCCGTAACACTTTGTTGCAATGGTATTAACAATCCCATCAAAGCTTGTTGCTTTTGCTCCATTGGTAAAGGTTTGACCTTGGATTCAACTTCATTCATGAAGTCACTGTGCTGCATTTTTGAGCTGACTGCCATCGTAATATTACGAATTTGATCAATAGAAACCACATGATTCTCTAATTCAATACCAAATGCAGTTAGCAATAAGATTTTCCATGTTTCATCTGATAGTTCTTTAAATTCTGTAAGATCTTTTTTATCAGATTCATTTGTTGAGTTTTGTAAACCTGCAAGAACTTGGCCAATTTGTGTAGTGTAATTTTGTAAGCCCATTTGGTCGCCAGAGAAACCAAACGGAACAATTACATGTAGACTTACACCAAAAAAAACATCTAACATCCCTTGCCAACGCTCTGATAGTGGTCTTGGTGGACTATTAAGACGTATTTCTTCCAAACGCAAAGCAGCATTTGACTCTTCCAAATACATATTAATAGTTTCAGTAACATTTAATGCCTTGTTCATATTTAGTGTTGATGCAGGCCCATGCCACATACCAAGTTGTGCATTTGCATTTGTATTGAATCGTCGCCTTGTGTTCCCCAATGTGACATCGGCATGATTTATATTATTAATATTTATCAAGGAAGATGTAGAAATTGTTTTGGTTACTGCATTATTATACTTAAAACTGAAGGTTCTTACACCTTTATTAAATGTATTTAAACGGCATATATTCTTTGTAATTGCTTTCACAAACATCGTTCTCAGGTCGTTCCTACAGTTATTCTTGTTATAACAATATGATATTTATACACTATGTGTGCGTGTATTAGTGGAATAAATTATTAACTGAAGGATTTAATTGTTTTATGCGTGCATTTTATGAATGTGTCGTAATGTCATCTGGATAGAAGCCAAATGATGATGATTGAAATCAATAATAATAATACATTATAACATTATAGTCGGAACACACGACTCTCCTTTTGTTTTGTTATAATATTACTAGTAATTGTAGTAGTACTATTATCAACAATAAATAAAATAATAATAATACACTATATACTGTTAATAGTAAATATGCTGCTGGTGGTATCTTTGATAAATTAATAATTACTATACTACTACGTACAATAATAATATTTACTATTATTTACTATATATTATTATTTACATTAATATTGGTGGTTGGTTGTTGCAGTCTTCGTGTTTTGCACTTTTTAATAAAATTTCATTTATTATAGGTAAGAATAATTTCAATAATAAATAATAATAAAATCCGATATAATATTTTTTGGGCTTTTTTTATTATAGAGCTATGATAATAATAATTAATTTAAATTATTATTAATTTTCGCAAACTTTTTTTTTATTAAGGTATGTGCTAGGAGGAACAATAGTATTTCGTACTAAAACAATATCTTGCAAAATACGTGCATGTATATAGTATTATTTTTATTATGATCGATATTATTATATTATTATAGCACTATTGTTATTCCATAGTAATAATTTTTTATTCGATTACAATGGTGCTTTACTACTACTATACAACTATCGTCGCCTTATTTGTAAAAATTATTATTAGGTTCTTCTTTTTTTTTTTCTTTCATTTGGTTGCTGTATCACATATTGTTTTTGTTTGTTGCTTTTTCAATTCTTCATCTTTGTTTTATTTCTTTTTCTTCTTCATTTTGTTTTTTATTTATTTGCAATGGCGGTAAAGGTTTCTTTACTTTGATGCTTGCTTAAATTTAACACAAGAATGCCAGCGATTTTTTACTGAATTATCAGTTCTACCAGGTAAAAGACGAGAAATTTCTGCCCAACGATTACCTAATTTTTGCTGCATAATCGAGATGATTTGATCTTCTTCCTTCGTCCAATTTCGTTTATCAACATTTGGGGACAATTGGTTATGCCATCTTTCCCTGCATTGTTTTGCATTGCGTGATTTTAACATACCTGCCACTTTACTCCAATTACTAGCACCATGCGATTTAACAAATTTCTTTAACTTCGTATCTTCATCTTTCGTCCCTGTTGTTTTAAGAAAATAGTTGTTAGTAACTTGAAATATAGGCCTATTATGAAAATAGAGAAAGCCACTTACATGCTCGTTTTGTTTTATTAGGGCAACACAATCCTGCCCATCTTTGTCTACACTGCGCCGCACTTCGTTTTCCAATACCTTGCGCAACAAGTTTCCATTGCCGCCCATTGTACTTTTTTACCAACTTTTTCAATCTCTCATCTTCCTCGGAAGTCCAACGAACACGTCGTACTGGTATTTTACGCTTTGTAGTGCGTTCCAACATATCTGCTGCAGTTTCAAGTTGCTTTAAAAGATTCTTTGATTTGGTTGGTGTTAGTGATTTGCCACCATTTGCATTGATCATTTGCATGTGGTGACGAATGCTATCAATAGGCTTTGAAATACGAGTTGCAGCTTCAACTAATACATTTACATTCGTTGGGCTTTCAATAGATGTGTTTAATTTGTAATTCACAGTACTGCTGTTATTGGTGATGTTGTTTTCTCCATACATTACGGATGCTACTGCAGCGGTTGCGATATTTTCATCATTGCTGTTTGTAAAATTGTCTGATGGGGATTTGACCATCTTTGGTGCAGACAAACCATCAAATATAAATGATTTTAATATACTGCCACTACGTGGCGTAGTATTGTTCATAACTTTCCATCTCATTTTTGGTGACATTGATCGATATTGTACATCTTGTAAAGGTGATTTACTAGAAATCAATGGTTTGCGCGATTTATGTAAATCTAATAATGTAGTTGATATATTACGTGTAACAATATCAATTTCGCCTTTAAAAACATCATTATTGCATTCTTCTTCTTTAGCGCTTTCATGTTTTTCATCTTCGTCAACGCTGGTGGTTGTACGCGTCGATAAAATTTCATGGCGTATGAGATCAGCTTGTAAAATATCTTTCTCCCACGGTGATTCGCTACCTTTGCTCTCTTTCTGGCTGCTAAATGACTCTGGTAAAGATACTATAACATTTAAATCGTTTCTCACACCCTTCATACGCCGTTTTTTACTTTCTGGCTCTTGTTTCATATTTAGCGACGGTGGTATGGATGGGTGAGAGATAATCGTAAACACAGGCGATGTTTGGTCTGTTTCCAACACCTCATTCGTTTGTTTAGTAGCACTTTGTTTTTCTTCTTTCTGTACGGTAGCATCGTCGTCTTTCAAAGATGACGATATTAAACCTCTTTTTTTACCAAGAACGGATGATAAACGAGGTGATGTTCTTGTCGACATGTTTTTTTTTGTGATATACGAGAGTATCTATTGATTGTATGCAACTATCCTATAAATAATCTTCGTAATGTATATATATATATATATATATGTGTGTGTGTGAGTGCGTAATATTTTGAAGTCTAAGTGAAAAATAAATTACTGTAACAACTTTTTATTCAAAGGTTCAAAAGAAATTCTAGAACAGCGTAAAACGTAGTTCCAGAATGATTTGTTGCGGTGGCAAGTGTTGTGCTTGGATAAAATGTTATTATTATATGAATAATTATAAATCCTGTTTCCTTTGCATGTATGCCAGATAGTAATATTTAGGTCGCAGGTGTAAATGTTGAGGGCGTACATGTAAACATCGACCCTTTTAGTGTTGTTATAATGAAAATTGTGTGTGATACCTACTATTACTACTATTATAATACTACTATTTATATAATAATAATTATACGACGTGTCCTACTATGCGTGTCTTGAAATACAATGATAAACAGTGCAAATCACTACGTGCGTGTAATGATGTTGCTAGAAAAATCTGAATCCAATGCTATTCCTATGTACCGGCCAAAGCCTGTTGGTTACTGAATTGCTTCAATAGGAACTGCATTGATATTGGTCCTTGCTATCGACTGGAAACCTTCGTGCCATTAAATATAGTTACCAGGCAACTACCATTACAGTTCAGCTTGTCAAATAAGTTAGTGAATTCAAAGACCCTTTAAAATGCATGCTGTGTGCATGTTATAGTTGGAAAAAAAAGAAAAAGAGAGCAGATGCATAATAGGGCAGCAAAAAGTTGTAGTTGCATTGTTCACTATAGAATTTCACTTGTAGGCCGGTAGACTCAACGATTCTCTCGTGTTTTCAATGCCAACGAATATGCTGCTAGAACCCTACTACTAACATTGAATTGGGACATTAAGGTTATTGCTGCACGAGTATACGATGCTAAAAGCTAGTTATGGCTAACATTCAATGTTTAGTTTAAGGTATTGATATTTGCAAAACCTTACTCGCTAACATTCAATGTGGCAGTTAAGGTTACTGCAATGCGAATATGTTATTCTAAAACGATACTAACTAATGTTCAGATGTATTGGTTAAGGTAATCGGTGAGTAAAGACCTAATACGAACTCGATTCCCGCCAATATAAATAAAAAAAACAAAAATAATAATAAATATAATTATTATTGAAATTATTAATAAACCACACACCTTAATATATGACAGGCGTAGCAATTTTATTTAATAATAAAACAATAATAATAAATTCATTTTTGTAATAAATAATATAGACTATAATACCCCATAATAAATAGTGCAATAATCCTACTATACTAATTATACTACGTAGTACTAAAAAAAAAATTTAATAAAAAAAAAAAAATAATAAATAATAATAAAAAAAAATGGAATTTTTTAACCGTCGTCAATAATAATGATGTTTGCATAGTATCCTTCTTCTCGTTGCCTTTCATAACGCCCTGTCAAGAAATACATATGGAATTTGAAAGGTACGACGAAAAAAAATTCCACCACGGATGGATGATTATAGTGATAGATTTTATCGTACATGCATAATTATCATATAATTTAATTCAAGTACACGAGGAGAAGATATACCTACGTACGCAATGAACGGTACTACAAGTAGCGTGAAAGAAGAAAATAATGAAAGAAAAAAACGGCCGTCTATTTCGGAGCAAATTAAAAGCTTTGTGAAGTTAATGGCGAATGATGATGGTGATGTGCAAAGGCAAATTACAGGGGTAAAAGGTATTTCACAACTATCTCGCGGCCAGTATATTAACCAGGAAGTCAAAGAGAACGTATTAGAAAACGAAGTTTTTCCAATTCTGTTCAAATTATTAAATGAAAATATTGAAATTATTTTAGCATATAATGAAAATATATCCAGTAATACAGAGGAACAAAATAAAACACGTTTTGAGTTAGCGTGTCAGCTATGTTCCAAGGCATGTCGTGTAATATTTAACTTTTCTGTTGAGGAAGATATGCGCAATATTGTTACGAAGCATGGGTTCATCAAGCCATCAATACAAGTTGCGACATACATTACATTTAGAACTGTTAATGAGAAAACAATATTGTGCAAAACAAATGCTATTGGTGCCATAGCAAACTTAGCTACAAGTCCTAAGAATAAAATAAATATAGTGAGCCAAAACGGTTTAGTCCCCTTGATTGAAGCTATTGAAAGCGCGGGGACAAATGTTTTTCAAGAAATTGATGTTCAAAGATCATTAGATAGCATGTGTCAACATTCATGCCGTGCTTTGTTTGCATTATCAGCAAATGATGAAAATAAAATTTTAATCGAAAAAAAAGGTGCTTTACGGCCATTAATAAATAGCTTAAGAGCTCGTAGTTGGCATGTACAATGGCACGCAGCAGGCGCAATCGCGAATTTAGCAATTGAAAAGAGCAACAAATTAAAAATTATTCACCATGGCGGCTTAGAACCGCTGATAGAACTAGCTTTTTCCGATAGTGATCGTGTTCAACGTCAAGTGGCACGTGGTTTATTCGCTTTAGCAGCCCATCCTGAAATCCGCCCTGGTATATGTGATTTAAATGGTCTGCAAGCGTTGAATCATTTATTAGGCTCGCACCATGAAGAAGTGCAACGTAATGCTGTCGGTGCTATAGGAAATATTGCAATGACGGACAGCCTAAAAGAACGAATATATCAAGAGGGTCTTATCATACCAATGTTAGATTTGGCAAATAGTACCAATGAATTTGTGCAGCGACAAACAGCGCGAACTTTGTTTTGTTTAAGTGCACATGAAAATGTTAAGCATGTTATTGTACGCGAAGGGGGTTTATTGCCTTTAGTGCACATAGCCCAATCTTCATTGATGCGTCTGAGCAAAAAGGCTGGTGGAAATAAACCATCAAAAAGCATTAACGACATATTTGAAATCCAGCGGGACGTAGCTGGTGCTATTGCAAATATTGCAATTGGCAGAGGAAACAAAGAAAAAGTCGCCGATAGCGGCGCGTTGATACCATTAATCCAATTAACAAGCTCGGAAAATTCAAACGTACAACGCCAAGCTGCAAGAGCGTTATTTGCACTCACTGGCAGCGAAAGAAATCAACGTGAAATTGTTAAACACAATGGGCTTGTGCCTCTTCTAACTTTACTTTCCAGTAGTAAAGTGGAAGTACGGAAACATGCAGCGGGCGCAGTGGCCAATATTGCAACTAACAAAGACATCAAACCCGACATTATACAATGTGGTGCGTTGGAGCCATTATTAGATGCAACAAAATCATCGGATAGGCATGTTCAAAAACAAGCGGTCCGTGGATTAAGAAATTTAGGTGTAAAAGACATCAACGTTGATATTAACTCATGTGAATACCGAAGATTTGCGTCAGAAATGAGTCTATGTGTCGACGTGGAAGATGGGTTTGATGATGATGAAGAAAGTAGGAATAACGGCAACTTTTGTGACTTGAAAATCGTTTATGACAACACTAATAACAAGAGCGATGATGATAATGAAGATAGTTTTGAAATAAAAGCGCACGAAATAATTTTACGTTTACGGGCACCAAAAATGTTTCAAGTTTTGAAATATAGCCGAGCATGTGGTAGAGATGAGGAATCATATGATAAATCACAGTACAATACGCTTGCAACGTCGTGTGGTTCAAGGCGTATATGGCTATATCTTTTGGAATTTTTATATTGTGGTGTGATTGAATCGTTTGAACACGATTTAAAACACATTAATGAGGCATATTTGCCAGTATTTGACTCATTGGAAAAATTAGGCTTGTCATTTAAAATCAAAACGTTAATGCAGTACATCAAATATTTAAAAAATGTGATGCAAGAAAGAAAACGAAGTTATCTTCCGCAACCTTTTGCATTGTCCATTCCATGCACATTTTTAAATGCATTTAGTCCCAGGGCCGTGGATAAATGTAACAGTAGTAATAATACTGGTAGTAATATTTCTGCAACAAGATTTGACGACTCATTGTGCTCTGATGTAAAATTTCGAACAGAGGATGGTAGAATATTTTGTCTCCATAAAGTGATTGTATGTGCACGTTGTCCATATTTTCGTGCCTTATTTACATCTGGTATGAGAGAATCAAGGCAAAATACGGTAGATGTTCCTTGGGAAGGAATTGTTTTCGAGCGTGTAGTTGAGTATATATACTCTGGAATTACAGATATACGTCCCGATGTTGCATGTGATTTGTTGATGGCATCAAATGAATGGGATATGCAAGGGTTGCAAAGTTTAGTTGAAGATGAGCTTGGGCGTATGATTGACGAGGAAAGCGTTATGATGATACTTGGAGCCACATCCACTGTCAAAGCCCCTCGACTTAAGGCAAGATGTATTTACTATTTATTGAATACTTTTGATGTCGTGGAAGTAACTAAGTTAATCAATGAGCCATCGATTGATAAAGAATTACGGTATGACGTAGTTGATAAAATGAATAGTTGGGGTTTTGCTAGCAAAGCTTCTAAAGAGGACGAAGAGGGAAACGATGAAGGAAAGATGGAAGAGAAATTTTACAGCCCGAAAAAATAATTGGCTTTTTTTTGTTCTTATTGAACACACACTCTGCTCGTATGTTTTGTAAAGTTTTTTTTTAAAAACACATTAATTAAAAATTACGCAATTTTACACACACAATATCTCCAATACATATTACGATTTTATTTGTAAGACAATTTTATAAAATACATTCTACGAGTACGTAAATAACAAAAGGAGGTTTATTTACTATTGTGGGTTGGTGATGGCGTATTCAATATTTTTCGCTTTTTTACATGTTTCTTAGAATCAACAACATGTTTTCGTTTCTTTTTTAGTAAAGCTGATTCCCGTACACATTTTCTAAGATATTTAAGCATATCTTTACTTTTTGTAAAATAATCAACGCCATCTTTGCCCATAATTTCGTATGTTTTTCTTGTTTTATCGTTTTTGTCGAATTTAATTTTTGTGAGTGGTTTGATCCATTTTCCATCCATAAATTTCCATCCATATTGTGCAAGTGCCACAAAACGATCTGTATAATGCATTTTTAAAATTTCTTTCATAGGTGTTAAATTTTTCATATTTGGCGGTATTAAACCAGCAATAAATGTTGTTTTCTTTCGCTTTGTTGGTTTATGAGGATTACGTGGTGACGGAATTACAGACGTTTCTGGCGTTAAACCAAGATGACGCAGTGAAGTTGGCGTATTCGCACTAGAAATTGTTTGTTTTTGCGGTGTTACCAACGCTGCAGTAGTGGTTGTATTACAATGTACCTCATTTGTGTCGTCATTGTTATCGCTACTCGCAAGCGATGTCATGGTTTATTAATAGCTGCAGGAGTGGTGGTGTATATTTGATTCACATATACAATGGGATAGTTTTTTTGTAGCAGAACTCTACTCTGCGCGCTTCTTGCGCAACCAGCACGTTTTTTGTTGCAATATAACAACAACAAAAAAGATTTTATTAATATTATTATTTATTATTTTATTATTATTATTATATTCATCATCATCATCATATATTATTATTA
>Ga0099797_101868_pt1 | contig 10210 bp, 10 predicted proteins | sample Uncmet_Sort48C_1_FD_89871 | JGI IMG/M metagenome (GOLD analysis project Ga0099797, IMG submission 89871) | Marine eukaryotic communities from CALCOFI LINE 67, Pacific Ocean - C012_Sort48C_1 | ecosystem: Environmental > Aquatic > Marine > Oceanic | place: Pacific Ocean: Monterey Bay | collected...
CATGGGTTGGGTGTAAGTGAACTTTAGAATCTAGCTTTCAAATTCGGCTTTCAAATTTAGGATGATAAGGATATCAGGCTTGGCGAGGCTGAAGTTATAATCAGGCGTTAACAAAGAGACAAGGAAGCGTACTTAAAGTACACGCCGTGCGAAAATCCTCTACCACAAAGTGTAGAAAACACATTAGAGCATGATGAGCACTACGCCGCGTATGTTAAAGATAACGAAGAGTCTACAGCGAATCTGTTCCTCCCGATGAACGGTTTTCCTAGGGGGTGACACATATGGAAAATACTACAAGTTTTGGACGTCGAAAATTTATCGGTTGTAAATCTATCTTTAGCGTGTGTTTGAAATGGAGATTTACGAAATCGTTAGTTGAGTGTCATTCCCCCACCAATCCTCGAAACACATTTGAGTGACCAATGAACCATAAGGCACTACGTTATCTTCAATGATGAGCTTTTTAAGCTAATAATTGAAGGTAACGCCTGCCGACCCATGGAATAGCCACGCTTCCTATTCCAGAATTATTTCACATTCTCACCCCATCTGAAAGTCCCAGAGACGGTCATCATGGTCTAAATGTAATGCCTTTCATATGTCCAATGTCTTGCCAGTGTCGCGGTTTTTGAATACCACGTAGTTGCAGCGAGTTTGAGCAGTTACTCATACTCTTACTAGTTTTCATAGTCGTGCACGAAGAAGACCAGAAGTACCAACACAAGGCTTGCGTGAAGATTGTTTAGATGACTTTTAATAGTTGCAGTTACCGTAATGCCTAATCACTAGGCCTTTTCTGGTTCCCTAAAGGGGGATGTAAAGGCCATCTATGGCAGCTCCTGATGAGCATTCGAGAGTGTTTCAAGGGAAAAGAGGGAAGATGATAACGGTTGCAGTACTAGTTAGCTGGACGATCATTTATCTCCCGATTTCAAACACAGACATAGCATCATTAGGTTTACACGTTGACGAAACAAATAACCATAAAACGTTTTCGGCGCCGAGGGGGTAAGGAAGAAATACGCATTCCGTGTGCGAACTGATTGGCGAGAGGCGCGCCTCAATTATACACGGCGAAACACTATCTGGTGGCGTCTGAACCTGCGGTGTTTGCTAACCTAAAAGACAGGTGCGCGCGCAAGACTTGAGCAAGTTACGCGAATCAAAGCCGGACGGACCGGTCGGTCCGACCGGCCATCCAGTCGTCTCAGCCAGGCAGGTCGGCCCGGCCGGGCGGGATTGCTCCAGGTCTTGGTCCCCAAGGTCCCCGTGGATCTCCGTCGGGGCCAGACCTGCCGCTAGGTTCCTAAGCGCCGCGCGCCTCGTTAGCACCTAGCTCGGTGGGGCAGACCTGGGCCGGCTGACCCGACTGAACAGCCGGAGGAGCCATCCGCCTGAACTTTGTGTAGCGAAAGCGGCACAAGATTTGGCCATCCGACGCGCGCGGCCTGAAGTCTGCAAACGCTGCAGGTTGACATACGAACATAAATATTTCAATGTGGCTCCTTGAGGTGCGGTTCTCGCCAATCAGTATGCGCACGGAATCCGTCTTTCTTCCCTACTGCCTTGGCACCGAAAACTTTTACAGTTGCTGGTGTTGGTCGAAATGTGGATATGGTTAAGAGATTTTTGAAATTACAAGATAATTCTAATTGAGGTGAAAAAGAAATCGAACTGCCATTTTGATACTCTGCGGCATCGCACCAATATTAGGCGACGAAGCTAAAAGGAAAACAAGGACCAGGGGCGAAACCAACACAGAACCGATGCTGGAGTAATGTTCAGGATTAACAGCCCAGTACTAAAGTGAACATGATGTCGTCTTTTTTCAGTATTGCGTCTCATTAAGTTTAACAGCCCGTTACTGACCCTGTTCTAGATGCTTATTGCAATGAGCAAGAAACTGTAATGGATCAAAAAGAAAGCTTGAGTGACGGGATACAAGACGCTAAGTTATAGCATACCATTGTAGATGTGGACCATTTTGTATAGTACTGACCACTGATACTGAAAAGCAGGCTACAGATGGACTTACTATTTTCAATTAAATGATTGTCGGAAGCATTTAGTCGATGGTTTCTTAAGCCTATGCCTGATGATAAGTGACCTGGCAGTGACTACATGGAAAAGATGAACAGCTATTGGTAGGAGAGCATGAGTTTGTATGAAAATTTTTAGACTCCCCACGAAGGTATTGAAGCCAAATTCAATCCGGTGGATCCTAAATAGCCACTTAGCTCGCAGGATCTACAATGATCGGACCAATCCACTGTAGAGGTTTACGTCCTTTCTGACGTCGTTGCAGTAGCTTGTAAGAAAAAGTGCTGAGACTTATGCGACGCACTCGGAATCCGACATGAACCTAAGCCTATCATACTGTGGGCGTTAGACTCGCTTTATTTAGTAGATGATAATTACGGCACCAGTATGTCGGGTGAGTGTGTACAACTGAGGTATATGGCCGGGGAGCAGGTACTCAAAATATGGCTACGACTCGAAGGTTAGGAGAAGCAACGTTTTTATGATTAAGTTGCCGGCCAAAAGGCGGACAGGTAGGATAAACTCTTATACCACTATACGTTACAGATTACTCAAATTCATAAAATGTTAAATGGATAGGCTGGAAGAGAAAAACCTTTGGATCTGAATATCGAAGACCTAGCTGTGTATGATCCGATGCAACTAGTGCCGAGAGGTGCACATTAGCTGGTGTGATGAGTACACTACAAAGTACTCGAGGTAGGTAGTGAATTGCTACCAAGGCTTATCATCAAGACTGGCATTGACTCGAACATGTTAATGGTTGCCTACCCCGCAAGCGAGTGCAGCAGACACTTAGCAGCTACCACCAACTAGATGGAATACTAGCCGCCTGCCTGCGAGAATGAACATTACTTAACGCCATGGGGGGTGGACCTAGCTCCTTCGGGACGCGGCTGCGCGAAAGACATGCCACACTTCAGCATTCACACCCTTTGATCGGAACGTACGATGTTAATGTATAAAGACGGAAAAACGGTGGAAGGTGATGTGCCACCAGCGATAGCCAACGCACCAGGAACAGGAAGTAATGGTCTACTATAGCCGCTTTTGGGTGCTTTAACAGCGCCACTTTCATGGGTGTCACAGGTGGTAGACACTAGGAGTCCTGCACCTACAACGCATGCAAAAAGTAGCGCGTGCGGATACGCAAAGGTGTGGGAAGTACACCGAGTGCTCGATACCCGTTGCGTCAAGGTTAGCCACAATACACAATGAAGCAATGCACTACGATTGCGTTTGTGAGGATTCGGGAGCGCACTAGAGAGTAGCTTTGAATTCGCGTCGCAAGCTGATGTTGACAGTTTTAAAAAACTGACGGAACCTCGCACGCCTTTGGATGGAGGTGTCGGAGATGGTGCACATGCTGCTGTTGTGGGAAACTCTGAAGGAGCGAGTCATGAAGCTGACCACGCTTGTCTTGTTGGTCAACACGGAAAATATCTGACCGATACGGAGCATGCCGCGGAAAAATATATTGATGACGTGAAGAAGAAAAGGTACGATGAAAACTGCATAATTCTGAAAGATATAACGAGGATAAGTAGTGCGGCGTTTGCTGAATGGACACGTCAAGGGGATAACCTTAACCGACTCATCTGAAAGTTTGAGTCGCATTCACGCAATTCTGAGTGCAGCATGGACTATGACATGGAAACTACTTTTAAGAGTGAGCTGCCGTTGCCTCCCGAACTACGTATAGCGCTCGACCAGGTCGGAGAGCAAAAACTATGGGAAGCCGTAAGAAAGTTGCTCCCCGTGCCCGAGGAGGAAAAAAAAAAACATCTCCAAATTATAGGTGTTGAAAAGTGGAGTGACTTGATTGACAAGTTAAAGGGTGAAGCGCAAGAACTACATTATCTACAAACAATCAAAAATAAATACTATGTGGATGCGCTAAGCCCTGGCGACAACGACAAGTCGGCATTTCTTTCTGATGCGAAACTAGATGTGATCCCGGCGGACAACTTAGACGATATAATATCTCAGCTAACGTGAGCACGAACAGCAGCTGGAGATGTTTGAGGGAGGCTTGGGGATTGGGACCTTTGGCAGTTTGATTGATGAGGAAAACCTGATACTGAGAAACCTGGTGTTCCTTTGACGCTCATTGCAAAACGTGTTGAGGTTTACCTTAGCGAAGAAAAGAAAAAGCAGCTTTCAGACCATCTGATCCCGTGGCTGAGAAAGCTACATACATCCTACAAGCAGGCTTAGAAAACACTAGAAAAAGCTTGGCTAAAAGCTGGTGGAACGCCGGAAGACTTGGAAATTCAAGGATTGCTTGCAGAGCCTCTCGCACCAGCTAATGGTCTAGGGCCCAAGGGTACTCCTCTGCTTGAACCAACATGGTCTGATAGTTCAAGGTCCAATACTCCTGTTCCAATCCGGTGAGTGTCACCTGGGTCAAAAGTCACATCCGCTTTACACGCAGTAAAACGTAGGCTGTCATTCGGATGAAGACACATGACACCAAGTCCGGAAATGACAAGCAGAGTGGGGCCGCCCTAACCACATCCCTATGAAGTTGACGACACTAAATGTTAAATTTGCCTGTGAACGTCCCAGTTTTTTACTCAACTACAGCTGCTCCTCTCCCACCACCAACAAACACGATAATAAAGATGTGCGAGAAGCTGAAGACGCTTCAAAGCGCTTGTAAACCCAACGACCATTTTACCCTTTGCATAGTTGATACTCAACGTGTGAGTCACAATATTTTCCGCTCGCGTTCATAAATTACTTACCACTAGCACTAATTTAACCCCTGTCTCATGCGCGTAACACCTAGACGTACTTGAACGGACCCCTGAATCTAGATGAAATATGACAAAGATGTTAGTAGCAAAACATTAATAATTTACAGGAACAGAACGCAGAGTCCAAGTTTTTCTCGGGGCCTTCATCCTGCCTCACACCCACATATCGATGAGCGTAGTATAGTCCCAAGCCACAACAACAAAATCTAAGACATAATCATCAAGGCATACTAGATGATAGAGTTTTGTGAGTGAATTATTAGAACAAGAGAGAAGGCAAAGATCTTATATTTGTTGCCGAGATGTTAGTAGCAGAGCATAGCAGTAGATGATGATGGGTCATGCGGGCCCGATAATGCACGGAGCAGTTTTTTCAGGGGTCTTCTCGTCCCGTGACCACATAGAAATGAGTCAAAGTCAAAAAAAAAAAAAAAGATGTATATCAGACGAGACGTCTTGTGAGTGAATGAAGAGAAGAAATAGAACAATTTTTTCCAGAGGACCTTCACGTCCCGTCGTAGACTACATAGTAAGAGTTCTAGGAAAGAGTCTGAGTTAGAATTTGAGTTAGCGCCATAGCCCGATTCAATGTACACTATGATACCATATATGAAAAAAGTTTTGTGAGTGAATGGGAAGAATACCAAAGGAAAGTTGACAATTGTTGTACGGGCACTCTATCGCCGGATAGAGATGAGAACACTTGATCCTGATGATCGCGCTTGCTTTTAATGCTATTGCAGCTCATAGTGGTCATAGTAGTGCTGTTGCGGCGTTAGTGTACGTGTTCTAGTTAAACTGATGGCTTGCTCGCGTTTGCTTGCTCGTGTTCGAGAGTGCAGTTGAGTCGTTAGTGTATAGGTTACGTGAGCGTGCGTAATTGTAATCTCATTAGTCTAGATAATGATTGAGAATCTATTCCTTATTTGCGCCCAGACCGGGGTGGGGAACGCGTGCGTAGGCTGCGGAACGAATCGATTAAATAGATTTTACATAGGAGAAAGTAAACAGAAGTGAGTCCAGAATATTTAGAAGCAAGAAGACTCCTCACACACGTCATAACTTTCATATCGTATTCTGAACAAGGAATAAAAATAAAAACCATGCCGTCGAAGGGGGGTATGAAAAAAGCTAAGGCTAAGCCGAAAGCGGTTCTGAAACGCAAGACGCAGAACAAGGGCGGGGTAGCCGCGGTCGTGGCGGAGAAGTGAAAGTGAAATGCATCCTCCAGCTCCAAGTCCTCTTCAGCGAAGCCGAAGGCGAAAGGCCGCGGCCGGCCGAAGCGGCCCAGCGTTAAGGACGAGGTGGAGGAAGATGATGACGATGATGACGAAGAAGATGATGATGACGAAGAAGACGATGATGAGGAGGAAGAAGATGATGACGAGGAAGATGATGACGACGAAGAGGTCGAGGACAAGCGAGCCAGCGCGTGAGCGAAGGGCGGCAAGCGCGGGAGCTCGGCAAAGCCGTCGAAGGCCGAGAAGAAGGGTGCTGCTGCTGGGTCGGCGAAGAAGGCCGCAAGTGCGGCGAAGGGGAAGGCGTCGGCGAAGAAGGACAAGAAGGGAGGCGGGGGTGGAGTGTTCCCTGGGGGCCCTCGTAAATTTTAAGATCTCATTTTCCGACGTGTTCTTAACATCCATGATTTATTGATATGCGTCCTGGCGTGGTAAAAATATGGGATTGACGTCTTTTTGTAGATCAACAAGGTGAATGTGTCATACACTTAGGTTCATCAGAATCAGCTTGGAAGCGGGGCCTTATGGGGCGGGGTTCTCCGTGGTGGTCCGCGTGTGTCTCCGGCTTCCGTTTTCATGGTCTTTTTATTTGAAAAATAGCGTGGTTATGACTCGCAAATCGGGCGGCTGGTCTTACAGGTGTAGTGGAATCACCGTTTGGCACGGCTTTAGCAAAGAAGGCCGGACCAAAGCTGAAGTGCCCAAATGGCAAGCTATGGAACCCAGATTTCTGCGTCTACGGACCCGGCTGCCTCAACATCACCAATATCACCAACATCACCAATATCACCAACATCACTTACATTCACGGAGTTGACGCTCATTCCCAGATTTTTACCACGCCAGGACGCATATCAATAAATCATGGATGTTAAGAACAGGTCGGAAACCGATATCACATTTTTTACGGGGGCCCCCAAGGAACCCCTATCGGAGGCGGGGACTCGATGTTCGACAAGCGGCGGAAGGTCGTGCCGCCGCCCGACGAGGACGACGACGACATGGAGGACGAGGGCGTGGAGGCGTAGTACATCGAGGGGGCCGACGGCGACGAGGAGGAGATTTTCCTCGCCGCGTCCAAGAAGACGCAGCTGCCGATCCCGCACAACTGGCCCTGAGAGAAGTACGACCGGTGGGCCAAGCGGTTCAGCGATGGCCGCCCCGACGCCGCCGCTCAGGGTTTATGCGAGGTACTCGAGCACATGGTCGTCTTCAGCGGGTTTCCCGAGGCAGTCACCGCGCCCCTCAAGCACGTGCTCAAGCTGCAGGAGGGCGGCGCCAGCGGCGCACTCCCCGCGGCGCTCACCGTGGGCGGGCACGAGCCAGCAGACTTTTTGAAAGCGATGCACAAGCAGATGAAGGAGGAAGGTGAGAATCTAATATTTATATTCTTACTAAACGAGCCGGTGCACAGATTGTATCTATTCGGTTTCTGGGAATCGCCAGAGACCCATTTGCATGTGAAAAATCGCCAACTGCTTTTGAGCTGGGAGTCATCTGCAAGCCTTGAAATTAACTCTCGCCACGGCGGGGGTCGCAAGCTTGTTAAAACCGCTTCCAGATCGCTTCACAGACGGCGTATTCATTAATATCGACAGACATACTACAATCATTCGCAACAAATTCAGTCGACGACGGCGCGCACGAGGCGCTGGTGGACGTGCACGACGAGAAGAACAAGAAGAAGGGTGAGCCTTGATGATGATCTACTAATATTCAAATATTTTTTTTGAAGTTTAACTTTGATTCAAAGAGTAGTTTTCCTTTTCAATTTCTGCAGGCAAGAAGGCCGTGCTGTCGACGTACACGATGGGCGGTCCCGCAGGCGAGGAGGTGAAGAACGACGGGTACCCCGTGTGAAACTCGAGGAAGAACGTGCCATAAGTTCCCAGAACTGAAAGCGAAAACTTTTTGGGAACAAAAGACTTCTCGCCAGAGCCTCCTCAGACATATCTCAACATCATTTGGAAAATGAGCGCATTTCATTACATTTACAACATTAATCTTTTATGAGCAGAGCACTTGAAAGCTCATAGCCGACCCAATTTAAGCTCTTGTAGTGCCGGCATTGGAAGTGTACTCAGCACTGGTTCTTGAGTATGATTTATGGCCCTATATGAATGCAAAAAAAGCTCAGTGTTCATACAGGCTGGGTTTATATCAAGGGGAAAGCTACAGCATTTTTGAATGAGTCGCGTAGCGAGTCAGGTGCTTCTACATAACAAAAAGCTGTTATTTATCAAATCATGAAGACCACTTCTGTACACTTAGCGTACCCCTGCTGTGCAGCCCTAAAGTGTACAGAGAAGTGGATCATCAACACCTCAACTCGAGCGGTATCGTATCAATGAAATATCCCTTGATTTTCAACCTACTTAGGCATTTTACTAGGACTCCAGGGTCCTCTGACAGGCCATTTGTTCCAAGAAACTTCTCTTGATTATTCCGCTGGGACCTAATAGGTGGCAGCCACGGTGCAAAAACGTATTATGGACTTCTGGCCCGAACTTTTTGATAGGGTCAAGCTGGAGGCGCTGTGGGACACCTCCTTCCTGGGCGCGGTGGGCAACTGGCTGCAGAACTTTTTTCGGAGTGGTTACAACAACCTGCGGCACACGGCCACCTTCTTTGCCTTCTCCTTCATGAAGGCGCTGTACGCCGAGCTCGTGCAGCTGAAGGACGAATATCGTAAGATGGAGACCCAGCTGCAGAACAACGAGGCCTGAATGGGCGCGGAGCTGAGGCCGGAGATGGAGACGCTGCAGGTGCTGATCCAGAACATTTCAGCTTTAGGCCTGAACGTGTTACAAGAGACCGTTTCACAAAGAAACGACTCTCCTCGCAGACGTTCTGAAAAGCCATTTTCGCTTCGCTCAGGCTGCCAAAACACAGTGATTTTAACCAGATCCTATCTCGCCCTCATTGAGTTGTTTGTGGCGCTGAATGTGCCTGCCTCACACCCGGCTCCGAAAGTGTGTGAAACTGGGAACCCAAAAAGCCTCAACACCGTCAATTCGTAAGGCAACGTCAATTCTACAGATCTTGGCTTTATCACTTTAAGCTCCTAGTGACCTGCCAGTGACTATGCGTTAGCCTTTTTTGAGGTTGGAGATTCTGCCATGAAAAGTGCCAGAATGGCCAATGTCAGAGTTCATCAAAAGCTGCCTTATCATAGCCGCCGTCGGCATTAAATGAAATTGCGGGAATCTGCTCTCCCACTTCTGACTGTAATTGACCCACTCATTCAGAAGAAATCAGTCGTCTGGCAGGATCGATTAGCTATCTCAGCTGGGTCTGCGAGCCGGGTAGTGCTTGCTTGCAACACGGTGGCTTGTGACACGATCGGACCTGATGCTAGATTTTTGTTCGGACTGGGGTACCGCCGCCGGGAGGAGGTCGTAATGGGCGGCCAGCGGTACTTGTCTTTACATAACGGATACGGTGAAGTTTCTCTTGCAACACCTGCTTTGCCTTTGGTAGCCTCCTGGCGAGTCCTCTAAGTTTATCGAAATTATCGCGCCAAATGCCCAAGTTTGTTTACAAGAACTCATCAAATGCAAATCTATCTGCGGTGCGGGGTACAGGGTCTGTATTCTATGCAGTCCCACCCGGTCCTGTAGACACGTTGCAAAGCTCAACAAACTAGTCTAGCTGAGGGTCATTTAGTTACGTGGTGTTGCAAGAGAAATAAATGCAAAACTCCTAAACTTTCGTTCACCATGTACTAGGCTCTGAAACGGACCGTACTATCATATTTGAGAACCTGATGCGTTCTCCAACTTCGACCTCTACGTCGCGCACACGGAGAGACTAGAGAAGCTGCGCGCGCAGCTCGAGAAGCTACGCGCGCGCGCGCAGGACCAGGCGCTGCGCACAAACCGGGATCGCATCGCGGCCGACCTACTTGGCCAGGTTGTGTTTGAGGTATAGCTGGATAAGCATAGAGGTATGACTGTTGGATGAAAACAACTAAGTATTTGTATTTGACAACGTGATGTGATCCCCTTCATGATATAGTCAACTTACGTCGTAAAAATTTTTATGCGTGTGTCGTGGTGAGGTTTGCAGTGAGGTCGCGTGAATGCTTTCTGTGCTAGAGCTGCAACTTTCGTAAGTGCTTTCATCAGTCGGGTATGACTATGAGGTTTGCATGTTTCATCAGCGTTCATG
>Ga0099797_101869_pt1 | contig 10208 bp, 1 predicted proteins | sample Uncmet_Sort48C_1_FD_89871 | JGI IMG/M metagenome (GOLD analysis project Ga0099797, IMG submission 89871) | Marine eukaryotic communities from CALCOFI LINE 67, Pacific Ocean - C012_Sort48C_1 | ecosystem: Environmental > Aquatic > Marine > Oceanic | place: Pacific Ocean: Monterey Bay | collected...
ACTGAATTTCCCACGTCCAATCGGTACCTTTACCGTTCTTCAAAGGTGTCGTTTCACCGTTGGAAAACCAATCGAGATACGAATAAGATCTCCCACCTTCGACGTCGAAATTAGTGTTTCCGGACTTAATAAGATCCACTTCAGTACCGTAAGTAGAGAAATATCCCTGATCGTGCCAATGTGTTATCAATGAATCCCCATCAACCACAGTTCCATAAACGTCATCAAAATCGATCAGCTCGCCTCTCGATCTGTCTTTGGTGGATAAATACCCAGAAGCAGGGAAAAAGAAGCGGACGCGCTCATTCTGATTGTAATTCTCATTTTTTATACTATAATGGCAAGTCGTGTAAGATGCGCAGACGAATTCGATTTTGATCTTGTCACAAGCATTGAGATCCCCAGAAACTCCATTATAAGTGGTGGAATCATAACCAGAAACGGATCCATCCGAAAGGGCGATGCATTTCGGTTTGTAGGGATTTTGATCCGCATCACAGGGAACGTCGGTGGCGGAGATTTCTCCAAGACTACTTTGAGCTCCTTCAGAAGAAGAAGAAGAAGATGAAAGTCCCATACGTTCACGTAATTGCCCCGAACTCCCACTCGAACTTGTAGTTGCCGAATTCACATTGTCCCCAAACAAGCGCAAAGGGCACGTGTTGTCTTGGTTGTGGGAATTGATCTCAGAGAGTTTGAAACTTGCGATTTCTTGTTTTTGTGAATTATACACTTTATAACCAGTCACCCCATGAGCGTGCCGATTTGGGACCACCGCCATAATTTTCCGATAACTCGACAAATCCGCATGCGCAACAGTCGAAGACACCGAATAATCCAAATCGAGAATTGGGACAATCAAACAACCCGCGGACCGGAAAGTGTTGCGACTCAAAATCAGCTGCAATGGATCTTGCTTATCATACGTATACCCAGCGCGGACATTTGGATCGGTGTATTGTTCAACCACAACGAAACGGTGTTTGTACTGCGGATTTGCGACATAACGCTTGTCCTGAGCAGTGGAAGCTGCTGACCAAGAAGTATCTCCACCTTCTTCCAAATTGATCGGGAAATCCGGGTTTCCGATCTCGATATCGCATAGACGCTTACCCGAGGTCATGACAGGATTACACCGCCATTCTGAACTAACTCTAAAAACATCATGTTGGTTAAGAACATCTTCGATTTTCGGGGCTTTTCCTTTACGCGCGGCATTGTTTTGCTCTCCCATTTTTTCAGAAGACACGAATCTCCCGTATTTATCAGATCTCTGGATAAAGAGATACACCGTCGTACCTTCTGTCCCAGAACCTTCGATCGTAACTTTGCCGGAAATCACGTCTCTGTCGCCGGATAAATCTTGGAATGTGAGAGCAGTTGGGACTTTTTCCATATTCAATGGTTTGCGTGTGTATGAGGAAGGAATGCTGGTCTCGCTATATCTCTGCGCCCGCGCATTCGCTGCATTGGATGAAAATGGAATCTGTTTCACAAAAGAAGAAGAAGAACTTCTCAAAGCACTTGTATTCGCTTCCGCGTCGCCATAAGCTGGGACAACCATCAAATGACTCGGCGTTCCGTTATTTCCCATACCAGCATCACCCGAATTAAATGAAATCTGTTTTTCGTACATGCCGGTGTATTCAAAGTTCATCTCAAACCCCGCGTTATCTGGGATGATATTTTTTTTCGCACTGAATTGATTGGGCTCCACGTTCGAGCGCCATTTCAAAATGTGCTCCCCTTCACCAAGATAGATTGGCTTGCCGTCATTTGGTAACGTGTTAGAATTCGGGATCCAGCCGACACGATCCTGATTCACGGGGACATCCGCTTTGCTGTACCCAGAAGAATACGATCCCCACTGCCCGTTATCAGTGTTGTGGGCGGAGAAAATTGGAGCTGCGCCGAATGGTGCTTTTTTTCCAGTTTTTTTTCCAGAAGAAGAAGAAGAAGAAGAAGCAGAATTTAAAGCAGAATAAATTGCGAGCGAGTCTCCATTTTGATATCTCGTAGTCCATTTCGTAAAAGTCAATTTACCAGGACCTTTTACAGTGATAGAAGCGGTTTTCAGCTGATTTTTCTTGTGGGCAATGTAGACAGCGATCAGATCATCGACCGCGGTGCGCGCCATGTTGAAATCGGGAAAATCCAAACCGCCTTGGTTTTTTGCTTTTTGCAATCTTTTTGCGAAGTCGTTCTTCGCGGTAAAATCATTCCCTCTTTGCTGCTTCAATATTTTTCTGTATTCTTTGTACCAGTAATGCAGCCCTCCTTCGGCCCAATTTTGTCCGTATCCCTGCATTCGCCAGCCAGTAAAACTTCCCTTTTCGTAGGCGCGATCTGGGCTTGTGGCTTTCCCAAAGCCTGCGAATGCGTCGGAATTTCCCCTGATTTTATAGCCATTCTGGGAACTTGTGACATAAATACCGAGCCAATTCTCACACTCCGGATGCCCCGGCTCCAGAGAATTATTCGGCATGTCCATGTCGTTGGCTTCTTGGGTATCGGGGTTTTGGACAACACCAGTGACGTGGCATTTCGGCATTTCGGAGCCGATTTTCGGGATGGTGGCGACCTTGGACATCTTCTCGACGGAATTCGAGCTCGCACGGGCGAGGTAAACGTTGTAATGGGTTAATACGGATTCGTCGTGGGTTGGAGGAGCGAAAGTCAACAAACCAGAATATTGGAATTTGTTACCGTCAACACCGACATCGAAATGGTTTTGAGTGAGAGACATAGAACCTCCGGAATTCGAATGAGAAATGACTTTGTTCAATTGAGAAGCAGAAGCTTTATCCACGCCTTTTGGGCCGAAGAGAGGCAGTTTGTTTCCACTTTGAGTCTTACCTGGATTGCACATGACGCCGGTCCCACTTTGATTAGCGGAAGAACAGGTGAAAAGTGTGAGATAATGTGCGTTTTTCGGAATCACGATTTTTTTGTTACCAGGCATCGAAAGAGAAGCTTGCGAATTACCAAAGTTCTGACCAGTCCATTCGTGAATTGGTTCGGAGCCGACACGCGCGCCGGATTTGTCCAAGAACCACATCTGCATAGTTCCGTAATTGTGCGTATTAGACCCAGACAGTGTCGCTTTAATAGAAGTACTGAAAGAAAGAACTCCAGGGTTTTGATCGGAATCTTGCGGAACTTCGGAAAACCCAGTAACATACATCCCCGGCGCTTTGTACAGATTCGCGTCAGAAAAAGTCGCTTTTGTAGCTTTCAACGCGTAATCTGCATTCACACGCCCAAAATTTGTTTGGGGCGTCTTGATTGTAATTGATGCTTTATGCGGCTGCCCATTCAGGATTGGAAAACTGTGTTTCTCATTCCCGTTATAAGTGTTTCCGACAACCATATTCTTCAACTCATACGATTTCAAATTCGGTCGGACGGATTTCAACATCGCCACAAGACCGGCAACGTGAACTGCCCCCGGTTTTGCTGTGTCGATTCTCACCCCAAATCCGACCGAATCTTGCCTTTTCGTTCCCGACCCAAGGGCGAATCCCCAAATATCATTCCCTGGTGCGACGACGTCGACAGTATTCTTCCCAGAAGATGATGTGGTAGCGTAGTTGGTGCCGCCAGAATTGTTCGCTCTTGCCCCAGCATTCCCCGTATAGCTTCCAGTCGCACAAATCACATTCGAAAAATGCTGTTTGTATTCTGCGGCAATGGTACAAACATTGCCCCACCCAGAATCTTGCATGTTATTCGCAGTCATTTTAGAAACATTATCGAGGTCGAACCCATGATATCCAGCACTTGCAATAACAGTGATATCTGCCTCTTTCAGTTTTCCGAGAATAGCTTGTAATTCGGATTTCTCTTTTTTGTTCCCCCACATTGACACCGCATCTTTCATAGTTTTATCTTGGAAGACGGATTCGGAGAGCATTTTCCCATTCGATCGGGTCCCAAGGTTGTGCTGGTCATTTCCCTGAATCCCGTCCATGCATTCCTGCCACATATTCGCCGGTGGCGTGAAACCATTCGGATTGCCCCATTTCGTGGATTCACAGTACGTGCTTCCAGATTCAGTATCGCATTTTATATCTTTGCGGCTATTTGGACACCAGGTTAATAGGATTTGATCTGCAAGAAGGACGATATCGACTTTCATCTTCAGAGCGTATTCCATCGCCCGGATTGCTTTTTTCACAGTGTCTGTCCCACCCAAAAATCGGTTCTGGCGATTCTCGATTTTCAGGGACATGATCTGCACAGAACCACGCGGCATAATACTGTTCGCGTTTATTCCCGCAGTCCCGATTTTGTTGTTCCCTTCAGCGATCAAAATACCGGCAGAATGCGTTCCGGAGCCGGAGAGTTTGGATTTATCGTTTGCTTCCGTCGGCGAATTCGTATCTTCATCATCCCCGAATAAGAAATTATCGGACGAAAAATCGTAGCCGTGCACATCATCGACGTAGCCGTTTCCGTCATCATCAATACCGTTATCCGGAATTTCTCCGGTGTTGGTCCAGATATTGGACGAAGGGAAATCGGGATGGTAGAAATCGACACCAGAATCGAGGAGAGCGATAGTTACCGGTTTGGTGACTTTAGAATCTTCGTTGAAATTGTCTTTGGCGTATTCCTGCCATGCCGCTTGCATGTTCATACCACCCTCTTTGAGATTCCATTGCAAGTCGAAATCACGGTCGTTAGGATTCGTGTTTCCGCTTTGTGCTGCCAGAGAACGCGTATTGTTTTTTGGCGAACTTGCAGCTGCATCCGATGACAGCGGAAGACCAACCGTCAAACCTGCCGTGCAGCAAGCGAGGATGGATTTCTTTGCCATTTTTGTTTGACTTTTTTTTGAGTAGTTCTGTTACTCAGAATCACTGTTCTTCTTACTTCTGATATTTGATATTGAAAAACTTATTTCTGAATCTGTTACAGATTCGAATCTGTTATAGATTCAGGATTATTCTTTTTGAGATCAATAATAATACCACTCGTGTTTATAGCTTGCAGTTACTTGAGAAGCTTGCTGCTCAACAGCTAGCCTTACAAATAACTTGAAGGTAATCTGAAAACTTCTTAAAAGTTTTTTCGGTCCTTCTACGTCGTAGAAAGACACAAACGAATTTCTTGAAACGGTGAAAAATAACACAAGGTAGAACAATAAGACTCTGATCAATATCTTATCTGACTCGAGCGTAAAGCTGAACAGCAAAGATATTAATGATCAGAATGCCAGAATGAAGGATTTAATCCTACTGGCAATAATTATAAATTAATTCCAATGACTGGCGGGGAGTACTCTTTTTTTTTCAATGAATCGACTTTCTCTGTTTATTCTTATTTCTCCAAATTACTCGGATTTATGAATCGGATTTTTTTTTTACTTAGACCGGATGAAATCCAGATATTTCTTTTTTTCGAAAAAACACTTAGACCGGATGGAATTCAGATATTTCTTTTTCGAGAAAACACAATAAACAATAATCAAACTCTTTTTCTATTTCTGACTAACGTTTTTCGATGACTAGATCTTTTTTCGATTGCTAGATGATATCTAAATTTCGATTAAGTACTGGATCGGTAATTTAAACACTTTGAGAAATTTTAGAATGTGTGAACAAACAAAGACTCAGACTGAACAATTTTCGTGATCAGTCTACTGTCTTCTTAACTTCGGGATCACTCTGAGTGTGAAAATCCTCACTCAATTTTAGATCTGTCACTCAATTTTTGATCTCAGCACAAGGAGGAGATCTCAAACGAGTCACAAAGCTTGATATAACCAGAACAGAGCTTGATATAGTTAGATATGATATAGTTAGATATAGTTAGATCTTAAAGGTCTCACAAACGATGACAGTTTCACAGTTAGCGAAAACTAGCCGTCGTTTTCTGAAAGATCTATACTTCAAGATCTATACTTCAAGATCTATGTACTTCGAGATCTACTGAAACAGAGATCTGCTTCTGTGGATCTATTTAAGCAACTTGGCTCGTTGAAAACAAACCGTTTTGATGATGATTGTGAACTTTCTAGCAACAGCTTGATATGAACTTTCTCTGCAACAGTTTTAGACCGCCGGGCGGAACGGTGATCTAATTAACCTCGCTGTTGTTCAGTGATTTTGTTGATGAGCGATTCTTTTGTTTCACAAATCACACAGACTTCGCAACTTGTCGCCACACAATTTTTACCAACGCCCAAATTTTTAGTACGCCCGAATTTTTAGCATCCGAATTTTTAGCATCCGAAGTTTTTCCATTACAAAAGACAGATTTTACATACGCATCCGAATTCAATCACGACTCTGATCAAGAACACTCCGATCAAGAACACATAACTGTCCCACTCACCCGGGCCTGACATTCCTCACAAGAATCTTCGCACTTATACTTCATAGTACTCATGCAGAGTAAAATTTAAGCTGATACACACAATATTCTGTATTCTGTTTTGATACACACAATGACACCCTTTAAATGCAAGTTTTAAGCGAAATTTCTGACATACACGGCGACATATGACCCTCTGAAACTTCAGCAGGATCCTCTGAAACTTCAGCAAAAGCCATCCATTATCGATTAAGAAATTCGAACCGATTGAAACAGACTCTACATATTACTAAAGTGATTTAGTGCTCATATTCTTGATATTACCTGAGAACCGTATTGAGATCTCTACTCTTTGAGTTCTCCTCTTTTACGTAGACCTGGATCCTTGGGGCCTCCCTCCCTGCGCAGGCAGGGAGGTAGGGGCCCCCATTCACTCTGTCGGTGTCCTCGAGTTAGATGGGATCATCTTTAGGATCACCTCCTTGATCATCAACAGAATTCTGGAAGTACTTTTTTGCTTGTCAATTTTGTAGACCACTGCCAACACATACTCTGATACTGATACTTCTGATACTTTACTTTACGCACTGACACTCGCACTGCGTTAAAGTCGGCAAATATTTACTCAACGCATCATTTTTTTTTCTGTCGTCAGTGGTTTCCTGCACCATATCGGCATCATCATCATCATCGTTTACACCATGTCAAAATTTTCGATATTATCATCATCTTTCACCTCGGCGTTACTAACGCCGCGAGTACTTCCAGCGTGATTACTTCGCGCATTATCACCTGTCGCGCCATAGTTTCCTCGCCAGTCATTTCGACTGTCATTTCGAATGTCGTTCCCTGCTGCCGATTCACCAACAAGTACCTGCGTGGCCTCGCCGAAGAAAGGGGCTTCCTCGTCGCCTCTTCTCAGCAGGGTTTGATTTTCATCTACAGAGCCTCCCTCTTTCTGAATCTTACACAAAAAAATCGAGATGACAATTATCGCCGTCACAGGAATAATAAGGATAAACCACCAATGCCAATTGAATTTTGAATCATTATCGTTTTTATTGTCTTTATTCTTGTCCAGATTTTGCAATTCTTTGTCTTCTTTATTCTGATCAGGAGACAGAGACTCTCTTTCTCCAGCGTTTTGTTTACCTTCTTTTCCCGAAATATTACCACCAATATCGACACTCAAATCCTCATAGATTTCCAAGTCTTGCATATCATCATCGTTTTTCAGATCAGAACCTGTATCATTGTCTTTCTCGAGATTCTTTAGCCTTTCCAGACCCTCCGGATCAAAATGAGACTTCCACCAATAATCGATTTGCTTCCACCAAGTCTCGATCTGAGCCCGAATCTCGTTCCGATAATTATAACCCAAAGCGACTGTAAACGCGCCCCCACATACCGTAAAATAAATCTTCCAAAAATGTCTTTTGAGAAAGTTCCAAACTCTTTTCCCGAACGAGAGAGAAAGTGTTGGCGCATTATAGTTATATATTTCCGTTTTTCGTCCCCCTTTCAAGAACGCTATCCCAATATCTTTCCAAATAATAAGAGGGGAAAACGGCGTGGGTTCTGGTAATTTACCCTTTCTAACAAGGACTGTTGCCGTCTGCATCAACAGCCAACCAGAACTTGCATGGTTCATAGCGCGCACATCGACGTTCTGTGTTAACTTAGATACGCTGAATCTGACTTTATTTTCTTCTGAGTCTTGGACTTCTGCGTTGTTACTAGAGTCTTCCAACACTGCTCTCGCGAGAGCTTGGGGGATCAGATTCGCGGCAATGGACACTTCTTTCTGAATCTTTTTCGATGAATCAGAAACCAAGTTTATGATAAGCTTATTTTCTTCAGGCTGGATTAACCTTTTTTCTTGAATTTTTTCTCCGTCTATCAGCGTTTTTTCTTGAATTTTTTCTCCATCTGCAAACGACTTCCTGTCTTTTAACAGGCTTCCATATTCATTCTTGCTTTGTTCGCCAGTTTTTCTCGATACCATGGTCTTCCAGTGACGGCAATGTTGCGCGATTGTGATTTCTGGTTTATGAGAACCGTCATCATCATTTTCCGAAAATTTTCCTGCTTCCAAAAGAGCAACCATCCCTGGATCCGACAATACCGAGTCCACAAATGCATTGGCAGAGGCCTGAGAGAGTGCCAATTTCACGACCCGAAACAGCTCGGAGATAGCGGCGAAGAAAGATTCGCCCTCATGTGCTTCAGCACCTGTCACTGTCACGATTGGCTTGATCAACTCTCGTTCCAGCATTGCGTCGATATTTTCAGAAATCGAATTTTCCAAATTTACCAGCGAAGCGGGCTCGAGGAGCACGATTTGATCCCGGGAACGAGCTTCTGCGACTGATAAATTTTGCACGAGGTCGGATTGCCAAGCTTGGGAGTAGCCGGGGAAGATATTCTTCAAGATTGGATTCTGTTCAACTGGAGTTTCAACGTCACCACCGGCATTATGATTAAAAAACTTGTCGTATAAATCATCGTCCACAACAAAATCAACCGCCGGAGACGCAACATCTGGATGATATTTCGCAAAATCAGCCAAAACTTTCTGCCACACCAAAAGATAGGACACCGAGGAAAAATCCGAGATTTGAACACGCAATTTTGGTACTTTTTGATTGTAGAACTTGAAGGTAGAAGAAGCTGCTGCTCCGAGATTATCATTCTGCGTTCCATGAGTTCGGACAGCAGTAGTACCTAGATGCAGCAGCCCATTTAACTTTTTGTAGATAGAACCCTCGATACTTTCCGGCAGAAATTTTTTCCCAGCCACAAACTCATTGATTTTGTTGGTGTTTATCAGTCTTGCTTCATCCGTTCCACTCTTGTCTGTGATAGACTCACATTTGGATTTATTATCAGAGAATGTCACATCCCACACTCGCATATACCCCCGAAACAGATGATCCCTCTCTCTCCTTTGCCATGTCTCGCCTGAGAAGTCTTTTAAATCTTTTCCTTCCGCAATGTGTTCCGCCTTCCGCGTTTCATCATGCTTCGTCTGATGATTGTCCCAGAAGCGTTTCCGTCGGTTCCAGAAATCTGCATCGATCTTTTCTCCTTCTTCAATAGCTGAGCGAATAGCATCAAATTCAACCGATCTACATTGTATCAAATCCTGTTTTTCTCCTTTTTCTATTGCGGCCACGGGCGGATTTAGGATATACCGAACCGTTTGGGTACTCCCAGTGGCTTGTTTCACAGTGTTGTTTTCGACGATCCATACACCTTGTACGGCACCGGTTTGGAGGCTGCGGTCCAAAAATGCGTTTGTGTCTTCAGAACCTGTTGTTACTTTTGGCTCTCCCACGATACCCAGCATACTAGCGCCTTTTTTTGCATCACCCATTTTCTTGTTCGCCTCACTTTCTGGAAAATTTGCAGCAATCTGATTCTCGTCATAATGATAAAACAAGAACTTTTGCGAAGAAATTGTCACGGGATCGAAGACATTGTTAGTTGTTTCGATAACTCGTTTATCCGAAATTTCAGGGAGAATAAGAAACGCGTCTTTGTTATCTTGATCACCTAAATCGGAAGCTTTCCGGATGCTCACCTTTTGTTTTTCCGCTGTTTCCGCTGTGGAAGAAGAAGAAATCCCCTTCAGTATATTCACTGCAAAACTGCCGGGATTTGCAGGAGTATCACCACCAAGATCGCTACTACCCGCTGGAACTGTAACTTGGATTGTTCCGGCTGTAGTTACAGCACCTTGGGGTCCTGTTGTCCCCGTCTTAGCGGCGTTCGCGGTATCGGTGGGAGCAGGTTTTTTGAACTTTCCGAACGTGTCACCGTTGGGAGCAGGCGCACCCAGAACAGGCTCGGCCGGGAGACCAGCCAGCGTTGCAGTAGCATGTCCTTCT
>Ga0099797_101871_pt1 | contig 10207 bp, 12 predicted proteins | sample Uncmet_Sort48C_1_FD_89871 | JGI IMG/M metagenome (GOLD analysis project Ga0099797, IMG submission 89871) | Marine eukaryotic communities from CALCOFI LINE 67, Pacific Ocean - C012_Sort48C_1 | ecosystem: Environmental > Aquatic > Marine > Oceanic | place: Pacific Ocean: Monterey Bay | collected...
ACTTTTTATGCTTCTAATAACGCAGTTTGGCCATCCCAGCAAAACGCATTGATTGTTTTGATAATTTTTTTGTGACTATGTTGAATAATTTTGTAAGATTTAGGGAGTGAAATATTGTTAATATTGTACCGGTCTTGTTGGCACATGAATAATTTGCTGGTAAAAAATGATTCAGGGTATGTTTCAATTGAAATTGTGCCAATATATACCGGTTTTTTGCCTGCTGTCTTCCATAGTTTTACAATATATGCATGTTCATTTGTTACTTTACCAAGTATGGCATCTGGTGATTTGTTGTCGAGGAGTGGTGGCAATATAGGTAAGACTGCATGGTAGTCATTAAATTTCACTAACGTATGTAGTCTCTGTAATATATTGGTATCTAATGGATAGTTTTCCCAGCCATCATTTGTGAATGTGTCAATGAATTGTTTATTGGTGCCAGACCATATGATATTTATTGGTGCAACAATTTCCCCAAACCGTGAATATCGCAATGTAGGAATGTTTTTAATATCCTGGTATTTGTTGATGGTTGTTTCTTCTGGAATATGGGGCTGTGGCTGCATAGGTAAATGTTGTGCTAACAGCGCCAGTGGGATGATCACTAATGTTAGTGAAGCGCCGATTTGTTTGATATGTTGACGCGAGAGAATAGGGAGATGGTGCTGGAATGCTGAAAATAAATGCCATATGGCTAGTGACAGTAATCCACTATATATCACGTCTGTGAGCCAATGTGTTTGTAGTAGGATTCTAGATACAATGATGGCAAATATTAGTATGAATACAAATCGTCTAACGGTTAAGCCAACACTAGGGGCGGCGCGCTGCGTGATTGTTGAAAAGCATAGCATGAGAGTTCCATTAAGTAGGACATGTCCACTAGGGAAGCTATCATTGCCTAAAATTGCATTTGGCCTTGGGGATTGGATGCCTAATTTCATTAATGCGGTAAATGAAAATAAACTAGCTGCGGAAAGTGCCCAATATAAAGCAATTTTAGAGTGGCGATGATAATAAAGTACAGCAATAATAGCAATATTGTATATTATATAAGCATTAGGGCTTGTAATAAGTGATGTAATTTGTGCAAATTTTACCTCGTAATATGAGGTATGTGATAGTGCAAAATTATAGCTTGCAAGGTTATACCAGTTATTACTTGCTTCACTATTAAGTAATATTTTTGTGAGATATCCAAGCAGAAAAAAGATAATGGTAAACTTTAATAAATGCGTTAATGATTCAGGTGATAATAAGTTTTTATGAATTTTTTGTTGCAGATATGGATATACGATACGAATGATACTATATAACGAATGCCATAATGCAAAAAGTGTAATAATGACTAGTGCATTATACATCATGCCTGAGAACAAGCTTTCTCCCATATCAATGGATAATGAGCCGAGTAATATGCCGGGTGTTAGATAAACAATAGCCCATAAGATGATAGTTGGAATAATCGTTAGTGTGAATATGAATAAATTCATATTTGCAATGCCAGCAATCATTGGTATCATGCTACGCATTGGTCCCACAAATCGTCCAATGATAATACTCAGTGCACCGTGCTTTCGCATAAACGCTTCTCCATGATGAAGCCAGTGTTGGTATGGTTGAACCCAGCGATGGTTGGTAATATAGGTTTTGAAATAGATCCCAAGTGCGTAACTAATAAAATCACCAATGAAGGCTCCAACAAAAACACTAATAAGAGTGTATTTAATAGAAATAATGCCAGCACCAAGCATAAAACCAACAATAGTCATGACAACTGAACCTGGAATAATGCTACCGACAATTGCGAGTGATTCAATAAACGCAATGATACCAGATAATAGGATACCAAGGAGCTGATGTTCTAGAAAAAATTTACTGATTATAGGTAGTATATCATTAAGATTCATTGAGTGCCTCTGCTTGTTTGTCGGCATGATAAGATGAGCGAACAAGTTGGCCGCTGGCAACACTTGTAAACCCAATTTTTTTGGCGATTTCACCAAGGTGTATAAATTCAGCCTCACTTAAGTAGCGGTCAACTGCCATATGATGAGGGCTTGGAGAAAGGTATTGCCCTATGGTGATCATGTCAACATGGTGTTCCCGAAGATCATAAAATACTTGCTCAAGCTCTTCATTTGTTTCCCCAAGACCAACCATGATACCTGATTTGGTTGGAATGTTTGGGTGACGCATTTTGAAATCAGATAGTAAGGAGAGTGAGTGTAAATAATCAGAGCCCACTCGCGCTGTTTTATATAATCTTGGAACAGTTTCAATATTGTGATTGAATACATCAGGAAGGTTATTTTCAAGTGCATCTAGTGCACGTATATGACGTTTCTTAAAGTCTGGAACAAGTATCTCTATTTTTATTCCGGGTATTGTTTGCCTAATTGTTTTGATACATTCTGCGAAATGACTTGCGCCACCATCAAGTAAATCATCTCGATCAACAGAGGTGATCACAACGTATTTCAATTGCATTTGCTGGATTGTTTCTGCTAAGTGGTGAGGCTCATCTTTATCTAGTGGTGCAGGTTTTCCATGTGCAACATCACAAAATGCACAGCGCCTTGTGCATTTATCTCCCATAATCATAAATGTTGCAATTTTATGGCTATAACACTCAAGTAAATTAGGGCAATTTGCTTCTTCACATACTGTGACTAGTCTACGTGTTTTAAAAAGAGACTTAAGTTCAGATACTTGTTGTATTTGTGCTGCTGTTGGGCGAATCTTTGGTTTTTGGTGCTGAATGGCGACCTTTGTTTCAATGCGTATATGTTGTAGCTTTTCAAATCCTCTTTGCTTTGTTGTATCTGTCATATAGCTTCAGTACCTTAAAACTTATAAATTATATCGTGTTGTGCATAATTTTGCTAGTAAGATTTTAATCCAAATTTGTTCAAATAGTTCATATTGATATGTGTGATCAGATACTTGGGTCATAATAATTGTCTCATCGCCACAAGGTACAATATTATCAAAAGGAGATAAGTCCATATTAATATTGATTGCAATACCATGGTAGGCGTACCCTTGTTTTATTTTTAAACCAATCGATGCAACTTTTTCCTTGTTTACATATATTCCACGTGCTTCAGGGTTGCTATTTGCCAATATATTAAAGTGGTCTAATGCTTCAATTGTGCAATTTTCAAGCAATGAAACAAGTGATAATGGGGTTAGGTTCCAAGTGTCCAAGTGTATCATAGGGTAAGCAATTAGTTGACCAGGGCCATGATATGTCACTTGGCCACCACGGTCTGTCGGCACACAGGGAATGGCATTCTTTTTTTTGATGTGTTCAGGTAATGAGCGTTTCCCCATGGTATATACAGGTTGATGCTCTAATAGCCATATTTCACATGATTTATTATTTTCAATGTGGTTTAGCATCTGTTGATGTGTGTCTAGATAGGTTACTAAACCTAGTCGTTTAATATGTTGTTGCATTGTCGATTGTATAATCATGTATCAGGTCTATGTATAAATTAAATAATTTTTCCCAAATAGGGGCTGGTGCTGGATTATGATAAAGCGATTGAATCTCCGAAATTGGTTTTAGTAATTTGACAGATGAGGATAAGAATACTTCGCTGGCAAACTGTAGTTCATTGGAGTGGATTGGCCTTACTTGGCAAGGAATAGCAGCTTTCTTTGCAAGTTTAATAATCTCTTGTCTTGTTAAGCCGTTAACAATGCCATCTGTTGGAGGGGTGATAAGTATGTTCTTATTTACAATAAATAGATTGCTTGAAGCTGCTTCAGTTAAGTAGCCATGCTTAACAAAGATCGCATCATCATAACCACTTTTTGCAGCAAGCCTTAATCCATTTGTGTTGAGCGCAAGGTGGTTTGTTTTAAGTTGAGACAAACTTGAACGTGTGTCGGGTATCGTGATTGCACGAAACCCTTTTTTATATGCTTCAAATTTAATAGGTTCTGAATAGGTTTGGTGTAGGATACAAGTTGGATTTATTAAGTTGGGTAAATGATTCCGCATGCTCATATTTCCCGATGTGATTTGGATATATAAGGTTTGGCAATTATACATTTGGACATCTTGCAAGTAAGCGATAATCCAATTTTTTATTTGCATAATATCTAGTCTATGCTGACATAATGTATAAAAATTTTTTTCTAATCTAGCAAGATGAGCCTCTAAATGGAACGGTTTATTATTATGTATCAGCATAACTTCGTAGACAGATTCTCCAAATAAAAAGCCTCTGTCGGTTACAGGTATTGAGTTCTGGTTAATATCGCCATTAATACTTACAGGAACCATTTTTGAAACATCAACTGTATTGATCCTAATGTATACCGAAAGCCACTCGATGCTTGTACATCATCAGAGGGGTAGAGGGGCGCAGATGATATTTCTACATCATCTAAATAAGCAGATATTGTGCCAACTACATCTGATTTTGATAAAGGTGTTTGTATTGGCTCATTGACTTGAATATCTATTTTCATATTTTCTTTTGCGCCTTTTGGGATGGTTGCCCAGAATGGATCATGGGTTTCAACATTGATATTGCTAATAATGCCTGTATAAACTGGCGTATTCGAGATAATAGTGTTTTTGGGGTACAATAAGGTCGTTTCATAAAATCTGAAGCCATAGTTAAGTAAGGCTAATGTATCTTGGTCACGCTGCTTTGTGGATGGTGATTTTAACGTAATTACAATTAAGCGGGTATTGTTTTTTTGTGCTGTTGTTGCCAAGCAATAACCTGCAGCACTTGTATGCCCTGTTTTTAGCCCATCAATTTCTGGGTGTGTTTTTAATAATTTATTGCGATTGTTCTGGGTAATGCCGTTATAAGTTATAGATTTTTCATGGAACCAATGGAAGTACTCAGGAAACTCATTAATGACATGAGAAGATAAAGTGGCAATATCTTGCGCAGAGGAAAAGTGCTCAGGGTGTTCTAAACCCGTGGTTGTAACATAATGTGTATTGTTCATATTTAGCTTTTCTGCATAGCGGTTCATGATGCTAGCAAAGTTTTCTTCTGATCCAGCAAAGTGTTCACTAATAGCAACAGTTGCATCGTTTCCTGATGTGATAATCAAGCCTTTTAAAAGTGTTTGAAGTGGCGCATAACTATTCTCATTGAGAAATAATCTTGAGCCTTCAGTTTTCCAAGCATTGGTGCTAATGTGTATTTGGTCGTCTAATCTTAAATGCCCTTGAGACAAGGCGTGAAATACAATATAGCTAGTCATTAGTTTAGTCAAACTTGCAGGTGCAAGTTGTTGGTTAGCATTTTTTTCGGCTAATACAGATCCTGTAATTGCATCCATGACAATATATGCCTCTGCAGTAACATTTGGTGGTGGCGGTAGCAATAAGTTTTTTTGGGTGAATTGAGATAGGTTTTGAGCATAAGTTAAGCTGCATATTATGATGGTCAGAAAACGATTTAAAATACGCATTATAGATCCTCCATTATCAGGTTAAATTCCTATTCTATGATTCTCAAGTTCAGAGTCCTGCTCAGTCATGATAGGTGGCTCTGAAACCCATGCGAGTAGTGGCATATAACGATCATCTTTATTTTGAATATCTTCTTCGGACTCAGATCCAGAGCAACGCGATGGCATGTCTTCATCGGCGCGATCTAAACACCAGAAGAGTATTTCAGGGTCAGTTGGCGATTTTGTTGTTAATTTTGGAAACGTAGGAAGTGTAAAAAAATCTGGAATGTTATTCGTTGCTAGCGGTTCATGATTAGGGGTAATGGCTAGTGTTGTTTGGTTTGCAAATATTTCATGAAAGCACGTCATGATAATTATGGAGCTAGGCGGGGTATCTGTAAACGGGTTAGGGGTTAATTTCACAGATGCAGGTTGTCCGGTGTTCCTATTGTATTTTTTTGTAGATACCTGATGAGAGTATAATTCATCGTGTCCAATAACATTCTTAATAAGACTTTTAAATAGAGGGCCAGAATCTAATACCCCAATGGCAATAGCTTCTGATTCTGTTATACTAGCGCTTTCACCACAAAAAACAGACAACCCTTTTGCTTTGATTATGCCAATGGCGGCATTTAGCTTTCCTTTAATTGCAGCTGAAACGAGTGATAAAGATACTTTTATGCTATCTGTATAAACGGCGCGTTGGCTATATTTGGTACACAAGATAGTGTCTGGTTTAGTTGCTTTTAGTATAAATGCATCAAACAGTTCTAAAAATATATAGGTATTACATAGATATGAAGAAATCTCTAATATGAATTTTTTATATTCATCTTGTAACTTTTTGTTGTTTCTAAGTCTTAAGCAGCAGCTTCTAATCTGAATAAGTGCATTATTTGAGGGAAAGAAATCTTGGTTATCTGTTAGCAGGGAGTGCTTAATATTAGAGACAACACCCTTAAATGCATCTAAAAGGTAGTCTTTATATTTGTTGTAATAAGGGTTTAGTTCAGCTAATTGCGCTCTCAATGTTTTATCGGATAATACTAGTTCATAAATGCTTTGAGTTGCTGCTTTTAAGTCTTCACGTAGCTCAAATTCTGTTGTTATGTCATGGTTGGAAATGATGTTTATTCCAGATGTTGATGGTGTATCAATGCTTTGTATAAATTTTTCGTGTGATGATGTGTTATTATCGATTTCACGAGCAAATGCTGCAGTAGGTGTTAAATGGCTTTGAATGGTTGTTTTAAAATGAGATAGGTGTAGGCTCAGTTCTTCTTCGTTATTTATTGTAATAAGGTTAGAGATAAGCTCATTGGCTGTATTTACCAGTTTCCCAGAAGACTTATTTAGGTATAAAAAAGAATCAATGTCTGGGTATGATTTAGAGAGCCGCCCAACTGCATGTGGGTGAGACATTGCTTCAATGGTTTTATCTTGACTGTAGACATGTGTAATGCTTTTTTCAGCAACAGTTTCAGGATTAAATAGTATACTTCCTAATGGAACAGTGCATTTTTCACAGTCAGAATATGGTATAATAGTTGTTGCTTTTGTAAATAAATAGCCTACGCCAAATTGAATCAGTTCAGGGTGTGATTGTTGGAATATGTGCAAGCATTCATTCACTTTTAAAAGTGATTTTCTCATTACGCCGTCATGGCTTTCAAACGTCACTATGTGTATCATAATTAAACCTCTCCATAGTTTCAATTAAATAATATGGATTAAATTTATATCAATGTAAATACTTTTTATCAACAATCTGACACTCTATTCATCTATTTCGCTATGATCTATACGATTTGTGTGTTTTCTTATGTAGTTAAATTTTGTGTACTCATGCTGTCATCTCTATTTCTATAAGTTGAGCTGCCAGAATATGGTGTAGCTGGTGTTGCTTTTGTAAATAAATAGCCTACGCCAAATTGAATCAGTTCAGGGTGTGATAGTTTGGTATGCAAATAAAATATCGTTCGTTGAATATAAAAATTAAGGTTGAAGTATATAAACCGGCACACTACAAATGCTGTAGATAGAATTTTAATGATTATTTTTTTGGCAGCATTCATGATTAAACATGGTGGTTTTGATATTATCTTTATGAGTTTGAGAGGATATTTCGGCTTTAGTATACAAACTAGGATAAGCATTCCATATATGACGCTAACAGGGTTATTGATGATGAGCTGCATGAATGATGTTGATGAAGCTACTAAGACCGCCTTTGATATTTCATAGGCTGCAATGATAGATTCAATAATTACTAAGTACATTATGTCCGCTGTATTAATAATGAATGATATGATTGAGCGCCAGTTGTGTATCATAAAATATATTATATGTTTAAGCGAGAGTGCTGCGTGCTTTAATAGCGTAAATATTCCATCACCCAAAGCCTCAATAATATGTGGTATAGCGCTTATAAAGTTGGCTAATAATTGAGTTGTAGCGTTTATAAGATAGATGAAAAGCAAAGTTAACGTTTTAAATAAAAATGTAATATATTTTTTTATCATGATGAAAATATAGCTAAAAAGGCTGCGGGTGTAAAGCCCTTAAAAGCACCAGATGCTGCCCAGTCAGTTAATTCTTTATTGGTTAAACGAGCAATAAACCAAGGTTCTTCATCTATTCTCTTTCGTAATAGGTCGTTACTTTTCATTTCTAAGTCAATGTTTACTTTTATGTTTATAAATCAAAAAAAAGAAAATGTCAAACAGAAAGAGAGGGTTAGCTAATGATCTTGAATTGGGAGCTGAGGGCTGGTTTATGAAGCATTGTTGAAAAGGCCAGAGTTACTATGTTTTATGAAGATTAAAATCGATAGCTTTAGCGTCAAATACAAACGTATATATAGTTGGTATTTCCGCAAGTTATTGAAAAAAGCTAATTAACCCTATGTTTGAGTTAAGTAATAAACAGGAGGATACGATGAAAAATTATTATACAATAGGTGCTGTCGCGCTAGGCCTTGCTTTTCCAGTGATGGGATTGGTTCTCTCAAGTGCGTTTCTAGCATATGTGTCTATTAAAGCAATTGAAAAAATAAACAGCGTTTCAGTGAGCTAAACAAAAATATCCAACGTACTATACAGTGGGTCAGTAAAATTGAAACATTGCTCCAGCAAACCCTCGAATATTTTCTAAATCCCTACTTGAGGAGCAATTATTCACTTATAAAGGAATTTATCAAAACAAAATGTCATAAGCTTGCTACAGGCATCAACAAACATCTATGTCAACTGTACGCGAAATATGTTTATGGTGTTGATAGTTAGGTAGTTAAATCCCAATATGAGTATGCAAAATATGAGTGGGAAGCATGTCTTATCGCGGCATGTGGCATACTGCTAACCTCTTTTATGATTAGTATACCTACTATTGTCGCCATTCCGCTAATCCTTGCTGTGAGCATCCGTAGCACTAGCACTTACGATGAAATGACTATGGGCTCAGATGGCCAATATCCTATGCCAATATCTCTTAGGTCAAACCCTATGGCTGCTGATCAGTTGAATGAAGGGGGGAATAATACGCCTGTAAGTAGCCATAATTCGATTAATCGTTTAAATGGCGTTAACTCTACTACTATTGGCTTGGATTAATGAATAGTGATCATGTGGTGATCGGGCCGCCACTAAAGGGGCAAAATCCTAACCCCAGTATGGCTCCATCATTTGCTTCTTATTGACTAATAAAGCCTTTTTTATGGATAGACTGTGCAATAGCTATCTGTATCTGAAGTAAGCGATTTTTGATGTCTGAGAAGTCGCTTTTTTGTTGGGGATACATCGAATAAATTAATAATGCCATATTATCGCTTAGATAATTCAAATGTCAAATTTTAACATTGGTACTTATGACCAAGTATAAAAAATACTGATTGGGGCGTTATATGAAAGAAGATTGCTTTGTAGTTGAAGCAATATAGGATATTATTTACAGTGTATTTATTTGAAGGTGTTTTATGTCAAAGCTTTATGGTGACCATGCAGTCAATGCATTACTCAATTCAGAACATGCTGAGTCAGCAGAAATATGTGTCGAGGCAAGTAAGCAGTCTGAGTATAAGAAAATAATTAAATATGCGAAGGACCGCGGCATTAGTGTGAATGTATTAAAGTCTCTTTCAGAGATGTTTCCTAAAGCAAGACATCAAGGTATTGGCGCAAGCTTTCGTTTTAAGTATGCTGAGTTAGCACAATTAGACTACAACAAAACACTTCGATTATTGATGTTGGATCGACTACAAGACCCACATAACTTTGGTGCTTGTATGCGTTCTGCTGCAGCATTTGGGGTGGATGCAGTTATTGTACCACAGAGAGGTCAGGCACCTATAACAGAGGTCGTGCATCAGGTATCATGTGGTGGCTCATTGATTGTTCCTATAGTGCAGGTAAATAATTTAAGCCAGGCTGTGTCAGAATTAAAAGATAAAGGTATCTGGTTTGTTGCAACCTCAGAGTATGCTGATGAAGGTTTTGAAAAGCTACCTTTAACGCGAAGCTTGTGCTTGGTAATGGGCTCAGAAGGAGAAGGGTTAAAACAAAAGTTACTTGAATCTTGTGATTATAAAGTTGTTATTGATACGCCAGGTAAGCTATCAACATTGAATGTCTCTGTCGCAACCGGTATTTTACTTCATGCATTAAAACTAAGTTAACATGACTAACTGTATAGGGTGAATTTGTTTTGTTTAGTGTATTATCTTGAATTGGTTTGTTTTTTGGTGTATAAATAGCTAGTCCTTGCGCATATG
>Ga0099797_101872_pt1 | contig 10199 bp, 9 predicted proteins | sample Uncmet_Sort48C_1_FD_89871 | JGI IMG/M metagenome (GOLD analysis project Ga0099797, IMG submission 89871) | Marine eukaryotic communities from CALCOFI LINE 67, Pacific Ocean - C012_Sort48C_1 | ecosystem: Environmental > Aquatic > Marine > Oceanic | place: Pacific Ocean: Monterey Bay | collected...
GCCATGCTCTGGGTCTCTTGCAGAGGGGTATAGCAGGCAATTAAAACCGTGATCACGCAGGAGTCCACCTAAATTTTGAGTAAAGCCATAATCATTTTTATGCGTAATTTTTTTGTTGTATTTTGCAAAGTCTGGTAATGACAGATCAATCGCAGCAGATGACTTAAAGCCTGCTGTAAACAAGGTATGCTGTGCTTTGATAACGGCTGGTGGCTCAACCATGCTGTGAAAAAAGTTCAAACGGTAAAAAGCACATTCTGCAATGCAGGTAGGTTCACTTATTGAGCCGTAAAGCAAGCTTGGCTCATGTACTGTTCCAAATCTGCTGCCATAATTCAGTGATGGATAGCGAAATGGAGTTGACAAAAGATAGTGATAACCTGGCATATGATAAGGGATTTTTGGTTTAGATGATTCAATCATCTGTTCCAGTATTTCATGTTCATCTATGGTATCGACAAGCTGGCGGGTAGCGATTATTTCCTGTGCTTCAACTATGTGGTGAAAGATACTGTCTATATTAATCGGTTGATAAGTGGCTAATTTATCTATCATAGATATCATGCACGACCACGCATTGCATCAAGAAATTGAACCAGGCATACCAGACCGCCAATGGTATATAGTTGCTCATATGGCACACCTTTGGTAATTCTGTTTTTTGTTTGCATGAAGTGCTTTATATTGGCATCGTCACCGCCCATCAGTGCATGCAATGAACGATAGCAGCGAATCAGCAGCAGACTTAATTCACCTTCTTTGCTTTTTGGGTTGATGCCAGAGCGATTAATTGACGATCTATTGCGCCCGATAATACTTTCAAGTTGTTGTTGTGATATCCCAAGCTTGGCAGAAGCATTTAAAGTGGCTTTGCCAAGTACTTCATTATCATTAATCTCTGGTACTTGCTCTGCGCTCATCACTGAATTACTCACATATTTGTTGCATATTTTAATTATATATTAATATTGCTGATTTTGCAACAATTCATTCGACAAACTATACGTAATATGATGGTGCATAAAGAGAGCATTCCTGACGCGGTTTTGTTTTATGCTATTTTATGATACTCTATTTTGGTAATCTAAGATCATGGAGTAACTTATGGCACTTAAGCAACGAATCGTAACTGAGATTTATGATGACCAAACACAAGATATAATTCATCAAGCAGTGACTGAAGATAAAGTAATTAAATCACCAAAATCAATAGATGATTTAGGTTACAACCATGTAGAACAAATAGAGATATTGCACCGTGTACAGGATAATTACCTGAAATTTCAATCAACCGTTTACGATCTTGAAGATACCTGTCCAGCATGTGGCAGTGAAATGAGAAATTACGGAACTTATGAATCTAACTTTAACAGCGTATTCAGTGATCATAAGATAAACTTGCCTAGAAGAAGATGTACTAATCATGAGTGTCGCAAACTAATAGCTTATAGCATTCAAGGCTTATTTGGGGACTACCGTCATCCTGATTTATTAGAGATGCAAGCAGTTGCTGCATCTAAAATGTCGTTTGTTGAAGCGCAGCATGAATTAGATGCGCAAGTAAAGCGTCATCGACCAGTGAATGGTCAGCTGAATTTAAAGAGAACAGCTGAGCGTGTTGGGCAGCATTTGCATGAAATACATCAAGATGAGGATTGTCTTAGGGATTTTGAAATCAAAACTGCAGCAGCATTAATTGTGCAAACGGATGGTGGTTATATTAAAGATAAGCATCCAACTCGAGGTAATTTTGAAGCTTTACTAACTAAAGTTTACAACCCTGAGAATTTAGTCAGAAAAGCATCTAAAAAAACAGATAATATAGATAGAGAAATCACTCAAAAATCATATGCAGCTTCAAGTTATAAGGATCATCATAAATCAATTAAAGCAATGACCTTGATTGCCGCCAAGAAAGAGGGGTTAACTAAACAAACTGATGTCGTTGCCTTATCTGATGGTGCTAAGAATTGCTGGAATGTTTTAAAATCCCTTAAAAAACACTGCAAATCAATTACTTATATTCTTGACTGGTATCATATCTCTAAGAAGTTTGATACGTTAATTGGTCAATTAAACAGTGATAATTCTGAGCAACTTACATCCATTAAATGGAAGGTATGGCATGGTAAAACGGATGAGGCAATCACTAGTGCTGCATACACTAAATAAGCAAAGACAAAATGTAGTATAATAAATCCTTATAAATGACTGACTATTAAAGCGACAATGGCAAAGGCTAAACAAGCAATCATTCTAACTGAAAAACAAAGACGTATTCTGTCAAAACTGCATACATCACATACGGGGCAGTATCGCTATAAACTAAGAGCCAAGATTATTCTTGACAGCGCAGATCATAGACGCACAAAAGATACACTTGCTGAGTTGAATATAGTAGCTAGCACGGTATGCAAATGGCGCAATCGTTGGAATAACGCTTCAGAAAAACTTGCATGCCTTGAAAGAGATGAAATAAAAGGTATTGAGTATGAGCGAGCCATATGCGAAATACTTGATGATCTACCTAGAGAAGGAACACCTGCAAAGTTTAGCGCAGAGCAGATTTGTAAAATTATAAGCATTGCTTGCGAAGCACCAGAAAAATCAGGGCTTCCTTTAAGTCATTGGAATTTACCAAGTTTGGCAGCAGAGCTAGTTAAACGACAAATAGTGGGCAGTATTTCAACTTCCCAATTACATTTTTTTTTAAAATCAGGCAGATATAAAGCCCCATAAGGTAAAACAGTGGATACACACACCCATTGAGGATCAAGTCACATTTGATAATGAAGTAGCGCAAGTGTGCAACACCTATCAAAAAGCATATGATGAAAAGGACAATGACATGCTTCAAGTGGTTAGTTGTGATGAGAAAACTGGAATACAGGCATTGGAGCGTCAAATCACCCCAATGAATCTGGATCATTGTGAACGCGTTGATAACAGTTATGAGCGCCATGGTACGCAATGTTTAATTGCAAATTTTGATATTGCTTCGGGTAAAATAATTGCTCCAACCATAGGTGATACCAGAACGGAAGAAGATTTCAAGAATCATGTCGAGCAAACAGTGCAAACGAAGCCTAAGGCTAACTGGGTTTTCGTTGTTGATCAATTAAATACGCACATGTCTGAAGCGTTGGTTTTGCTAGTACTTAACTTGTGCGGTATTACTGGGGTGGATGTTGGTGAAAAAGGCAAATATGGCGTGTTAAAAAATATGCAAACACGTAAAGCATTTCTTGAAGATAGTTCGCATCGTATTCGGTTTGTATACACACCGAAACATGCTTCATGGCTTAATCAAGTTGAGATATGGTTTAGCATTTTGGTTAAGCGATTACTTAAACGTTTATCCACGAAGTCAACAATTGAGCTTAAAGATAAAATAACGGCATTTATTGGGTACTTTAATGATGTATTGGCTAAGCCATTTAAATGGACATATAAAGGGAGAGTTCTACAGGCGGCGTAATATTTACTTATTTAAAGGATGAGGCACTAGGCTATCTGAGCTTTATGGGATGCTTGTAACAACTGAGTTTGCAGATAAGGCGCATGATTTGCTGAAGTACATTGCCAATAACAAAGGGTATTTGGTAAATTATGAATTAAGGCGTTCATCAGGACAAACCTATACTAGTAGCGCAATAGAAAGTGGTGTTGAGAGTGTTATTAATAAAAGATTTAAAAAGAAACATAAGGCTCAATGGAACCGAGAATCTGCACACAAGGTGTTGCAACTTAGAAGTTCTTTAGCAAGTAACCAGTGGGCTCAAGATTGGAAACTAGTTAAGCAGTATATTTATACAAACGCGGCATGAAAACTATATTAGGAATGCTCTCCAAACAAATAAAGCAGGTTGCCTCAACACAATGATCTATGCCAAGGACTTAAACTTTGGGCCATAGGCCTGATATTTTTCACCTAATTTATTACTGGTAAACTTGTCAAAATTCTTTACAAACATTTCAGCCAACTGCATATACTGCTGATCATAAGCTTCCTTGTCCTGCCAAGTATTCTTTGGATTTAAAATTTGGCTATCCACATCATGCAATGCTTGTGGTATTTCAAAACCAAATATCTCATCGATAACACAAGAGGCTTTTTCAATGCTACCATCCAATACTGCATCGATAATTGCGCGAGTATCTTTAATTGAAATACGATGTCCCTCACCATAAGGGCCTCCTGTCCAACCGGTGTTTACAAGATAAGCCGTAGCATGATGCTGCTGCATTTTTTGACCTAAAATTTCCGCATACTTAGTTGGATGTAGTAATAGAAATGGCTGGCCAAAGCAAGAAGAAAACACAGCTGTAGGCTCCTTAACACCTAATTCAGTTCCGGCAACCTTAGCCGTATAGCCAGACAAAAATTGATACATTGCTTGCTCAATCGATAATTTTGACACAGGAGGCAATACTCCATAAGCATCACAAGTTAAAAAAATAACCTTTGTTGGATGTCCGGCTTTTGAAATTGGTTTTACAATATTGTCAATGTGATAAATAGGGTAAGAAAGTCGTGTATTCTCAGTTTTTGCATTTGAATCAAAATCAATACTTTTGTCATCATTGAGGACCACATTCTCCAATAAGGCATCACGGCGAATGGCATGATAAATATCTGGCTCATTTTCTTCAGATAAATGGATTGTCTTAGCATAACAACCACCTTCTAAGTTAAAAATTCCATCATCATCCCAGCCATGCTCATCATCCCCAACAAGTTTGCGCTTTGGATCAGCTGAAAGCGTCGTTTTCCCCGTTCCTGACAAACCAAAAAACAATGCTGAATCTCCCTTTTCGCCCACATTTGCAGAACAATGGAATGACCCAATATCTTGCAACGGCAGGAAATAATTCATCATTGAGAAGATACCTTTTTTAATCTCACCACCATACCAAGTGCCACCAATCATTGTCATTCGCTCATCGATATTAAATGCCACAAAAGTCTCTGAATTTAAGCCCCATTTTTGGTAATCCTGACAGCTAGTTTTGCAGGCATTTAGAATTGTCCAATCTGGTTTAAATGCTTTTAACTCTTCCTCAGTCGGTCGAATAAACATATTTTTGAAAAAATGCGCCATCCATGCAACCTCTGTTACCAAACGTACAGATAAGCGTGTCTGAGGATTGGCGCCACAAAAGCCATCCATAATATAAAGCTTCTTACCATTTAACTGTGTTGTGGCTACGCTTTTTAAGTGCGCCCATGTTTTGGCACAAATAGGCTTATTATCTGAGCCCTCTTTAGACCACCACACATTTTTATTGGCATCCTGTGAAGTGACAATAAATTTATCTTTTGGAGAGCGCCCCGTATAGCGACCAGTATCAACAGCTACCGCACCAAAAGATGTCTCAATACCCTTTTCATAACCACTAAGATCATCACTTGTCTCATGCGTAAAGAGGTCTTGATATGAAACATTGTGGAGTATTTCTTTTATTTCATTTATTCCGCAATTTCTTAGCTGCTCTTTCAACATTTTGTAAATTCTCCATTATTTTAGGCATAAATATAATAATATGCTCTTGGTTAATAAACAAGCATCACAGCCAAGATATTATGATTTTCCCAAACTTATATAAATTGACTTTCCACCGTATCGTGATTTTTTGAATTTATTGAGGAAGCAACGATTCCAGTGGCAACGTTTATAGCCAATCCATTTTACTTCGTTAGCGCTATATAAACTTCAAAAGATTATTGTCGAAATGGACAAAGAACTTTAGAATATGCATTGTAATTGAAGAAAACAAAAGATAGTTCAAAATGACTGACACAGCACACAAAACCAATTTCATCCGCAATATTATTGATACAGACATTACCCATAATAAAAATAATGGCAAGGTTATTACGCGCTTTCCACCTGAACCCAATGGTTATCTACATATAGGACATGCCAAATCCATTTGCTTAAACTTTGGCATAGCAAAAGACTATGATCGCGGCCCCTGTCACTTACGCTTTGATGATACCAATCCAGCTAATGAAGAAGCACAATACGTCAAAGCAATTAAAAAAGACGTTAAGTGGTTAGGGTTTGATTGGCAAGATAAATTATTTTATGCCTCAGACTACTTTGAACAATTCTATCAATTAGCCATTCAGTTGATTGAAAATGGTGATGCCTATGTCTGTCATTTATCAGCGCAAGAAGTTCGCCAGTATCGTGGTACTTTAACGGAAAAAGGTCGCAACAGCCCCCACAGAGACACTAGTGTTGTGGAAAATCTACACAAATTCAATAAAATGAAGTCTGGGGAGTACGATGAAGGAAGCTGCACATTACGCGCCAAGATTGATATGTCATCAGGGAACATTAACTTAAGAGACCCTGCTCTTTACCGGATTAAAAAAATCATCCACCCACATACGGGGGAAAGCTGGTGTATCTATCCTATGTATGACTTTGCACATGCAGTATCTGATGCTATTGAAGGCATTACACATTCACTATGCACTTTGGAATTCCAGGATCACAGGCCTCTATATAATTGGATTGTTGATAAATTCAGTTTTAAGCAAAAGCCACAACAAATTGAGTTTTCTCGCTTAAATCTCAATTACACCATTACCAGCAAACGCAAATTAAAATACTTAGTCGAAAATAATCTTGTTAATGGCTGGGATGACCCAAGAATGCCAACGATTCAAGGCCTAAGAAGGCGTGGATTCACGCCTCAATCAATTCGAAATCTATGTGACAGAGTCGGGATTTCCAAACAAGACTCAATGACTGATTTTAGCCTCTTTGAAGAGTGTGTACGCAATGACCTTAATCAAAATGCACCACGAAGAAATGCGGTATTAAACCCACTTCTTGTTGAAATTGATCAACTTGATGCACAAATAATTAATGCGCCAAATCACCCGCAAAATCCTGACTTTGGTCGCCGTGATGTGAGTATATCCAAGGAAATCTTTATCGAGCAAGATGACTTTATGGAAACATTAGCAAAAGGGCATAAGAAGCTGAGCTTAAATGGCCGCGCACGCCTACTGAATGCCTATGTCATTGAGTGCTATAAAGTGGAGAAAGACCATCATGGTAATGTTACTAAGCTTAAATGCCGTTATCTACCTGAAACTTTAGGCGGGAAAAAACCTACTGATGGCATAAAACCGCAAGGCATGCTACATTGGGTTGATGCCAATAACGCTATTGATGCTGAAATAAGACAATATGACCGCTTATTTAACTGTGAAAACCCTGGAGCGCTTGAAAATATAGAAAGTGCGCTGAACCCAAACTCATTAAAAGTTATCCATCAAGCTAAGTTAGAAGCCAGTCTAATTAATGCAAATGTAGAAGATAAGTTCCAGTTTAATCGCATGGGTTACTTCTGTGCCGATCAATTGGATCACAATGACAAAAACCCCGTGTTTAATAAAATTGTCAATCTACGTGATACTTGGAAAAATTAACAGCTGATCATATTTAAACCATGGGCGATATTGCACAAAACTTACTTTTATTCTCTTAAGAAAATTTAGCCATTGACTCTACCTACAAATCTTTACAGTTAACTATCATAGGTAATGACAGTAAACAAATAATGATAGCTAAGGAAGATCCCATGTCATATATAGAAAATTTCATTTACCATTCATGCCAGTGGCATTATCAGGAATCCAAAAATAAAAGCATTAAACCGCGATTTATGCTTGAGCTTATCAATGAAGAGGTGGAACGCGGGCTAATTAGATCCGCATTAGAATACACAGGATTCCATATGGACAATACCGCTGAAATACTTGGGGTTTGCCCAAGCACTTTAAAAAAGAAAATTAAAAAGTATGATATTTATATCTTAGACTTTTCTAAATAACACTATACGGAAAATGAAGAGCCGCAACCACAAGTTGTTTTGGCATTGGGATTACGAATAATAAAGTGCGCACCTTCAACATCTTCCTTATAATCGATATCAGCACCCACTAAATATTGAAAACTCATCGCATCAACCAATAAGTAAACACCATGGTTTTCAAAAATCATGTCATCTTCTTTCTTTTCCTCATCAAAAGTAAAGCCATACTGAAAACCAGAGCAGCCGCCCCCTGTAATATATACTCGGAGCTTTAGTTGACTATTGTCTTCTTCCACAATCAATTCTTTAACTTTTAATGCCGCGGCTTCTGTAAAGTTTAAGGGTTGTGCTTGTTGTACTGACATACCTTATTCTCTATTTCATTCTTGTACTAGGGCTAACTTAATCTTACCCATTCGGTCAACATTTTGCACCATAACCTTCATTGATTTGCCTTCATTAATGGTGTTTGGTTGAATACCCGCGGCTTCTAGATCTGCAAAAGCAAGTAAACCATCTTTGCCAGGTAGTATGTTAACAAAAGCGCCAAAATCTAGCACTTTAACTACTTTTCCATGATAAGTTTGGCCAATCTCTGCATCTGCAGTAATAACAGTAATTGCATCTATTGCCGCTTGCAGTGCATTTTTATTTTTTGCAAACACTTTAACTTCACCATTATCAGAAGTGTCAATTGAAGCACCCGTCTTCTCGCTAATGCCTTTAACTGTAGCTCCACCCTTACCGATAATATCACGTATTTTACCTGGATCGACGGTGAGTATTTCTACTTGTGGTGCATCATCTGCTGTTTGACTTCTATATTCTGAGATAACCTCATTCATAATACCTAAAATATGCAAGCGTCCTTCTTTAGCTTGATCTAATGCTGCTTGCATAATCTCTCGGGTAATGCCTTTGATTTTTATATCCATTTGTAGTGCCGTTACACCATAGCGCGTACCAGCTACTTTAAAGTCCATATCCCCTAAATGATCTTCATCACCTAAGATATCGGACAAGACGGCAAACTTATCATCTTCTTTAATTAAACCCATTGCAATACCAGCTACTGGAGCGGCAATTGGCACACCAGCATCCATCATTGATAATGACGAACCACACACTGTAGCCATTGAGCTTGAGCCATTAGATTCCGTAATCTCAGAAACCACACGTACCACATATGGGTAAGCATCTTCATTTGGGAAAACAGCCTGTGTTGCGCGTTTGGCCAAATCTGCATGACCAATTTCACGACGCTTAGGTGTACCGATCATGCCGGTCTCACCTACTGAGTATGGTGGAAAATTATAATGTAGCATATAGCGGTTTTTTCTATCGCCATTTAAGCTTTCAATCAATTGCGCATCTCGATCATTTCCAAGAGTTGTAACAACTAGCGCTTGCGTTTCACCACGTGTAAATAAGGCCGAACCATGAACTTTTGGCAATACACCTGTTTTAACATTGATCGGGCGAACTGTTCTAGTATCTCGACCATCAATACGTGGCAGACCCGTTAAAATATTCTTACGAACCAATTCTTTTTCAATATCATGGAACACGGATTTTATCTCATCAATGGACAATTCCTCATGGTCATTTCCATCGGTGATCAATGCCTCAACAACACGCGCTCTTAGCTCATTAATGTGCTCAACGCGTTTTTGTTTCTCTGTTTGCTGATAAGCTGTTTTAATCTCACCATAAAAGCGAGACTTGATCTGCTCTTTTAGTGCTTTATTTTCTTGTTTTTTCTCAAAACTCCATTTAGGCTTGGCTGCGTGCTTAGCCAGATGGTTAATCGCGTCAATCACGACTTGCATCTGCTGATGTCCGTACAGTACAGCTCCTAACATCACTTCTTCTGGCAGGCTTTTTGCTTGTGATTCAACCATTAGCACAGCATCTTTGGTACCAGCCACAACTAAATCAAGCTCTGAAATATCCATCGTTGCGAAAGATGGGTTTAAAATATATTCACCATTTAAAAATCCAACACGTACACCTGCAACAGGCCCTTCAAACGGTAAACCGGATAATGCCAACGAAGCCGAAGCACCGATCAGCGCTGGAATATCAGCTTGTACCTCAGGGTCAAATGACAATACAGTAGCAACGACTTGAACTTCATTATGAAAACCCTCAGGAAATAATGGACGTAATGGGCGATCAATCAATCGTGCCGTCAACGTTTCATATTCACTTGGACGTCCTTCTCGACGAGGAAAGCCACCAGGAATTTTCCCTGCTGCATAAGATTTTTCTTGGTAGTTGACTGTCAATGGGAAGAAATCTATACCTTCTTTAATCTCTTTTCTTGCAGTAGCTGTAACCAAAACAATTGTATCACCCATCGT
>Ga0099797_101873_pt1 | contig 10199 bp, 9 predicted proteins | sample Uncmet_Sort48C_1_FD_89871 | JGI IMG/M metagenome (GOLD analysis project Ga0099797, IMG submission 89871) | Marine eukaryotic communities from CALCOFI LINE 67, Pacific Ocean - C012_Sort48C_1 | ecosystem: Environmental > Aquatic > Marine > Oceanic | place: Pacific Ocean: Monterey Bay | collected...
TTTGGGGCCTACATGATATTTTTGGGGGTGTAATGTTTGGGGCGTCTATGTCATGTTTTGGGCGTCTACTATGGCAGCAATGGCCCTGTGTCTCATCGTTGTCTCAACCATATCTTCCAAGTGTCTGAACGCATGCGTTCATTGTCTATGTGTCTCAACCATACCTTCCAAGTGTCTGAACGCATGTTTCCTGCGCGTCTGGATGAATACGGGAGGTCTACGTAATGTTTCGGGGGCCTGATACGGCAGCTGTGGCCGTGGGTGACAGTGTGCTCTCCACGCTTGCCTTTTCTGAGTGTTTCGCTGAATGTGAGAAGTCTATGTGTATGTTTTGGAGGTCTGGTATGAGCTGTGGACGTGGGTGACAGTGTGGTCTCCACGCATGTCTTCTCTGGTGGTTAGGTCTCGATGTCTTTTCAAAGCTGTCTCTGGTCCTGTCCTGGCATTCCACGCTCTACGTCCATTTCGATCCCATCACCATTTGACCGTGCTTTTGCCGTCACATCACAAGTTTCTCTTCCTGTTAGACTGAGATCTGTACCGATTCAAAATCAGCTGAACGTGATAGCGCACGGCCAGAACACCCCCTAAACATAACATAGACCCCCACAAAATAACATTGAACCCCCATTGATCGACCCAGAATCAGCTGAACATGATAGCGCACCCCCAAACTCCATTCAATCACCTTACATGGTAATTACTCTATCCGACTCAGAATCAGCTGGATGTGATAGCGCACTCCCAACCTCCATTCAATCACCTTACATGGTAATTACTCTATCCGACTCAGAATCAGCTGGATGTGATAGCGCACTCCCAACCTCCATTCAATCACCTTACATGGTAATTACTCTATCCGACTCAGAATCAGCTGAACGTGATAGCGTACGGCTTCCGCGGCGACACAGCAGGAATGGCCGTGATGCCGTGGAATCGCCCCGGCCCGGGAGGTGATCATGCCTCCGACATTATTTTTCCTTATATGATTCCATCCATCGTGACTTTCCTGCACGCACGTAGATTCAAGGTGTTGTTGCACCTTATATGGTTATATTCTCCATCGTTGCCCTCCTGCACGCAAGTAGATACGAGGTGTTGTTGCGCCTTATATGGTTATATTCCAGCCATCGTGACGCAACCACACGCACGTAGATTTGAGGCGCCAACACTAACGCATTTTGGTCTGCCTATGAGCAACGTGGATGTGGCTCCTACGAGTATTCCTCCACGACGCCAGGTACGTTGTTGGAGAGTGCTGCATGTTGTGGCAGAGCCGTGGGAGCGCTGCTCTAGCCTAGAGTGTCCATGCACTTACGGCCAGAAAGTGCTGCCACCATGCGGGTTAACGCCATCGCAACACCCTACCACAAGGCCCATTCAGTCTAGCTATCATAAAGGCTAGGTGGTCCTCATACAGTCTAGGGTGTGTATCATGTGGGGTAACGCCATCGCAACACCCAGCCACAAGGCCCATTTAGTCGAGCTATCATACAGGCTAGGTGGTCTATCGTATAGTCTAGGGTGTGTATCATGTGGGGTAACGCCATCGCAACACCCAGCCACAAGGCTCATTCAGTCGAGCTATCATAAAGGCTAGGTGGTCTATCGTATAGTCTAGGGTGTGTATCATGTGGGGTAACGCCATCGCAACACCCAGCCACAAGGCTCATTCAGTCGAGCTATCATAAAGGCTAGGTGGTCTATCGTATAGTCTAGGGTGTGTGTCATGTGGGGTAACGCCATCGCAACACCCAGCCACAAGGCTCATTTAGTCGAGCTATCATAAAGGCTAGGGGGTCTATCGTATAGTCTAGGGTGTGTATCATGTGGGGTAACGCCATCGCAACACCCAGCCACAAGGCTCATTTAGTCTAGCTGTCGTATGATCTAGGGGGTCTTTCGTATAGGGAAGATGGTGTACCATATAGTGTAGGGGGTGCATCATAGTATGGTCTAGAGGTAACGCCATCGCAACACCCAGCCACGAGGCTCATATAGTCTAAGGGGGTCTATCATGTAGGATAGGGGTCTATCCTCGGCTCTTGCTTACAAGACACCGCTAACTCCTGGAGGGGCGCATGGCGTGTACGGCGGCGCGATCTGCTACGACCAATCGTTCACAAGCAGCTGGGGTATCACAGTTCCGCACGAGGCCAATGGAGTAATTACCATATAAGGCGATTGATTAAAGGCCGGGAATCACGATCCCGCGAGGTCAATAGAGTAATTACCATATAAAGTGATTGAATGGAGGCCGGGAATCACGATCCCACGAGGTGAGCGCTGTGCCTTTGACCGCTTGGAAGCCTTCATTGCAGCCCTCATGGGACGATGGCGAGTGGGGCTTGCACCCGCGCGGTCGCACCAGAGCAGTGGTGGCACCTCAAAAACCTGATTTGAGGACTCTTTCACGTGTGCGAATAGTGGAAAAGAGCACCGCGAAGGCAAAAACACTTGCTTACAGCGGCTGGCCATCATCCACTGTGAGGGTGAGTGAGGCATGCGCGCGCGTGTGTGGGGGTGCGTTTGGGTACTGCTTCACGCGCACGTACGGGCCACGCCGTGTCTGCTCGTGCTCATTCACACGCGATGCGAGCCACGCGGGGGACTGGTTCGGCTCGCACATCCATGTCTCATATACTCTAGGGGGTCTATCATATGGTCAAGGGGGTCTATCAAATGGTCTAGGGATGTATCATATGGTCAAGGGGGTCTATCATACAGTCTGTGCTTTTGTACAATAGTGAAGTGTGGACGATTACTGAGACAGAGATGAAAGCTCTAGTGGGAAGGAATGGGTACCTGATGAGGAGATTGGTTGGGGAAGTAGTGAGGAGTGCGGATGACAAGAGATTGACGGAGAGCCAATTGTTGGAGATGCTTGGTTTGGAGTCGATCCAATCGTTGATTCGCAAGAGAAAGCTCCAATGGGTGGCTCATTGTGCGAGAAGGGGAGAAGAGGATCTCACGTGGAAGAGGATGGTGCGAGAGGTTGAGGATGCTAAGAGCACATGGGGGACTGGATTGAAGGAAGATCGGAAGGAATTGGGAGTCAAGTCAATTGGGGGATGGTGCAACAAGGTCAAGGATAGAGGCTGGTTGGCATCCGAATTGGGAGAGAGCAAGAAGGGGTCTATAATATGGTCTAGGGGGTCTATCACATGGTCTAGGGGATCTATCGTATGGTCTAGGGGGTCTATCATACAGTCTAGGGATGTATCATACAGTCTAGGGGGTCTATCATACAGTCGAGGGATGTATCATATCTTGACATGATGCCATAGGATCCCCCTCTGACATCATATCATTGACCCCCTGGATATCATATCCTAACTCCCTTGGCAAAGAGTTCCAACAACGGTTTTGCCAAATGATCGTTATGAAGCCTGTGCTGGTGCAAAAGAGGAGATGGCGTTCTATGTTGCAAGTGGTGGGCTTATGAAAGCCTTTTATTGAAGATCTGTTGCGAAGAACAGATTATAACATCATGCTTTTGGTGGGACAGCAAACCTAAGCCCTCCCCAACATGAGTTCTAGCGTTGACCTTGAAATGACATGAGAAAAGTCATTGCGAGGAGTGTTACACGCTGAACTATTTGGGTTCAACCTCTCACCGACATAAATCCGTATGAAAGCAAGTAAGAATTGCGTTTTTTCCGCGGGTCAGATCACGGAGAGACCTCGAAAGTGTTTCCTTGAGATGGGGTCGCACCCCTCCTGTGGTCTCATATATGATGACCGTTTGTGTGGCGGGATTCCTAAGCGTTCTGATTTGTCGCATGTGACATTTCAGAGATTCCCTTACTGATTGGGCAGGAGCCACTCACATGAATCGAGAGTGAGATATTTATGAGGAGAGATTGTTGTGGGCATCATATCATAGACCCTGGGACATCATATCCTAGACTCCCTTGACATCATATCATTAACCCCCTTGACATCACATCCTAGACCCTCTAAATGCCCCGATGCAGGTGGGCCACGCGCTGGGTATGTATCACTCGTTTCAGGGCACTCAAGAGGCTAGCCACACGCTTAAGCTGCAAACCACACCCGCATACTTCATCCACAACTCACCACAACGGCTCTGCGGCCTGTGTGCGGCGTGGAAGCTAGTCGTGGCGATGCGATGTGCGGCGTGGAAGCGATGTGATGTGCGGCGTGGAAGCGATGTGATGTGCGGCGTGGAAGCGATGTGATGTGCGGCGTGGAAGCGATGTGATGTGCGGCGTGGTAGCGATGTGATGTGCGGCGTGGAAGCGATGTAATGTGCGGCGTGGAAGCCAGTCGTGGCGATGGGATGTGACATTGGCACAATGCATCTGGCCGTGGCTACCGTTCAGTGAAACGGGCGCAGCATAGGCGCCGAAAGTCAAGTGTCCTTTGCGATGTACATGCACACTGCCAGCGCGAAGCCCTTGATGCCCTTTACGTCAACTCCGTTCAATGAGTGTTTGGGCCATAGAGTGAATGCTTGCGCGCGCTGGCTGAATGGCGTTGCTTTGGGCAAGCCGCTGGTATCTTCTGGCTAGATATGAATGTACGTGGAGCTGGTGGGCTGAGATCGTCGGTGGCGCTCTAGGGTCACTGAGCTCATTCGCATCGTACGAACAGAACTACTGAGCCAATTGGCATCAGCTTGTGTCCCATGCATCACAAATCAACAGCGACTCCTGGAAGCGCTTGCGTGATAGGTTTCATCAATTTACACCATGACGAGAGCTATTTACCTCGCCGAGTCTGGCGTATATCTGGTCCAATTTCCCTGGCCCTAGTCCGCAGGCCTTGATGAAGCTGTTTGCCTCGCCGAGTGTGGTGTACATACCTCGTCCGTGCATACAACATCTCAAGCATATACCAACCACAACCACATACCAACGGACGGCGTGTATCGATCCTTTCCATAATGGAAGGCGTGTATCGATCCTTGCCATGAGCACACAGCAAGCTACGCCGTCGGGGACTTGGTCGCTGACACGCCACCAGACTTCAAAAGTGGATGTGCACCCGGCGCACCGGTACGTCATAGGGCTGAGCGCAAGTCTTTCCCTGTTCGATGAGGCTGCATTTGAGTAGAAGTGAGACGCAGTCAATATTTTCCATACCGTTCTTTTACCATTTTACATCATTTTCACTATAGTTTCATTTCCCCCTCATTTTGTAACCTCTATGTAGCCATGCGCATCGCCAACGAGTCGCGAATACTTTTCTGCGACCATAAACGCCAGCTGAAGGGCCATGATGCCTTTATACAGTCACATGTAGAACAATACGACTCTACACTCTGCTGTAGAGACGTGTGTGTTTCCTAAAGATATGTGCGTTTACTAAAGCATCCTATTGCCCATCTAACGATCAGATCAACGGCAAGATCCTGTGGACACTGAACTGACTTTGTACTGATTAACTTGCTGCGAACGAATCATTTATCTATCTTGAAATTAGTCTGAACTTTTTTTTATAACTTAATTAATTTAACAGACGTATGGCAAGAACGTGTGAACATATAAATACACAGCGAAAGAAATGAGCTCCCACTTTCCATGCAACGTATTATGTATATGTGTATACGCGCATGTATATATAACTTAACTTATTCTTTAGATCCGTGGCAAGAGCATGTGGCCACATACATACATACATACATACATACATACATACATACATACAGGTCTTGGACCGGCACGTGCGTCTAAAAGTTCCAATGTCACAACCAGAAAAACAGTGGTGACCATACTTATGACTACGTGTAACAAACATGAAGAGTGCAACTTCAACATCTTTATGGCTGGTGGAGCCATCGCGGACGTGCTACCACTTGGCACTGGGGTGGCCGCAAGAGTAAGAGACGCAACACCATCCTTTTGATCCCTGGCCAGTCTCTTCAGGACTTTCTGACCGCCACTTGATACGGGTGGCCTGCTCTGTGGTCAGGGCAATCAAAACCACTTACCCGGGGGGCACTTGCGTCGCGTGCAGACGGAGACAACGTCTGGTCATCTTCGGCACGATTGTTGGGACAAAGTTCTGGTGGATGGGACTTTGACGTTAGATCCTCACTGCTGCGCAAATGCAGGTATTTGCGCCCTTTGTTTCGCCCCCCTCAACGTGCGTCTCAGAGATCGGAGCTTTGTACTGGCGGTTGCTGTTCGGAGTGATCAGATGTTGTCTCCGTCTGCACAGACGCACTATAAGGGTAGTGGGAGTCCATTTCTACATAGACACACACTTTGTTCCGCATCCTCTTCGTGCGTCTCAGAGATTGGAGCTTCGTACTGACGGTTGCTGTTCGACGTGATCAGATGTTGTCTCCGTCTGCACTGACGCACTATATGGGTAGTGGGAGTTCATTTCTACATACATAGGACAGAACGGCATTCAACTGGTTTGGATGTTAGTGGTCCGAGGAGCCCGCCTACATGGACACACGCCCATATACGTGAGATGGGCCACAGAGCGGGCAGTGATGCTCATCCGTCAGGACACAACGGCATTCAACTGGTTTGGATGTTAGTGGTTTGAGGAGCCCGCTACATACATATACATATACATATACAGATACACATATATGGTTTGAGAAGCCCGCTATACATATACACCAAAAGGGCATTTCGAAGAGCTGAGTTTCCATCTTACGTGTATACTAGAACTTAACTTATTTTGTAGATCTATGGCAAGTGCATGTGAATATGTACGTATATGTATACATGTATTTGAACACATTCGGTTTACTAAGAAACCTGGGTGCCTTCTTGTTAATACACCAAAAGGAAAACGGGTGTACCAGAAGGTGAGACGCCCTACAAGACGTGGGCGGCCCAGCTCCAAACTATGCATATTTATCGTATAGAAAGAAAGAGCTCCCACTACTCATGCAACGCAGCCGTCAGACGGAGTCGACATCTGATTATATATATGCATGCAGCATGCATATATACACACTTATTCTGCTTGGAGGTGCATCGCATGGGGAGAAGGAGCTTATTTCTACATAAACGCATACGCACACACATACATGCATATTTGACTAACTTGCTCTATAGATCTGTGGCAAGAGCGTGTGGATACCGACGCCGCCGTACAACAACATTATGTCGTACCACGGTTCCTTCGCAGATTTGTGGGTTACGGCGCGAATCTCCCGGGGCGGGTGTGGCGATTATTAGATTATTAGGCAGTGTACAATTATCATAATCATTGTAACGCCTGTAGACTAGGGCCTAAACCACGTGGAGGGGAACCAGCTGAAAGACCCGGCTGACACCTTCATCTGCTTCCATTCAACTTGCGCTGTCCTTCACAGCCTTCAGCTTTACTTTTGCGACGCGTTCCATTCTGTTCTCAGATTTGATTTGTACGCCGTTCTTCACGTCGTTCTCCAGCATGTGACCCGTCTGTCTGACAGCACCATTTTTGACGGCCCGTTCGCTTGCCTTTGTTCTCCACTACCCACCTGCTGCGTCAATGTTTTCTTCTTGCCTTTGTTCTCCACTACTCACCTGCTGCGTCAATGTTTTCTTCTTGCCTTTGTTCTCCACTACTCACCTGCTGCGTCAATGTTTTCTTCTTGCCTTTGTTCTCCACTACCCACCTGCTGCGTCAATGTTTTCTTCTTGCCTTTGTTCTCCACCACCCACCTGCTGCGTCAATATCTTCTACTTGCTGTTGTTCTCCACTACCCACCTGCTGCGTCAATGTTCCTGTGTGTTGTTGCGCATGCAGTTGATTGCTTCATCGCGTTGTCCCGTTGCTAAAAACAGCGCCTTTCTCGAACCAGTTTCTCTGCTCGTGCTAGGTTGTTTCCCGGGGAATCTGCAGATTTTCACCGCTGGCCAGGCTGCAGCTGATACGTCATTGCATCGTAGAGTCCCTCACATCACATCACATCACATCACATCACCTCACATTACGTCACATCACATCATATCATAGAACCCCTCTTATCATATCATAGATACCTCAAATCATGACATATCATAGACCTTCTGCTATCATCTCATAGATACCTCAAATCATGACATATCATAGACCTTCTGCTATCATCTCATAGATACCTCAAATCAAGATATATCGTAGATCCCCTCTCATCATATCACAGACCCTTCAAATCATGCTATGTCATGGATCCCCTCTTATTATATCAGAGCCCCTGTTGTCTATGCGGCAAGTGATCTTGAACTTCAACACCATCATTACACGAACAACTGATGAAGAATTTTTGACTACGTGTTACGATTCCGTCACTACACGTATGTGACAAGCTCTGTGGCCGGGGCAATCGAGGACCACACTACTAGTTGCATGCACCAGCACGAGCTCGGGTGGGTATCCTATCCGACTTCCAACAGTGGCACGGCAGCAATGAAGTCGAGGCCGACGACACTGATGATCGAAAATTTAACCGGCTTCATGTACAGGTGAGACTTTGCACTTTGTCTTTGATTCGTTGATCGGAATCGAGGACATTGATACCGAGTACTGTGGAGACTGGAATGGACACTCGCCGAGCTCGTGCCTACTGCATGCAAGTGTTGATGTGAGGACCAACTCTCTCACATCATCAGACTCTGCAGGCATTGCATCAATGTACATTACATCAACTGTTTGTGTTAGACTCTCACATAGCGATGGACTCGGTCCGCTGCATGCATCATATGAGGGGGATCCAAGCATCATATCTGATCGAGTTATTAAACAGCGGCAAGGTGGATTCCGTCCAAATAAATCAGCACGAGATGTGGTGTTTGGTTTGTGGAGAGATATGGCGAGGAAGTTGAGATCAAAAGAAGGCTAATCGTGACCTTCATTGATTTTACAAAAGCTTTTGATTCGTTGGTGTGGGAAGCGCTTTGGAAGATTATGGAATGTTTTGGATGTCGAACAACGTTGGTGGCGGTGGTGAGATCGTTGAAGTCACAATCGACCATTTCAATTCGTTTGTCCATTGACGGAGAGTTGGCTCCTTCATTTGTTCTAAAAAAGGGCACCAGACAAGGATCTGGTCTACCTCCTTGCATCTTCACAATGCCAGTAGATTTTGCCATGAAAGTGGCAGACTTGGCATGCGAGGAATTGGGGATGATGGGATCAGAGGATGAAGATAAGAGAGGAGCATACGCGGATGATGTGGCGGAGAGGACTCGAAATGAAGAGGAAGCATCGATTTCTCTACAACAATTCGAAGCAGCGGCGGGGTGTGGAGGCTTAGGATTGAATGCGGAGAAGACTGAAGCTATGGGGTGTCGAATCGAGAAGGCAGTGGTTTCAGAGGAAGTTGAGAATGCGATGAAGGAAAGGATATGTGTGAAGATAGATGGTTGTGAGACGTGGGGATGGATAGTGCCAGTAAAATGACAAGAGATTGACGAAGAGCTAGTTGCTGGAGATGCGTGGTTTGGAGTCGATCCAGTCGTTGATCCGTAAGAGAAAGCTTCAATGGGTGGCTCATTGTGTGAGAAAGGGAGAGAAGGATCTCACGTGGAAGAGGATGGTGTGAGAGATCGAAGACGAGAAAAGTAAATGGAGGAGTAGATTGGTGGAAGAATGGAAGGAGTTAGGAGTCAACTCAATTCGAGGATTGTGCAACAAGGTCAAATCTAGTTGTTGGTTGGCATCCACGTTGGAAGGAGGCAGGAAGAAGAAAAAAGAGAAGAAGAAGAAGGAAGACTTGAGAACATAGTGGGTTTTCATCGATATCACGTCCAAAGCAGCTAAAGTTGCGAGATTATTCGAGCTAGGACGACGAATGGACAGGAAAAAGGGCATCATAGGGAATTCCACAAGCTTCAATCATAACGGCAACGACCGGGTGTGAACTCAGTCAAATCTTCAGTAGTTTCCCGCAGAGCCATTAGCGCCATAAAAATTACATCTTGAGTTGGACAAGGGCTGCAACCTGTTATTTAAGGGGGTCTATGCATCATGTGAGGGGGGGTCTATGCATCATACAAGGGGGGTCTATGTATGTGAGATTTATTAAACAGCAGCAAGGTGGATTCCGTCCAAATAAATCGACACGAGATGTGGTGTTTGGTTTGTGGAGAGATATGGACAGAAAGTGGAGATCAAAAGAAGGATTTATCGTGACCCTCATTGATTTTTCAAAGGCGTTTGATTCGTTGGTGTGGGAAGCGCTTTGGAAGATTATGGAATGTCTTGGATGTCCAGCAAAATTGGTGGCGGTGGTGAGATCGTTG
>Ga0099797_101875_pt1 | contig 10191 bp, 3 predicted proteins | sample Uncmet_Sort48C_1_FD_89871 | JGI IMG/M metagenome (GOLD analysis project Ga0099797, IMG submission 89871) | Marine eukaryotic communities from CALCOFI LINE 67, Pacific Ocean - C012_Sort48C_1 | ecosystem: Environmental > Aquatic > Marine > Oceanic | place: Pacific Ocean: Monterey Bay | collected...
CCATCTGCCAATCGTCGACAGCGGAGCCTCCTTCTTCGTTGTCAACACGCTACCCTTCCCGGGACATTGCCACCAATGTCAACTACCATGCCCACGACCCACTGAGACGGACAGAATTGGATTCCTTCGGTGCACGCAATGCCCGAACCTGGCATGCTACAAATGCGCCAAATGGTACACATATGATTCAAGATGCGGAAATTGCTTCAAGAGGAATCCCAACTCAGTCCGACCCATCGACGTCTCCCCTGACCTATGGGTAATCATGAGCAACCGGGAAAGACGAGACGCCATCAATGAGCGTGATGCCAGCCAAACAATGCAACCTTTCCCACATCCAGACAACCTTCCGACAGCCCTTCCCATGATACCCATCCAACCAGCCAATGCCATGGATACGTCAACCGATCTCATAGGCATCGCAGACGGCTTCGACGAGACCAGCTTCGAACGGGCTTTGGAAGACAACCTCTTCAACCTACCACAACCCATTGCTGACATATCACCTCCGCCACCTCCAGTGCAACCCACTTCTACGGCAAAAGTTCCACCACTTGACCTCACAAAGCTACACACCCCACGTCAAAAACCACAGCCATACGGCCCAGTCAAATCAACCAAGCAACCTCTCCAACCAATAGAGGACATCTCGCCACTCAAACAAGAGCTGGTCACGGCACACCTAAACGACCGACGAGAAATCGACTCGCTCAGAGACCAACTTCAGCAACAAATCACACGATCCGAGCAGATCGAGTGGCAGGCCAACACCCTAGTTGCGTCAGCCCAGGAACAAGTCGGTACATCCACAAGACATTTGCAAGAGGAGGCAGAGATGGCTATCTCACAGCAACAAAGCCTCATGCGCCAAGAGCTCGAAATTACTCTAGCCACCGCCACCTCCGAGATGCAAGAGTATGAGAAACACATCCAAGGCCTGCAAACGTCCCTCCACCAACAACGCGACTTACTAACAGACCAACACACAGCCTCCATACAACAACAACAATCGCAAATGACACTCCAATGCGAGCAGGCCCTCTCAGAAAAAGTCCACAGGGTTCGCACGGAGGCACAAGAGCAAATCACCATCCTTAACACTAACACCAACAAACTACAACAACAGTATTCACAAGCCATGCAACAACAACAACAACAACACACGGAACAACTCGACCAACACATCGAGCGCCTCAATGCAGCATCCGCTAGAAATAGCGCACTGCAGAACGAGAACCGCGACCTCCAACGACAACTTGAGCAATCCAACAACCACATCCTCGCACTTCAAGCCACTGACACGGATCAGCGCCGAGACGCGCAGATCCAGGAACTTCAAATCCGCCACGAGGCCAGCCTCAAACAATCCGGCCTACGCTACAACGAACTTCACCACAAAATGGTCGAGCAAAACAACCATGCACAACAAACCATCCAAAACCAGACCACGGATATCTCCACAATGCAAGCCACCATAACAGCGCAACAAGACACCATCTCCAGCCTACAAACTCGCAACGACTCCCTAACCCTGGAAAATACCACCCTCCACGCACAAATCAAACAGCTCCAAGATCAACTCATGGAGGTCATTGCCAACCCACCGCAGGACAACTCATGGCACTCCTGCCCTGACGACGGAGTAGATGGGCAAGATGACGAGAACGAGGAGCCCTACAACAGCGAGTGGGATGGCGAAGAGGATGCCTGGTGGGAGGATGAGTTCATCCCATGCGAACTATGCGGCGAAAACTGGCAAACGTCAGCATGCTGCGAAGTCATTAACGCACCACCTGTCGCAGCTGACAAAGAACCACCCCTCCCACCACCACAACATCCACCGCCAGGCCTTGAAATCAAAGACAACGAGGCCAAGACAACCACAGAAACCAAAGCAACCACACCACGAGACCCAGAGGGGAAACCCTCAGAGTCCCCCAACTCACCTATCCAAGCCTTAGCCAATGTCTTTGCACCTCTCATCGAGGTCTTGGCCACCAACAAGGGCTCCGACAAAAAGTGGGGCACTGAGTCCGCGGAAGTTAAGCTGGACAGATGGCCGCGCGATGCGGCGGAGTTCCCCTCATGGTGGACCAACATCTGCCGCATCATCGCCGCGGCTAGTGGCAGACCTCAACTGGCACATAAGTGGATCATGGAAATCCCTGACGCGGCCACCTGGGAAGAGATCATTACAGACTCAGACCACGAAACCTTGGACTTCAAAATCCGCGTCTCCATGGACCACATCGCACCGGCCGAGTTTAAGCGCCAAATCGACCTCCTCGACAAAAACCTCGAGCCATCCAAAGGCATGATAGGAGGACGACAATCACTTTGGCTTATGTTTCAGTCGTTTAAGACTGACGACATAGAGCGCGAAATCAAAGGTGTCACCCATCTGATCTCACTGCGTATCCAGGGAAACAACCTCCAGCTCTTCCTTGATCAGTGGGATGCCGCCCTCGCAAAAATCCCCACGTGCGAACTGGCTAAGGACGAGAGATGGCTAACCTCTCTTTTCCTGGCACAAATCGAGGACGTGCCTGCACTAAAACTCGAGCTCCAGCTGTACAAGAGAGAAATCCGTCCTAAGCCACCTGCCTACGACGACCTTCGAGCACTCGTGAAAGAGCACCTGAAAAGCAAAAAGGAGGCAGCAAATTCGAACGCCCTTAAGAACGCTCCCGCCTTAGGACTTGCTGCATACACCGCTGGAGAATGCAGGTTCTTCCGCCGCGGTGGATGCTCGCGTGGCAACGCTTGTTCCTTTCTACACATCCCCGCCAATGCCGGCGTCGACAAAGGCAAAGGCAAGAAAGGAAAAGGAAAACGAGGCACGAAAGGTAAGCACGACAAAGGTAAAAGCGACAACGGCAAACAATCGCCGAAAGGCGATTCCAAAGGCAAAGACTACAAAGGCCAACAGAAAGGAAAAACCAACCAATGGCAACAACAACCACAAGGCAACAATCAGTGGCAACAACAACAACAAGGCAAAAACTACCAAGGACAACAACAACAAGGCAAAACGAACCAATGGCAACAACCAAGCAAAAACAACCAGTGGTCACCTAAAGGCCAAGGTAAGGGAAAATACCAGCAACACGACGGTCAGGGAGGTAAGCCCCAGCGCAAAGGCTCTCCATCCCCAAATAGACCATTCCTACCACCGCTAGGCACCACTGTCCAAAAGCAGGCTACCCTCCGTGGCGTCTCCCCTAGTGGACGCGAGAACGCCAAGCCATGCATCAACTACCTCAAAGGACACTGCCAGCACGGACGCAACTGTGGCTACTGGCACACGCCACAATGCCGCCATTTCTTGCGCGGCACTTGCGTCATGGGTGACAAACGCATCATGAAACACGGCAAAGGGAAAGGCGCCTGGGCCGCCCCTGCCGCTGCCACCCAACAACCACTCCTCTACACACCACAAACACAAAACATTGGGGGACCACCGCAAGATGGCAACCCCAACCCACAGCAACAACAGCAGCAACAACAGCCCCAACAACAGCAGCAACAGCAACAACCACAGCAGCAACAACAACAGCAACAACAGCAGCCGCAGTCCCAACAGCCTCGACGAGGCCGCAGCCGTGGCAGGCGACAGCAGCAACAGCCAAACGACCAGTGGCAATGGCCAGGCCCCCATGTCACCGCCGCAATCGCTTCGCCCATACAAAACAACACCTCCCCCCAACCCTCTCCTGCATCACCTACAACCACGGACACTCCCCAGCACACAGACTTCGACGGAAACACCCACAACTCTCCACAAGACATGATCGATGCAATCCGTAACATCGATTGGTAGGACGCTGGTAGGTCTCCTGTAACGGGAACCGTAAAACCAAGCGCTGCCATCCCATATCTATGCCCAGCCACTGCTCCACGCCACGCAGTGCATTTTGCTCCTGAGGCCAGTAGACGCGCCTCCCTGCATGAGAAAAACCCATCTATAAAAAGAATTCGTTCTCCTAGCTCTTCAGACGGCTTCGGCAAACTACGTGACTCGCCAACAGCCAAACGCGAAAATCCAGTAGCACCTTACTTCACTGATAAGACCACCTATGCCGACTCAACCACTCAGCACATTGCCAAAGCTCAGCAGCGTGCCCTTGCTAACCATGAATCACTCGACCTCGACCAACAACAATGGCACAACTACGTCAACTTCTTCGTCACCACACCCACTCAACCTAAACACACAACACCCCTCACTGTCGGCACTGACTGCTCTGGACTCGACACTCCCTTATTCGCGCTCGCACAGCTGCAAATACCACACATCCATGTCTTCTCAAGCGAGAGCGATCAAAAGACGCGTCAAGTTCTAGTGAGAAATCACCATCCCATTCATCTCTACGACGACGTCACGACGCGAGACAACTCCACCACACCAAGAGTTGACTTGTACATCGCCGGTTTTCCCTGCCAACCCTTCAGCAGAGCAGGCCTTCAACAAGGCTTCCACGATACAAAAGGCAGAGGAGCCATATTCCACTACATCCACGACTACATTAACAAACAACGCCCAAACATCTTCATCCTTGAGAATGTTAAGGGCCTCACCACACTAAACGACGGTAAATATCTCAAAACCATCCTAAATGCCCTGCGGCATATAGGATACGACACCCACGAGCACCGCAGCCCCACAGCCTGCCCAGGTGCCTACAACATATACCACAGCATCTTAAACACCAAGGACCACGGAGTACCACAGTATCGCCCCAGATGGTATTGTGTCGGGATACTCAAGTCAAGCCTCAAGCCAGACCCATCCCGCCCAACAACTCGCGAGTTCGAATGGCCTTCGAAACTTCAACTCCCAGCCATCGACTCATTCCTGGACCAGGCCGCCTATGCGCCGGTCCAACACGATCCATCTCCACTCAATGAGACCGCACAAAAGAATTTAGCCAATGCAGTACGGCAAATAAAAGAAGCGGGGGGCGATCCAGATCAGGATGCTTATATCGTTGACATAGACGCATCCACACAAAGATCAAAATGGATCCATCGCATGTGACCATGCATAACCAGATCCCGCTATCAGGGACACTGGATTACTAATAAAGGACGCAGATTCACACTTTCCGAAATGTACCATCTTCAGGGGATGGAGCCCGTTAACACTCCATCAGACTTCAGCAGCAACGATTGTGGACGCATGATCGGCAATGCTATGAGTCAAAACGTGCTAGAACGCGTTCTCCGCGCCGCCCTCATGGCATACTCTACACGATACAATCCCCACGATCGATGGTCTGACCGCGCGCGCCCACGAATTCCACCACGAACAGTCCACCAGCTAATCTCCGCGAAATGTCCTCCACCCGACTGGCCCGTCCGAACTCTACTCGTTGACTCAGGAGCCTCCTACCACATTGTCGGACGTGAATCCCTCACAACCACAGAGCTCGCCTCCATTAGAAAAGTGCGTGATGACATCCCGATCCGCACTGCCAACGGTATTATTCCCAGAGAAGAGGAGGCATACATTTATATCTTCGAGCTCGAAACCTGGATTTGGGCAACCAGTCTCGACAGTTCTCCCGCAGTCCTATCGCTCGGACTCCTGGTAAGAAAAAATCGCATGAAGTATAACTGGGACTACGACATCGACCCATGCCCAACTCTCCGAACCAGATCCAACATCACCGTCAAGTGTCCACTCAATTATGATGTTCCATTCCTCACACTGAGCATCCGCGAATACGAGGATAATGTCGTCAAATCCTTTGGCCTAGAGGATCCAGATTGCGACGCACGGTCCGAACAATCTGAGGACTCTGAGTGCTCCTCTTACATGTCTGAGTATGACCACTCCTGGGCAGTCCCCCTTGCGAACTGTGGCTCACCCCACGTTCCAGACACGTATGAGCACAATGACCTCGAGCTTTCATCTCCACCAAGTTCGAATCCTCCTAGCCGCCAAAGCGATGATCGACCCCTCGTCCACTTAGAAAATCCACACATCCCAAGATTTCCACACACATACTCAAACCTCACCACTTCCATGACAACATATACACAAACAGACTCAGATGGCAAGCAGAAATGCTCTCCATCCCACACACCCTACGCATGCCCTGGCGACGCCGTACCTCCTCCACCGGCACCACTAGACAACTCATCAGGCGAATCCTGTGCCGAGGATGACCCACCCACACCCCGCCAGGCCAACATCATCAACAAACACGCATCTAAAACAACCAGATACCGAATCATACCATTCAAAACAACCCAACACAACTGCTTCACGCACACACCCAAGGACCCCAACTGCATTATTTGCCAGGCAGCTAAGGCGCAAAAGGCCCAGTGTCGCTCCAAGAAAAACAAGGCCTCGTCTTTCGACAAGCTGCCTGAACCCGTCGCATTTGGGGACAGAATCAGCCTAGACCACCAAATTATCAACGAGGACGACGCCAGCCGTGAGGCTGACCGAGTCGCCTGCATCATACAAGACGCCTTCACGTTTTGGATAGGCGGCTATGCCGCTGACTCCAAAAAGACTGACTCCACCAAAAAGGCACTCCAGCGCTTCCTGGGCCCCGATTTGCTTTGTAAATACGTTTACCACGACAACTCCAAAGAAATCATCAAAGCTTGCGAGGACCTAGGACTCAACCACGACACATCACTCCCACACAGACCAGAGAACAACGGCGTCATAGAGCGCGCCGGCCGCCGCGTAAAAGAAGGCACCGCCTGCGCTCTGATCCAATCCGGATTCTTCGAGGAGTGGTGGTCCTGGGCTATGTCCCATTATTGTTTTGTCAGAAACACCGTAGATATCTTAGCAAAAGGCAAAACAGCTTGGGAAATCCGATGGAAACAACCCTTCAACGGACCCACAGTGCCACTCGGAGCTTCCTGCTCATACTACCCCAACACCCACGAGGACAAAGTCCGATGTCACAAATACGGCAACAAAACCCTGCAAGCCATCTTCCTTGGATACCATCAGAAATCCGGGGGGGCTTGGTCGGGACAATGTTGGGTCGTAGATTGCGAGGAGCTTGAAAACGCAGAGTACATCTCAGGCGTCTATCCTAAGCGGTTCCACCATAAAGAAATCATCTTCGACAAAACCGCCGAGGACGAGTGGTACTTCCCTCTCTATGAGGGAGACTTACGCCAACCCGGCCAACCAACACACTCACAACAACTTGAACGAACAATCAAGCAAAAACGCGCCCAGCGCAAACAACCAAACACTCCACCAGACCAACCTGACAATGCAACTGACCTCACCTCACAGCAAGCAGACGACACACTACAACCCGAAGAGGATCCCGACGAAAGTCAGGACTTCTGGGCCCTGCCAAACAACAACGTTCTCATCCGATTCCACCGCGGACCCAGAACAAAACTCTACATTCCCACACCCGATAACTGTCCACTGCCACTCAAATACCTAGATGTCCTTCGACGCACAGAAACTGACCTTGAGGAGCTCGCAGAGCGCGAAATCGAGGACTTCTGGGTCACAGATGGCAACGATCAAAATCCGTCCAGATCACTCTCACATCCATGGACAGGTAAGACCGTGTTCCACCTCCTCAAGCCACATCCAAAACCCGGCTATCAATGGGTTATGGGGGAAGAAGTCAAACGACGACAAAGCCAACGACCAGACGACGTTCTTCCCGAACTGTGGACACATTTCAGCAAAGCTCAAAGACAACAGGAAATAGCAAGATGGAAGATTGAAAGTGCACGCAGACGCACAGCACGCCACGCCAGAAACATCTTCCACATCCCTGAGTCAGAGCTTACAACATACAACCAAAAACTCATTGACACACGTACTGCACTTTCCCTAAACCACGCTCCCACAATGCCATCAGTCATGAACTGTGTGGCTGCACCAGCCCACGAGGACCACATCGCACCGAAAGGCGCGTCATCGGTCAACTACTGGGCAATGGTACACACTCCCATCTCAATCAAAAAGGCCCTCCAGATACCTAAAGCCAAAGAGGCCCTCGACAAAGAGTGGCACAAACTCATGGTCACACGCAAAATCTGGAACCTTGACTCCGTCGTGCCACGAGCTGCCGTTATTGAGTGGGCCAGACGTACTGGCACCAAGGTTCACTTCGGCACCGTCATGGATCTCTGCAGTATTAAACACTCGGAATTAGAAGAACAATTCAGAAAGTATAAAGGCCGAGTTGTTTTCCGCGGGGATTACATCACGGACGAATACGGCATGTTCGCCGTCTTCACGGAGCAAGGGGCATCCGCATCACACATTCAAGCAGCTAACATACTCGACGCCGTCGCACGCCTCCCTGGCTGTGACGGGGAAGATGCGGACGCAGTAGGAGCCTACACACAACTCACAATGCGAGAGGCATACAAACTCCTAGGTACAAACACACCATACATCGAAACCTTTGTCACCCTGCCCAAAGACCGCCAACCGGCATCATGGGCTAACATCGACGACCCGGTGTGTATCATGGATGGCAACCTCTACGGGCATCCCATTGCAGGACTCCTTTGGGAAATCCACAGCCACAACCTGATCAAAAAGGCTGGATTCGAACCAGTCACCGCCTGGGAGTGCCTCTTCGTCCACAGACAGAAACAACTCTTCCTCTCAGTCTACGTGGACGACTTCAAGCTCGCCGGCAAAAAGGAAAACATCGTCCCCATGTGGAAAGCGCTCCAAGACGCAGGCATCGAACTCGACCCACCTGTGAGCCTCCACGGCGATGTATACCTCGGTCGAGCTCAATACAACTGCCAAAACGACACAGTCCTCATCCAACGACAACAAACACTCATTCACCGACTAACCAACGCCACCGTATCAAACATCTCCACAGACCTCACCCAAATAGAGCAAACTATGGCCAAAATGGGGCAACCCATCGACCCACTACAAACCAAATCAACACCAAAGGCCAAGGCGAAAGCCAAGGCCGCACCAGCCCCACCCACCATCCCAACACAACTCAACGCAATCACACATCCACACATCAAAAGCTGGCAATATGTCATGACAGGCCACGCCATTCAATCAGTGGAACGCTATCTTGAACTCACGAAACAACCAGAAGCCATACTGAAACGCGTGCCCACACCCTGTCTTGACGACCACCAGCTCACCGCAGAAGATATGATTGCCCCTGGCAAGGTGGCTGCAACTGCAGCCCGCATTGTCCTAAAATCACTTTACCTTGCCAGACTTGCTCGCCCCGAAATATATTGGACAGTCAATGCTCTCGCCAGAGAAGTCACTAAATGGACGATTGCATGCGACAAAAGACTGTACCGCCTTATTTGCTGGATTCACTTTCAACGGGACTGGACCCTAAAGTGCTTCCTGGGCGATAGAGTAGAGGACACATATCTTGCAATGTTTTGTGACGCAAGCTTCGCAGGTGACCTTATGGGCAGCAAAAGCACCTCCGGATGCTACCTCTGCATCGTAGGCCCAAATTCCTTCGTCCCTGTAGCTTGGATGGTCAAGAAACAAGGCGCAGTGAGCCATTCTTCGTCCGAGGCCGAAATCATTGCCCTGGACGCTGCAGTAAGAATGGAAGGCATCCCTTGTCTTCTCCTCTGGGAGCTCATCACTGACGTTCTTGGTAAACCAATACGACACACTCCCCTACGACCACGCAAAACAGACAAATCCAGACCACGTGAACTCTATGCGTATCTCGAGAGCGTAGACTATGTTCCCTGCTCTCTCCCTCCATCCGACAACATCTCAAAACTCATCATCATGGAGGATAACGAAGCTGTCATTCAGATGATCATCAAGGGACGTGCACCACAAATGCGTCACGTGCCCAGAACGCACCGCGTCAACCTAGACTGGTTAATCGAACGACTCAACGAGGACGACAGCATCCGCATGAGATACGTAGGAACCAAAGAGCAGCTAGCTGACTTCCTCACAAAAGGCAACTTCACCGCCGAACAATGGAAAACACTATGCCAACTCGCTCTTATCGGTCCCCCACTACCCAATCTCGACAAGTAGAAAAATCTGCCTGCCCCACATCGCGTCGCAAAGCGCGTTGCGACGGCAGGCCCGTAGTACATCCACTCGCCCACTCGCAATGCTCTCCCGCCCTGCCGCGGGGGGTGCATTTTGCAACGCGATGTCGCCACAGCCCACACGCCACACGGTCTAGACCGTGGCTTATACTTTAT
>Ga0099797_101870_pt1 | contig 10189 bp, 4 predicted proteins | sample Uncmet_Sort48C_1_FD_89871 | JGI IMG/M metagenome (GOLD analysis project Ga0099797, IMG submission 89871) | Marine eukaryotic communities from CALCOFI LINE 67, Pacific Ocean - C012_Sort48C_1 | ecosystem: Environmental > Aquatic > Marine > Oceanic | place: Pacific Ocean: Monterey Bay | collected...
AATAGATGGCCATTTTGTAAGGTTTTTGAGTGCACCTCACTAAAACTTGTGTGTAAGTGCATATTTACGGGTAACAATAAATAGTGAGGTTCATGGGAAATTTTGGGATATCCCTTTTACAATCTATAATTTTCAGCATGGGTAACTGATAGTAATTTTTGAATAAGTGCAATAGATGAAAAAAATAGCAGCATAGTAAATATTAATCTACAATGGCTGTCATGAAACTCACACTTAACACTCTAGGTGCAATATTCTGGATAATTTTGACAATACAAGGGTAAAATTATGGATAACGTGCCTTAATTTGGTTAAAAAGGACATACTTCATTGTAACCAAGAAGTAGCACCTAATATGTCACAGATGATTAAAAACAGCAATGGATTAGGATCTTTTATCTATTCCAAGAATAAAAACACATCAATTTTACAGATGTAGGTTGCTTTTTCTGGATAACTCTGATAATCAATATTAGAGAAACTATTTTGGAGTTGTAACTGTGACTCGTCTGTCATTCAAGGCCTACTAAGCCAACAAAGGAACAAGAAAAGAAGTTTAAGGTGACTAACATGCTTCACATGAGCCATCATTATGATTAAGGTGCAGTAATGTGGATAAATTTATCCATCCAAGTGCAATATTCTGCGTAAAAGTACATTATGTATGCAAATTTAAGGCAAAAAGTTATATAAACCATGATTTTGCACCTAATACCATTGAATTATCAAATGATTCAAATCTTATGTGAAATGTAAAACATTTTAGGCACATTATTGCATCAAAAATTCAGATATGGGTGTTTTTTTCTGGATAAATCACATGCCAACTAAAAGGTACTCATAAAGGAAATAATAGGATCAGTCATAAATCTATACATGGTAAACAACATTGGGGGGATAATTAGAGGTAATAAAGAGGTTTAAGGTACCTAATAAGCATCTCTAAGGCTATCATCATGATTCAGGTGCAGTCATGTGGAAATATTTATTCATCCAAGTGCAAAATCCTGGTAAATACTGGAAAATATGTTATAAAACTGGAAAAACATGACATTAACCATAATTTTGCACCTGTTTTTCAAATTTTGTCCAGAAAACTGCACTTGTAAGTCATTGGTTAAGGCAGTGGCTGAACGCTAGGTGACTGAATTATGATCTTAGTGCCATTTCCTGGATAAACATTCAGAAAAACATATTTTTACGACTAATTTTCATTATCTGTTAAAACACACTTGGACATAGGTAATACTGCAACTGAATATGTAGGAAGTGTCACTAAATTGTAATGGGTGCCCTATTCTGGAAAATATCTATTTGTCTGATTACCCAGAAAATACCACTTCAATCACAAATTTGATATATTCATTAGATTTTGTCCGATATTTACAAGCAGATTCCAAATTTTTTTGGAATCAAGATTAATCAAGATTTATGTACATTTTTCCAAAAAATATTGAAAAAAGAGTAAAATCAAACCTCATGGATTTTGACCATGTTCTTTTGCATTCTTAATATAAATTTTTGAAGCTGCACTAAATTGGAAGAAATACGGTATGTATTGGAGGACAATGCTGAACCAATTTGGAGAACTGAATGATAGTTACAAGTTAAAAGTTTAAAGACATGTAAGATATGTGTGAAGTAGATGTCTTAAAGAATTACTTTCGTTTTTCATATTTGATTTTGTGTTATATATATATATTTGTGATATAATGTAGATACTAAATGTTAATGATAAATTCAAATTGTCCTATTTTGTTTGATATAGTCAGTATTTTTTCTAAATGTTATGTATCACCTATGGTAGGTCAGTTGGCATTTGTTAAAAGATGTTACAGATGGTAGGATAGCCAGTTATAAAGGGCTAGTATCCAAAAGCTAAGCTTATTAAATAAAAAAATGTTTTTTTACTCAAAATAGTTAAAAATGGGTGACATTTGGGACTGGTTCTGTTTTTGTTTCAGTTTACTAGTTATTGTTTTTAAGATTTGAAATTGGTGCTGCGGTGGAAGGTATGTATGTGGGGGGGGGGGCATTTCCATTATTTCTGAGTACGTTAACCGCATTAATTTTGGCTGGGATTAATTTTGGCAGGGAGTTCTTCCAGTAGTTTGTGTTTTCAAATACTTTGTGGGGATTTATTTTCATGAATTTTGGATATGGCAATAATTTGTGGGGATTTATTTTAGCACATTCAATATTTTTTGTAATTTTGTGAACTGTTTAACTGCCAAATTTACATTTTCACTATTCCTTAGGGTTAGCCCCTTTCCCCTAGAAACAGAATTCTCCATTGTCCATGGTCTTAAATTGATCTAAAATATCTTAATTGGCATTTTTTTAAATGGTTCTTTAGCATATAAATCTTAGCCCCACACGTTTCTTAGTTTTTTGGCCTTCTAGCCCCTAGTTTCTTATAGAACAGTATCTTATCAAAAAAGAATGTGTATTTATCGTGACAAGTAGTTTCTTTTTTTCGCTGTTTTCAAATAGTCAAAAATTTTGTGATGATTAATTTTCATGGTTGGACATTTCCCAAAAAAATTTGTGGGAATTTATTTTCATGGTTTGACCCAAAACCACGAAAATAAATCCATGTGAAAATTAACCAGGTTAAGGTAGAAAAATCAGTTAATGAACACAAAAATGGCAATTATTACTTTTATTCATCCTCACAAAGATAATAACAGACTCTTATTCGACTTGTCGGTTTTTACTCATCAGGGGCTAATCTAGGTGAAATAAGCATCCGAGCATCGGACGCATGAAAATATCTTGCCCTTGGAAAACATCCAAAATGTTCCCTTTTATGCTACAATTGCTTAAATTATGCCATTTTTGTTAAAAATCGGACCCTGCCCTTTATTTCTAGATTAGACCCTGCTCATCTTGTCTAAATAAAAGTGATAATCACCATTTTTTTCATCCATTAACTGTATAATAATTTAATCCATAACCAAGCATCAACTAGCAACAACATTGGAAATATTGAATAGATTATTTAGTTTTAGTATGATCATAAAAAATAATTGTTGAAATGACAATAATCAAGTAGTCACTGATAAAAATTCTCATTCACATTAATTTGGTTGCAGACATGTTGTAGTTAATAGAGGGAAATTGATGTGGGGGATATTTGATTCAGCTTATGAACCTTAAACTATTGCTTTAATAAGGCATCAGTACTAGTAATAGTTTCTCTTTACACAGCAAAAATCAGTTTTATAAGATTAATAAATGATAGCATCTTAATAGCAATCAACAAATAAGTTATTGTACAAACAATAGAATCCTTACTGTTATATATAGAGAGACCATACTTTAAGTATATGACTACAAGGTATATGAAAAAAAACGAGAAGTCACTTTGAATTGTAATAAATTGGTATTATTGTAATTCTGAATTTCAATTAGTCGTTTTTTATGAGCTCATTAAATATAATATAATCATCGGGCCTGTCAGTATGACGCGATCCAGTTGATCGTGATCGCACAAGGATTGCGCAAACTTTCCTTGCGTGATCTTGAAACAGATGGGCAATTAATAAATATGGATGTTTCTGCTTTCGTGAAAATTGACCTCGGTGCTGCACGCTTCGCTCGTATTTACTCGCTTTGTTCGTTAAAAAGATCGCGCAGACAAATTTACGCAATCCAGTAACAGATCATCAGCAAAATCTTTACTGACAGGCCAGAATCATATATTATATATCATATATAATCTGTCATGTCGTTGTTTGCACTGAAACTTGCGACACATGTTCCCTCCCTTCATCCTCCCCAAAAGCAGAATTGCTTAATAAATTGATTTTTTTTAAAAATCATAAAAACCTTGAGAAAGTTAAAATCAGGTTAAAACAATCTTTATATATGTAAACACAGTTTTACACAGCTTTTGGATCACCACATACATCTTTTTAGAAGTCCTGTTTGTAATGTAATGTAACGCATTTCAGTTTTAACATCAATATCAAAAGAATGCCACACATCCAAGAGGGTATAATGAAATTGATGGTATCATTCATTAATATAAATATATAAATACTATGTATATGTATACACAATACACTACAGATACAAAAATGTTATCTAATTAAATCAATAACAGTTTCTAAATATAAATACCATACTACTCTTACTCTCTCCCTCTCTTTTTTTATAAAAAAACTCTTAATCTAAACACCCTCAACTCAAAATTAATCCTTAAAAAAAACATTGCCACTGAGGGTTTCATAGTGTTTACTTTATTCAATAACTTTACTTAATTCAATAATTATGCTTAAAACACCATGCATAATTCATTTAAACTATGCATAATTCACCTAATCAAATATGCATAATAATAAATCATTATCAACATAGATTCTTTCTCGCGCATAAACTCCCCAACAATTATATGTCTTCCTCAGTGAGTTTACGATGGTTCCCACAGATTCTTGCCGCGAAACTTACAAAGGGCCCCCTATTGTTAGCTGTCACTAGATAGCTTTTGGGGATTCCTTCTCATGTATTTAATAAGACAATTTATGGAACATATAATTGTATTTACGGTATTTATGTGAGAAAAAATTTTGAATCTTGAAAAAAAAAATCTTAAGTATCTCTACCAAGACAAAATTCAAATGATATGGTGCAATGAGAGGGGTTAAAACTAGTTACAAAATGTGAAATGTTTCCTTACTTCGCCATCTTTTTAATAAATATATGATGGAGATAATAAAAATTCACAGAAAGTGGTGTTTGTGGTACATATCTTTTTAATAGAAACAGATCAAGAAAAACCCATGCATTACATATCATTTGCATAAAACATGAAGGAGAAGGATGCACTATGAAAATAGTTAAATATCGAATTTGACTTGCTTTGCTTTTTGGAAAACCGTAGGTATTACTTTACGAGCCATGGGTCCCATGGCAATACTGTGGGACTCTGCAAGTCTGCAAGTGCTGGAATTTTCAGCGCAATCTGATGTTGGGTTGTGGAGATATTGAATGAAACACATTCATTAAATTATTTACAACATAAAAATTCAAATACAAACAAGAAAACAATAAATCACTATGGTTATCAACGGAAATTTCCCTCCACATATCCTCCATTTCTTTCTATGCACACATCTTCTCAATTAAGCATAGCTCACATTGCACTTCTCATCAGTTGATGATTTCTTTTCAAAGTAAACCCTTTCAAAGTCATATTTGATGTTTTTTTTTGGATAGATTTCATTTTAACATCTATTAAAAAATGGCCTATCTGGGGGTAATTAAAATGTACCCATGTTTAATGATCATTTTTCTCTTACTTTCTATTTTAAATGATTGGAAACAGATAACATTATCAATGACAATAAAGCTTTTTCATGTGTAACATAATTAAGCACAGCAATTTTACTGTTTAAGGTGACTTCTCTTTTTTTTATACACCCTGTAGACAAATAATACAATAATTGGAAATTATAAAAGGATTTATGAATAAGTAATAACCGCCTAAATGATTAGTCATATCAACATTCAACCACATTTATAAGCAAAACAACAACACATTTATACCACTGCAACATATTACATAACATGAAATAATATTAATTATAACAGAAATGCCTTCAACAGGTTAACATGATGATTCATATTGAATGAATAAACATTGATTGAACTTAGTGAAGACATCAATAAATATCTTTAAACAATACTACTATGGCAACTTATTCTATAGTAGTATTTACATATTGAGATATCACATATAGTGAAATTTGATCTGATAAGAGCATGTTGAAATGGACAGCAGTATTCAAATATACATGAGGGACAGCTGGCAAGCAGGTTTGCCACAAAATATTCACATGTCTTGAAGAACGACCTGGGGAGTAAATTTGGGAAGTAAATTCTAACATTCAAGAAGATATTTAAAATGAAAATAAGGAACACCATCTTCAAAGGAAGAAGTCTTATCTTTATTCAAATAAACTTCCTTCATTGTGCAGTACACATGACCTTAAGTGGATTCATTCAAAGTGATGAAAAGGTAAAAGTAAATACTAGACATTAGAGACATATTGATTTTAAAAAGTATGTAGGGTAGGGTATAGAATTAGAGATTGTTTGTGGGTACAGATAGAAAACCATCAATTTGTTAGTGCAACTACTTCAATGTTTCAATAACATAAACATGTTTAAATGAATTCGATTTAATTGAACTTTAAAATGAAACTCCACTGATAAAAAGCATTGATTTCTTCAAATCACCTATTGTTTAAAATCTACACATATACATTTAATTTGATACTAATCATGTCATCATAATAACAACAATAAATAACTCAGCATTGACATACAAACATATATAGGATTCAATTAACAATATAGAGAAGAATGAATTATTTTCATTGGTTGACCATTGTAACCACGAATATCAACCGTATGACCAAGGTTTTTGTTTTGTTTGGTATACATTTCAGTTATTGGAAGTTGGAACTATACCCATGGGTTTTTCGTTTCAACATTTAGTGATTTTTGTTTGGGGAAACATGTCCATTGTGCTTTGGGGTTTTGGTTTTCCTTGATATATCTATAGGGTTTTAGAATTTGGGATCCAACCAAGAAGTTAATGAAGGATATACTACAAAAAAATATAATGCAAAAAAAAGTTGATGCGGTTTTGCAAGATCATGTACATACAGGTGTTAGAGCCTTGTAATAGTAGGAAATTCTAGTGAGACATTGATGACTGTCGGCGTCGATATGTGTAGTAGATGATACCCTGGGATGATTGTCTGTGTCTAGCAGTTGTGTGTATCATTTTTATGGAGTATGAGTATGTAATTGAATATGTCTTATGTTCCATGGCAAAACCTAGTAACTCGCTTTTGACGCAAAAAAAGTTATGATCGAATGAAGTTACGTTTATTTAGATAGTGTTTCTTTATCTCCCTATGTTCTCTAAGTCATCAAATTTTATACTAATGTGATCGTCTGGTAAAGCGTTTCCTTGTGGCTAAGTTTCATTACCAGCCTCTCGTTCGTTTTTGATTTATTTTGAAGGATAGTTAACTTCTTCACTTACTAGGTTCTTCCTGAAAACATATTTGAGTTACTATTCTTCCTGGGAACATATTTGAGTTACTAGGTTTTTCCTGATAACAATCAATGAGTTACTATGGTTACTAGGTATTTCCTGATATAAGCCATGATGATTGCGTAACTTACACTGATAATTTATTGCAATGGGACAAAACCTAAGTAGGGGGTGTAATGGGACAATATCAATATAGGGGGCGTAATGGGAGGGGGCATAATAGGAGGGGGCGTTATGGGAGGAGGTGTAATGCAGGGGCCGAAAATATTGCAGGCGCCGCAGGCGCCGCCTGGAGGCAGCAACAAATTGGTGATGCAGTAACTCCTTCCTACAAAAAAATATTTTTACTTAAATTTGTTCTCGAACCCACACTCACATCTAAATGATGACACACGTAGCTCAGCTCGTAGAAACAAGGTAACAACATTGATGTTTCCTAGAATCCATATATGAGCCAGGTCAGGTCATATGATAAACTTCCTATTCGTTTAGTTTCGTATTTTATTGTAGTACCATATCGTCGTATAGCAACGTTTGCAGGTGATCATCATTGCCTAGCAACCAAGCCTCAAAATAACGGCTGGTCATCGGTCAATGACTGGCCAAAATGGAGGATGACCTGTCATGTTCCAGTATCGCCGGTCATCACCTCTCCCTCTCTCCAGTTTGGAAAGGACGTCCATTTAGCCGAAGATCTTCGGCCTGTAGCTTAGCAAGGTCGGCCTGCACGGCGTGCATAGCCTATTTTTGGCGTGCACAAATCAATACTTAGAACCTCATGGGCGTGCAATATTATCTCATTACTTGTTATGTGCTTCATCCCTTCATTGCCCTAGCTGAACTGAAGACATTTCAAACTTGTTGTTCTCCTCCACAGATCCGTATTCTAACACGCTCAGACCCTACGTTAATATCACCCATTTTTAACCATTCGACGTCTTTCCACATGTTTCTTCACAATACACAATAGATAAAACACTGCCTGAAAAGACAATGACAAAGAGATATGGTATGAACTCTTAACTAATGAGAGATACTATAACAAAATTTGCATTGATGTTTTTGAACAGATCTATCAACGAATGTTTTGTTTAAGCAGAGGTTTCCAGTATTGAAGCTGTTGATACGAAAAAAAGGCACATGAAAATACAGAAAAACTTAACTTCATATTGACAAATGGACCACACCCACTTATGGCTCAGAGTCTAGTGGATGCTTTTCTAACAATCCATTTTGGCGCAAATTGGCACATGACCATTGTAAACTCAAAATGGTTTGTGTCAAAGACTGTGGACAAGCAACTTGCTATTGCACGATCTTCAAACAACACTTTAGCTTAGCTTAATATTTTACTATGTATTAGGAATTAGTTTTTAAGAAACCATGACCTGGCCTGGAACAAAAATTGAAAAGATGTTGTTTGCTGGTTCCACATCTATTCCATTTGAAAGTGTCTTTATAAAAAAATTATCTTTAATTTTGAGACTAAGTTTTTGATTTTGTGCGACTTTGCGATTCTTATATCTCAACCAAGTCAAAAAATCCATATAAGGAATAAAAGAATCTGAAGAAAAACCCAAGGGCTTTAGAAGTTATTTTCAAAAAAATCTTTAGGATTTGATGACGATGCTTGATTCTTATAGAATACTAAAAAAAATTTCTCCTTTAAATTTTGGTAAACTTTGCCTTCTTGTGTTTTATTAATACTTGTTAACACTCTTTTTGGTTAACACTGACATTAAAACTTCGTTTTTATTATATCTCATTGTCCTGATGGCAATCCCATCCCGCCCACCAACATATATACACTCACATACACTCTCGCACACTAACATAAATAATCACTCAAATACTCATCACACCCGATTGAAAATCTTTAACGAGGACCCTATCGTGTGATGCAGCTATATCTTTGCCCGGAGGCATGAAAAAATATTTTCGACCACTGGTGTAATGGGAGGGGCGTAATGGGAGGGAGCGTAGTGGGAGTAAACCTTTTTCTTTGGTGACATTTTAACTTAATCGCTAAAAATAAGGTCTTCAAAGTATCTCAGTGCATCCATTTCATTATCTAGATCCTTTTATCCATCCCGTCCCATGTATTGACAGCTTCGCGGACGTGTAATGTTCTGATGGCAGAGTAAATAGTGAAAATACAAAGAAAAAGTGTAAACAAGATTATTTTATGAACAATGGGAGGTGTGTTGTAATGATTTTTAGGCTGAAATTCGGATTCAAAAATGTTTATTTTAGAACAGATGGTCTCAATAATGAACCCTTATCGCGGGATAAATCACTGGAATAAAACTAAACACGTGGACACGTGGACGCGTGGGTTTCTCGGTATGAAATTTGAACCTCTTTTCACTCTTTTCACTTTTTTTTGGACGGACGTCTATCGTATAGATAAGTCTAGTTTAAATGCAAATATTAAGTACACTGAATGAGTTGTTCAAGGATTAATAATTTCAAATTCCATTCCCGGTTCCACGAACACCATTCTGACTTGTTTAAAATTCCAGAAATACCCATTATTAATGATTAGTGGGATATGCATGCACACTTCTGAATTTTTCTTCTCAGATTTCATCTCAGTGCTACAATAGTATTCACGTCATATTTCTCGCCTCGGTACATCTTTGTTTGAAATCTTGAAAATTGTTGCTAATTCTTTCCGTTTTGGTCTTGCCATTCAGTGACATGGCCACAATCATGCAACCTCGTGAGAAGTCCATATCTATAAACTAGGTACTTTCACCGAAAATAAATCGTACGAAGACCTTTGTTTTTATTTTACAGAACCTTTAACATTTAATAAACTTTAAATCCAAATTCAAACAATGAGAAGTCATGGCAGTGTTAGTTGTTTACTTCATAAGAAAAACATTCCCAGGAAAACCTAGTAGGAAAAACCTAGTAACTTCTGCGTTCTCAGGAAAAACTACGTCGTTGAGTTACTAGGTTTTACCTGGATACCACTGTGCATACGGATGTAGTTACTAGGTTTTACCTGAGAATGACCCTAAAATTGTGCTTTTTTGCAACAAAAAAACCATTATCTTTAAAATCTCCATCTTCCAACTCTAGTTAACTCCCGTGCGCGCCCGATCAGAAACA
>Ga0099797_101874_pt1 | contig 10188 bp, 8 predicted proteins | sample Uncmet_Sort48C_1_FD_89871 | JGI IMG/M metagenome (GOLD analysis project Ga0099797, IMG submission 89871) | Marine eukaryotic communities from CALCOFI LINE 67, Pacific Ocean - C012_Sort48C_1 | ecosystem: Environmental > Aquatic > Marine > Oceanic | place: Pacific Ocean: Monterey Bay | collected...
AAATGCATGCTCCCTTTGTTCGGGAAAAAATCCGCCGCATGGGGTAGGGTATGTGATCTAGCCTTCAGTATCAATACAGTTCGGAGATATATGAAACATATGCGTAGATAGATGAAAATATTGCAATAATACGACCGTCGTAATGTTTCCGTGTTTGTGTCTTAAAGTCGTGGGAGATGCATGAGAAGACGAAAGGGAATTGTTATCAGCATTTGGAATAGTTAGTGTACCCTTAGGCAGAGAACATATGTGTAACGAGAGCCATAGTACATGACACTCACGAACTAGGGTACAACAATGGGATACTATGTTGCATTTGTTGTGGCTATTATGCAAATAATAATGTGGGGAAGCTTGACCGATCATGCAAAGTAAAACCTGCCAATGCTACACAAGTGCACATGCTGAGAATAATGAACGAAGGGCTTATCCTAAAGTAAAATGATATTCCCCAATCACCTTTGCTCAGGGGCTGATGAAATAAAGGCATATCTTACTGCACAGCCTAACAAGGCTATGAAACGCTTGGTATTATTGGCAATTCAAACTGAACCGATTGGTGATCCGATAACTACTGGATCTGTTTGCACCCGAAGCTACCATATGCGTGATCATGTGAGAAACTAGGTCGCCCAGCCAGCTCTAGAAATAGGTCTCTCAAGTAAGTCTTGCTTTAGGCAGCCTTCAGCGTATGGGTTGAAGTCATTGACAAGAGTGGCAGTGATCATACAAATTCGCATTTGTGTTGTAACTTGTTGCAGTGTTATTGTGTTCTTGGGTGCTCGTCGCCAGGTTGTCGCATGCCGTTTGTCACCTTGGAGCTCTTCGTACCGCCCATCGTAATTTCGTCGTATTGTTGGGTGTCCGGAGGTTTCAGTACCACATGACAATCGTATCCTGTGACAATCGGAGGATGGCAGCAGGGCTAGGAACCATCATGGTTTATGTTTTGTTGAAAGTTTCGATTTAGTTTGGAAGGTAGGTAATGGGGTTTAGTACTAATGGGGCTTAACTAAAATGAGGTTTGAACCCATTTAGATTACACTCAGTTTAGGTAGAATATATAAGTAATATGAGAAGGAGCATATTCTAATTTTATTGAAAACACAGGGACCGCTGCCCCCTGTTTGTCCATTTGGTTAGAATAGATTCGTTCTTAGATTCCTCATATATTCTCCCTTAATAGTGTTTAATCTACACGGGGTTTAGTTTAATCCCCATTTTGATTAACCACCGTTAACTGCTTTGCAATTTGGTTCCTTGTGCGATGTCCTGAAACGCCGCAAGGCTCCCAGGATTCTGCTCCTTGCGGGAGCTTTGACGTTTGCAGCGCTGGGCCAGCTGCTGTTCTACCTTGCTGCCATCCTGCAGAAGCAGTTTTTTCTTTACCCAGCATCATGCGTGGCAGGCATAGGACTGCGGTTTCAACCCGACGGAAGAGCGCTCATTGGCATGAATTTTTTTATTTGAGTTTTCCCGGCCCCCAGAATCCGGGACCCTCCTAGCCAGCTCCTGACGACGATTTCATCGCATTTGCCGCAGGAGTTGCGCAAAATCGTCGAATCTGAGGCCGCTTCTGGCCGCTTCTTTATGTTGCTTTTGTTTTTTAACCGGGTAGGTTAGGGTTGATACAGGGAAGCTGAAAAACCGGACGTGTGGCCCCAGTCAGGCCGACAAAAATACAATCAAATATCGGGCCCCAGCAGAAAAACAATATGGAGTCAAAGCAGAGAATGCAATCGGAGCCAAAGGCTTAAAATACTAACGGGCCACATGATGTGGTTCGGCCCTTGACCGTCACCATTTAGTGATTCAACATGTGACCGCTAGTATTTTCAGCATTTGCCTCCGCTTGTATTTTCTGGTGTCACCCCATAGTGTATTTTCGCCCCTTGCACTAGTACGAAATAATTGACAAAATGACGCTTGTGCGTGGACCCAGTCCGGGGGCGGCATCCTGTCTAGACAGCCAGCCAGCGTGGAACACAGGCTACTGGCAGCTGGGCTAGGCAAGTCTGAGCAAGTGGACGGTAACCAATAGTCAACCAGGAATCTTGGAACACAGGCTATTGAAAGCTGGGATAGACAAGTCTAGGCAAGTGTAGGCAAGTCTAGGCAAGTGGGTGACAACCAGTCTAGGCAACCAGCAAACGCGGAACACAGGCTACTGGCAGCTGGTCTAGGCAAGTCTAGGCAAGTGGGTGGCAACTACAAATCGTGGACCAGCAAAGCCGACTCACAAACATAATTCTATAGAAGATAAGTGGAAATGGAAAACCCACCCACAGCTAACACTGTATTTGGGGAATGATGACACCAGAAATGGACGAATTGATAGTTCGGTCAAAAGGATTTGAACAACCAATTGGTAATCAATCGAATCATGACCGTCAGTCATATGTCAATTATGTTCCAACTAGTTTCCGATATATCCTAAATGGCCCTCAGCTTCCTCAAATGTGCCACTTCCATTACGATTTGAAACTACAAACATAGGATTTGGTGGTTGCTTCCCAGTCGTTGTCTGCATTATTGCCTCACGATGGGGGCTCGATTCTTTCTGTGCGACTTGGTGCTTCGTCGATGGGATCGGCAATGGAGTTGCAGCACTCTTCTTTGGCACCTTCCTCGGTAGCTTTCAGTATGACCGTCATGCCGTCGCCAATTCCTGTCTGGGACCTCAGTGCTTTAGTCAGCCTCATGCCATAATGGCTTGTATTGGAGTGCAGGGGTCATTCAAGTGAACTCAATAATCACGACATTGCGAAATATGAATAATATGCGAACATCTCGTCAAAATGATGGAGATACCCTCACAAAATCTGAGCATACTTTAAAACTTTCTTTTGGGAGGGTTGTTCCAGAATCAAGTTTTGCCCGATCCGGGTGCATATCTGAGTTCCGGACACATAAATGTCACCAACTAGCTTACAAATTCGATACGAACCCACTGGAACCTGTCCTGGGGTCTGAAACCCATATTTCCCGAGAAGAAAGTTTTAGTTTTTAAATAGGCGTTAGATTTTCGGCGGGGATAAGATGAAATGCATGTCCGACCTCCAAGTTATTTCTTTCGAGTGTGAATTTAACCTTTCGTTCAAATGCTGGAGTTGTAAGGCTTCATGCCGCTGGTGTGTTACAAGGCTTGCACCTTGCTCGTCGCTGTTTTATTGTGTTTCTTGCTCATCGCGATCTACCCGCGCAGCAAGCGGATCCGTGTTGCTTTCACCAAGAAGAACATAGTTCAGTCACCGTGCCAGGCACCAGTTCCAACTTTCCAGTCTCTTCAGGCCGTTCGTTCCATCACATAACCGGCGTAGGTCGTGGTCGATCCGAGCGACTCCAGCGTGGAGCATGAGTTGCAACAAAAGCATGGTGTAGCAGCCTTTGGTGGCGCACTTGCAGCGGAGACTCTGACACACCGAGCCTCTTGAATTAATGATGCTGCAAGTTATCTCCTACGAGTGTATAGTCTTCACCGTTTTTTTATTTTTAAGTAGTCTTTGGGTGATAAGTGAAAATCAGGATATAACCGGTAGGATGTGGTCAACACAAGTGACTCTAGCGTGGAGCATCAGTTTGACTCATGTTTAGTTTCCAATCGGCAAAAAAAACCTTCTAAGCCAGTTGCTCAATTGTTCTTGACAAGTGTCAAGATGTCCTGATAGTTGCCACAAATTATTGATTGATGGGATGAATGGGAAATATATATATATATATATATATATATATATACATATATATTATATATGTATATATATATGTATATATATATATATATATATATATATATATGGGGAAATTTGTTTTCATATTAATTCCTTGTAATTTTCTGACCTTTTGCCTTATATGGCAAAAGGGGCGGGGGCTTACTAAGATTTCGCCCGCCAGGCAAATCCATTTTTGGGAGTTCTTTGGCCACCCCTTCGGGGAAAATACATTTCCGGGATAAATCGACCCCCACAAATCAGTCATTTTAAAGGAAAATCGTTGTTTAATGGTTTGTAATGGTTTTCAATTTTTTTAATTCTTTAACCTTTTTTTGTGTTTAAGAATCCCCTTAGTTTCAGTTGGATGGAACAATACCAAAGTATGTGATTATAAGGGATTCCATTCATCGAACAAGGGAGCATGTGACAAACCTGAAATACATACCGATTAAGTTGTGGAAGTAGCGTTATGGAATCTATGTGTTTGGTTCTGCGAACACTCCCCCGGTGAGTTAAGAAATCCGACAAATGCAGCCAGGGTCTCGAATTGTGAAAAATATCAAGACATTGGTCTGGCCCAGGGTCTCGGACCAAGAACTTCGCAAATTGTGGGTGCCTTCGGCGCCGTAATCTATACGTAGTATTGAGCGTTTCGGCGACTCCACAGACACTCAAAATTCCTATGAGAATGGATAAGAAATTGGGGCCGACGAAGCCTGGAATTCTTATCTAATAACCCGCCATTGCTCGGGCATCCTTTAAAACGTTTGGCCGAAAGGGTTCCAACAAAATATGCGGTCGGACACGAAACTGACCGCCAAGGATGCTACAGACGCAAAACACAGTCCAATTCGACGTCTCCGCGACCCGAATCCAATGGAAAACGTCCCGGACCAGGATTCGGCCAAAAGTCAGGAGAACAAATTAAACTTGATTTTGCTTACCCAAGCAATCCTGGGATAATTGCTTGGTTGACTTTCCCGATGTGTGTGTGCATGTGCATGTCGTGTCGCACACATGTTGTTTTGCGTTGTAGGTGTCTGATCAGTCCCTTCATTCGGAGGTCGCAATAGCATGCAATTGACAACTCTACCGCGGAGAATGAACAAGCATATGCACTGCTAAATTTTGTGCGGAGCCCATACACCTTATTGTTAAGTAGCACATCACGGAGGCAAAGCATCACCATAGTTGTTGTCCTAATCGTCCGTTGTTTTATAGAGTTTTCCTCGCATTGGGGGGCTGGCGCCCCCCAAAACCCCGGAGTCAAGCTGGGGGGGCTTCGCCCCCAAAGAACCCCCAATGGCGGCCTTAGAGCCGCGATTAAGTCCGCGAAATTTGCCGCTTAGGCGGCAAATTTCACCTTCATTTTTGTTCTAGCCCCACCGCCCCCTTGAAGTTGTCCATTAATTGTTCGTTAATATGTTATTGTCCGTTATTTGTCCGTTAATAGGCCTGCTCCGGGTGACGCTCTGACTCCGTGAGTAGCTACGTAACTATTGTCCGGCCCCAGACTCCTAAACCCCGTTTTCCTTCGATTTTCATATAAGAAAAAACTTGCAAAACAGGTCGGGAACGTGTTCAGATGCATCTGTGGTGGTGGGGGTTTGCATGTAATGTGTATGTGAAATGGCAAAATCATTGTACAACCAGCAATATCCAAATATTGTTGCATTTTCATCAGTTTGGGGGATCCTTTCGCTAGCCCTTTGGGGAGAATACATTTCCGGAAAAACAAAAAATGGTTTTGTGTCAGCACGAAATTGAGCACTATGCACCGAAACATTGCGTGGTCGAACCCGCACAGGTTTTTGTCTAGGCGAGTAATGAAAAACGTGTGATCATCAGTGTTGGTGTTGGGGCATGTTTTGTGAACAAATCAAGTGCTTACAATACTTTGCATATACTATACACTTGTCGGTGTATATGTCGTGTTGTGTGCACTCTTTTGTATATGTATCGTATTTTATACGCATGTGGTTGTTATGTAATGTGGTTGGTTCGCGCATGGGATGCACAATTTCACTTTGTATGAATTCAGTGAGTTCTGACACGTCGCTGTACTTTGCAATCAGTCAGGACTTCAATAAGTGCTGATAGCTTGACGCAAACATGGCTTTAGTCTTTCGGGTTCTAACTTGCATGGGCAGGAGCATTGAACAACCTAAGAGAAAAGACCAGATCCCCTTGCAGATGCTAGGAATTATATGTGTGAAAGTCTAGATTACTAACCCGTTTCCAAAACGAGGAAGTAGGAAGGTATCGGTAGGCTCATTTTCCCATTTGATCTTCGGTTCCCAGAACCCGTCACTCTATAGCCAGCTATCGGCCGCAATTTCATCGAATTTGTTCCGCAGAAGTTGTGCGAAGTGGTCGAATATGAGGCCGCGGATGGCTTGGGATATTTTCAATTTGTAAATGTATTTGCGCAAATCAAATCACAGGATCTTGCTGTATCTATATAATGATACAGTCTTGTAGCGAAATAGTATATTTCTAGGTTGGTAGGGAAATACATTATTCCTTTCACACGTGGCAGGAAAGGAATAGATTATTTGTCTATTCAGTTGGTAGGGCAATAGTGTTAAGGAATGCCGCAACAGCACAAACAACAACAAAGTGGGCGGCGCGAAGGCCGCCCACAGGCCTGCCGAACGCAGGCTTGTTGTTATATTTGTGTTGTTGGGGCATGTTTCAACACTATTGCCCTACGAGCTGAGTAGACAAATAGTCTATTTCTTTCCCACCAACTACAAAAGAAACAATATATTTCCATACCAACCAAGAAATAGACTATCTCTGTACTAGGGTGTACATAGAGTATGGCTTTATCACAGGTTGATGACATTATACATTGTTGCCACGGCAATTCATTCTAAGGACACGGCCTCCAGTATCTTCATACTTGCGCACGGCACAGCAGACGCTATCATAGATGACAAGGTCGTCGAAACGTTTGCACAAGGATCTGTTTTTGGTGGCGTCCTTGGTTTGACCCCAAAGGGCCCCACCCAAGATAGTCAACAGGCTAGGTACTGTCAAGCGGCAAATACACGGCAAGCGGCAAGCAAAGTAAGATCACTTGATTGGTTTGTCAGGCCGGCCCCGGTTTCATACCTAACCTCCATACCTCCAAGGCGTTTTTTGTTTGCTCCCTGGGCCCCATGGGCCCACGGGACCCACGGCGGCGGCCCCACGGCCCCAACCCGCGTCCCCACAGCCCCACCCCGGCCCCACGGCCCTACAGCCCTACGGCCCCACGGACCCTCCACGGCTCCACGGCCCCCGGCCCCGTACGCTAACCCAATCAAATTGAACAATCAAATCTTCTGTTTGTGAATTGAAAAACGATGTTTCGGTCGGTACTTTGGATTTGTTATGAACCCCATAACATCAAGATCAATTTGTGCATGCTCGAGGCCCCCAAGCTGATCTACTTGGACGGGGCCGTTTCAATTGGCGGCCATGCCGCGCAAAGGGCCCCCCCCCCCCCCCCATCACCCCATTCAGGGTTGCCAGCCGCGTTGTTTGTTTGTTTTTGTTCTGTTCTTAGAAAATAACACCCTTCGAAACAGGTCGGTAAACATGTGTGATGTTAGTTGCACCGCTTGTGTTTTTTTTTAATGCTTGGGTGCATTTTCTGATTTCCATCATTTTGGGAGTACTCTTTGGCCAGCCCTCTGAGGAAAATAGGTTTTCGAAAAAGGCACTCACGACACAATCAAACCAACATATTTGATCGTCTTTGATGTTCGCACCAATTCGAAGGAACATAGGTAACCTTTCAATATTTGGGCTTGCAAGGCCGAACAAGGATATGCCAACACTACGTATGCCCTCATATTCTAATGCAACGGCCACTCGTGGTGCCAATCAAATTCTGATATATAGGCATGATGTTGGCATCTCCGTGTTTCGCCTTGCAGTCCCAAATATTTCAAGTTTATCAATACCCGGTCTTGCTTGCACATACTTTTTTACTTTTTTCTGCCGGATTCCCAAATCTGGATTTGGGCACGAAACTGACCGTCAAAAATGCTACGGACGCAAAAACACCGGCAAATTCGGCGTCTCGGCGAACTGAATCCAATGGACGACGCCCCGGACCAGGATTCGGCCCAAGTCCCGGAAAAAATTAAACGTTATTTTGCCTACCCAAGCAATCCTGGGATCAATATTTTTGAGGAATTGGGTCCTAAACCACAGCCCTGCTATTTTACTCTGCTGGGTTCATGGACTTTATAATTGGCCACTTGCGCCTGGGTGCTGAGGTCCGGGACTAGTCCCAGTGGATCCGACTTGATCTTGTCATATGTTGCCGCCACAAATGATCCGATATACTCCCACAGTCAATAAAATTCCGGTCTGCCGTTTCGGGGGTATTTTTAAGTTTTTTAAGGTTTTATAGGTTTTTATAGGTTGCAATGATTTTTTACATGGTTTTAATGGTTTCAATTGGTTTAAATGGTTATTTGAGCCGAGACGCCTCGAACTGGACCAAGTCTCAGCTCAAATGGTCGATTCTCGACCCGAATCGTGGCATTTGTGGAAATTGGCCCATGGGCTACTGGGGTGGGGGACCACTCTCCGAGAGCTCAAGGTGTCGTCAGGAATTGCGTCCCCCCCCCCCCCCCCAAAAAAAAAAAAAAATATATATATTACTTTAAGCCTCCAAACGGCAGCATGGAATTGTTAATTCAAAATTATGGACTCCACTGGCGCGAGCTGCGGAAACAAAATAAATATAATGTGTTTGAGACGCAGGTGCGAACTGCCCGTGGTGCCCCATGGGCCCAAGCCTTGCTCGCACTGCGAATTGCGAACTTTAAAATGATGATTGCTGGCTCCATTGCGAATTGCGGCGCTGCAAACAGTTTTATTGATTGTCAGAGTATGCCATGCCAGATGTGGTTCATTTGTTTCTTCCATAGCAGCATCAATCTGTTTAGATCCAGATAGGACTCTAGTTGTAAGTGCCACCCTACACAACCCATAGTTCAAAAGAAACATCATACATATACAAAACAAAATTATCGCATGGTGATTGGTGCTCGAAGCCCCAAAGCATGAATTGTCCTTTCTATTATATGTCGCAAGTTCATATAGTCTTCATGCGTGTGCTCATACAGTTTTCAGAATTTATGACAGTCTTGCTTTTACTTATCGCGTACAGTATGCGATTTCATATCATCGTGGGATTCGTTTGCATACAGCATGGGATTCGTTTGAATCAGCAAACTTGTGACCGTTTCCAGTCCGCACTTATAGTACTGGTTCGGGTGAGTTTTCCATTCAATACGCACAATTCTTTTCAGTTGTATTCTTGGGCAGTGAAGGAGTATCACCCTGGCATTGTTTTAGAATTTCTGTGATTTGGAGTTGATATGGGCGTTCTCTGGATACCGTGTCCTGCACTTGGTCGAGATTGAAAGACTTGTTTGCATACATTTGGGGGCGCACGATTTGCAAGGTGACTTGTTGTGTATCACTCTGCGTGCATGCATGGATTACAAGGGAGCCCTCTCATATCACATATCGCAAAGGGCAAATCATAAAGTTCGAGATTTGCAAATCTAGGGTTAATTTAAACCAGGAAGCAATTGGAAACAAGTTCACAACAACCAAACAGATTTAACAGTTGCATTCTGGTATGCATGGTTGAGATCCACATGAGTGGACTATTATATTATCTCTATAGTGAACTATTATTACATCTCTCTACTATATCTGTATATACATAGTGGCTGAAAGAAGGCTCTTCAGCCGCCCGTTTTTTCGAGGTTCTTGCTGCTTTGGCCCGGCCCTGGGTCCGGTTGCCGCCGGTGCCAGCCGCCGGCCGCCCGCCGCCGGCCGCCCGCAGCTGGCTGCCCGCCGCCTGTCCGGGGCCACCGGCCCCATGGGGACCATCGGGCCCCATGGGCCATATAGCCCCACGTGCGCACAGGGCGCCATGGGGCCCATAGGCCCATGTGGCACCATGGGCGCCACGCAAGGATAGAACCTCGGGATACATATATACAACGCATATATATATATATATATATATATATATATATATATATATATATATATATATATATATGTATATTGTAGCAGTAGGTAGGACTTGCAGCAGGAGGTAGATTACTGCGCGATGTTCATCTAGTGCCTCAGATGGCAGCAACGACGAGGCACTAGACAAGAAGGTAAAACGAATTGAAGCAAACCCTAGCAGCTTGTGTTTTGGGTCGTGTGTCAAAATGTTTGAGTTGTGTTTGTTATGTAGTGGTTTTATGTACGTTCCAAGTGTTCGGCAGGGTAACCTTCACCTAAAGCGAATGGATTCAAGTTTCCGGGGTAGCGATTTTCAAGTTTCTGGTTGCTTTCAAGTTCCCAATGTAGTTTCGGTAAACGTGGTTGAGATCCATATGAGTCGCTCATGATTACATCTCTCTCTATATATATGGGGGTTTCTCGTTTGTTTCGCTGTGGGGGATTA
>Ga0099797_101827_pt1 | contig 10187 bp, 17 predicted proteins | sample Uncmet_Sort48C_1_FD_89871 | JGI IMG/M metagenome (GOLD analysis project Ga0099797, IMG submission 89871) | Marine eukaryotic communities from CALCOFI LINE 67, Pacific Ocean - C012_Sort48C_1 | ecosystem: Environmental > Aquatic > Marine > Oceanic | place: Pacific Ocean: Monterey Bay | collected...
CATTTTATAGTCAAAACAATTTTGCGGATATCACAGCAAATACTTCAGCGGCAACTTATAACTTTCAAAATTTTACAGTTGTCGGTGGTTCGGGTATTTCCGTAAGTGAAATAATTGGTAATCTTACTTATGCTGAAATAGTTCAAGAATTAAGGTCGGGTATAGAGCCTTATTATTTTGGGGAAATGTCAATATATGCGGATAGTGATGAACAAGCCAATACACCTATTAAAAAAGTATCTAGAGGTGTGATGGGTAATTCAAAGACACTATTTAACAATCCCACTATAGTATACGAAAACAATTCTATAGTTATAAATACCCCGATAAACTTTTTACCAAAAACGATTAACAAGCTAGACTATAGGCTTTTACCATTTAGCAAGGTTAGAATTATTATAAATTACACTAAAGGTAATCTTAACGCTATAGCTGAAACATTAAACGAATATTTAGTAGAAGGCATACCATTTAGCGTAGGCTTAAATCAGTTAGCAGATAGTGTAACAATTAAAAAAGCTGAAGCAAAATATCTAGAGAAAACATTAAAAGATATTTGGTTGAGAAAAAAAGAAGAGCTAAAACAAGAGGGTGTTCAAATTGAGATAGATAATTTATTCGAGCCACAAGCTGTAATAGACAAGAAGAAAGCCAAGCTAATGGGTAAAAAAACAAAACTAGTAAAAGACCTTTTAGAGCAGCAAAAAGTAGATGAAATGGGTTTAGGTGGACTATCTAAAAATAATATTAAAAGATTAGTTGCTAATTATACTGCAAAAGGAAAAGCAGATGAAATACACGACCCATATAACTACTTTAGTGAATGACAACTAAAACTAAAAATATAATATTCATAGCCTCTTCAATTTTGGTTGTATTAGGTATTTCGGCATTTATACTCCAAAGAAGAAAAAAAATGTCGAATCATATTGTATTTATGGGTGGTCTTGATAATAGAAGTGGAGATTTATCTATTGAAAAACAAACCGAGTTATTGAAAAACGGAGTAATAGATAAGTTTACTGTTGATTCTTATAGGTATAATGATAGGGAAGGCGTAATGTCCGCTATAGATGAATTAACTAAATCACCTTTTGTGGTTTTGTTTAGTGCGGGCGGTAGCAAATCTAAAGACGTAGCAGAAAAATTAAAACAAAAAGGTTTTGATTTGTCAAAGCTTTATGTAGTAGAACCTTATGTAAAAAGCTCAAACACAAAAGCAAGTGTAAAATCCGCGATAGACCTAGGTATGCCCGATAAAAATTTAATTGTCGGTAATTCTTCATCTACGGGAAAAGGAGTAACCGATTATAATACATTGACCCCTAACTGTAGCCCAACTCATTGGTGTTCTTTGACAGAAGTCGGAAAAATAATAAAAGACCGATGACAAGCCAAGAGATAAAATCCAAATATAAGAATGGTAAAATTCCTAAATCGGCAATGAAGTCTATAGGGAATAATCATTTTTTAGTGGAAGATGCGGCAGACAGCTATCTTCAAATGAAAGAAGATGCTCAAAAAGAAGGAGTAAATATAATTCTTCCTTATGCTACAAGTAGCTATAGACCTTGCGGGGAGCAAGGAGATTATACTCTAAGAGGCTGTAGTAGTGGTTTTACTCAATGGTGTGCTTGGGAAAAGTACAAAGGGGGTGTTGGTAATCTTGCAGCAAATCCTACGAGCGGAAATTGTTCGTCTAGTCACGGTTGGGGTTTAGCTATAGATATAAAACCAACAAGTGCGCAAAATTGGGTAAAGAAAAATGGAGATAAATATGGTTGGTGGTGGAGCGGTGGTACATTTAGTCAAATTGAAGATTGGCATTTTGATTATGACCGTAACCGAGATACAATGCGCAAAACAAGAAAAGGTAAAAAGAATAAAAAATTCCTACCTTATATTATTGGGGGAATTACCTTATTAGGAATTTCAGCCACAATATATTTTGTTGTAAAAGGAACAAAAGAAAAATAGAAATCAATAATAACAAGTAACAGTATAATCAAAAGGTCTTAAATCCACACAAGCCCAATAATCTTCTTTGTTATAAAAATCCATAGCTCCTTTATGATAAAACGTATATAAGAACGTAGTATGCCTTCCTAATGTATGATTCGAGCTATACATAATTAAGTATTAACCAAAGATTTATCAACAACGCCTTCCCAAACCTTCAATGATTTCTTTCTAGATATTTTTTTACCATTCAATTCTAATACACTTTCGTCTAATGATTCAATGTGAGAGTATATAGCATCGTGTTCTTCTAAAAAATTAGGGTAGTTTACTATTTTATACTTTATGCCCTTAAATATCAAAGTGCTTAAAAACGTACCGAAACACAATCTTAACTCTTCGGGGTTTTTCAATTGATTAAGCTGATTTACTTTTCTTCTGCTTTTTTCTACGTGGTGAAAATTTCTAATACATATTAAAAATGTCAAGTCAGTTCTAACTGATAACCAAGTGTCTAGTACATTACCATAAAAAAACATTGGGTCTTTTACTACGTTATAGTCAAAACCTTTTATCATTTCTTCTTGTAATGGTAAAGATTGTAATGGTGCATCGTTGCCTATCCAAATTGCTGAATTAAGCCTACGTACATCTTTAGGGTGGTATCCCGAATTAAATTGAGGAATCCATTCCGATTCATAGGGCAACAAACCGCACTCGTCTAGCCATTTGGCTATTACGCTTGTTCCCGACCTTCCCGTTCCCGTTATTACTAACATAATTTATTTTTTTTGGTGTCCTCCCGAATTGTATGAAGACAATTTATTGCCTAAAAAGGTTTTACCTTGTTTAACGTAATTTATTTTTTTCTTAGTGTAATGTATTTCACTTCTATAGAATTGAATTTTATCATAAATATCTAAATCAAGCCCCCCGTTTTCGGCATCATACTGTAATGGCTCTAGCTCTAATAGCTTATTGTTAAACTTTACAAGTCTACCTTCGAGTTCATCAAGTATTCTTAATTTGCGCATTTGTATTTTTAAAAATATTAAATTATATCTTTAGCAAGGTGCATCTTTCCTTTAAACTGACCTTTGTTTTTACGCATTTCTTTCGCAATTTTTTTCAATCTTGACTTTAAAGCTGTGTAAAACAACCAAACTTTTTCTTTATCGTGTTTATTCTTTTCATATTCTTGAAGCAAGAAACCTAACTTAATATCTACCCCAAGTTTGATTATATCCCTAGCCCTATCAAGCATAAGCTCCAAATACTTATCTGCTTCTTTCATATCCTTATCGTATACGGGTTTAAAGCTATTATAATAATAGTCTTCTCTTTCTTTAAGCCTTTTTATATTGGTGATAAGGTGCATATTATGCTGAAACAAATCCAAGTTCAGCTTAGATAAAAGATAGGAGTCATTTGTAGATTTAATTTGCTCATTAGTTTCTTCTATCAATTTTTTTAATAATTTGATATGGTGCTTTATATCTTCATTTACTTGTATAAGCTCTACGTTGTCGGGCTGTTTGGAGTGACTACCATATATTTCAATATTAGAAAGTTCGTCAGCTAGTTTTTCAGCATCTTCAAATTCAATACTCTTTTTTTCTTCTTCACTAACTAGCTTTTCAATTTCGGGTATAATATAGTTTTCATATTCAGTTTTCGCTTGCTTAAACGATGTTATGTAATGCTTCATAGGCATCTCAGCTTCGTGTATTGACTTTTCAAGTGTCAACGCTAGAAACTTTTGAGACTCATCATTTAAAACATCTTTATCTATTACTTTTTTGCATTCGTCAACATACTGCGAATACATTTTTATTCCTTTGCTCCAAATTCCCATTAATTTGAAAGTCATTGATTTTCTATAAAGAAGGCTTTGTAATTTAGTATCCATTTTTTAATTTATTATAGGTTTTAAAATTTCATCTACAGCATCTAGCCAAGTGCTATTGTAATGCTTACACATTATACTTGTATCAGCGAATATAGGTATGTCTCTTTGAAAGCAATCATTAGCAAACCAAGTATCCGCGTGATATATGTTATTTAAGTCCACACGAAACGGTATCTTGTTCATTACATAATTGCTAATTAATATACAGCCTATGCCGAGGTGGTATACTTTTTTTACCGTACCATCAAAAAACAAAGGCTCTTCGTGTTCAATAAAAGGAACAGTTCGATAAGCTCTATAGCTTCGGTCTAGCGGCTCATTAGTTTGAACCATTGACTTCCTCATTTTCCCGTGAAATATATCGTACACCGCCCCAATAACTTGTTTTTTAGAATAAAGCAATCTTTCTATAACATCTATAGGCGGAATAACATCAGTCTCTAAATGCAGCATATAGTCAAAATGATTTTTTAAGGCATATCTACGACACGCATCGTGCGCTTCAGTTGTTCTTCCTAATACACTCGTTATATTAACTCCTATTTTCTCACACTTGTAAGTAGGGTGGTCTTTTTTTATTTGATTTCTAAAATCGTCTGATTCACTATTCTCTGCAATGTATACCTCATAGTTTGGATAAGTCAAGGCATCTACTCTTTGACTCCAAGCTTCCCAACAATATTTCTTGCTTTCGTGCTGAGGCGCAGCGATTAATACTTTAGGAAATTTATATTCCTTTTCTATAACCGTACCGTCTATATTGTATATATCTGCCATAGTGTGTTTGTAATTTTATTAGTCCAAAAATAGTAATTTATATTTCTAAAACAAACAATTTCTCAACATATTTTGACGAAATTTCAACAAGTAAAAACAAGTAAAAGTTACTCAAATGGGCTGTTCTTGTCAAGAATTAAAAATAGATAAAGAATATTAAATCTCGATATTTGTATAGTTAAGAAAATTATAAACGGATTGTGTAATCCTAAAATATTTTAAAATGGAACAAGTAAAAGGAATGGTTAAAGCAATGATTCCCGTGGCACTAGGTGTCGCAGCGGGAATGTTAATTTACGAACAAGTAAAGAAAATGACCGCAACTGATGCTGTAGAAGCATAGGTTAAGGGAAGCATAGCAAAAGCCAAATTAAAAACCGCTCGAAAAGAGCATTAAATTTTGTAAAAATGGAAAATTATTTTTCAGACGCACAAAGCTTCGCGAATGACACTTATTCTAACTATGATGGTTGGGACGAAATGGGTGGCGGAGAATACGACTACGCTAACGCGGGAGTTGGGGCAGAGGCTAAAGCTTCTTTGCCATTCATTGTAAATATTGCTAACTCAACTACTGATGATGTAGCTAATGTAGTATTTTTAGGAGCAAACAGTAACCTATTTGGTGCTACTAACTTCGGAAACGCAGCAGCTATTACTATCACTATGGATAACGGTACGGTAACGTACACGGAGTTCCTAGAGTCAATTAAGTCAGAGCCATTTAAGGTAGGTCTTATGTATCTTCAATCATCGAACACTTCGCAACCGTTCAAGCAATTAGTTATTGCTTACCGTGAGCCAAATGGTCGTGAGGTTACTATGCCCGTATCTCCCGCTCTAGACCCAATGCAGCAGCAAGGTGGTGTGACAATTGTGAGACATAAGTTCCCCGTGAACGCTTTCACAAAAATCACTACAACTATCTTAGCATCTGCTACGTTGACAGTTCGATTATACCCAAGTGAACAACTTGATGTATCAAGAGGATTAAGTGGTCGTCCCGTTGGGAAGCCTTATAGCAAGCCAAACTTATCTCAATTCCAATTTCCGTCAAAAAGAAATTTGGTAGGATAATATAAGTTTGTTATATGACAAATTAAAAGGGCAGCAGCGCAAAGTTGCCGCCCTTTTTTTTTAACTAAAAATTAGCCCAATGACTATATACGAATACGTTGCAGCGAAAAATCCTATTGGAGCAAAGACGGTGCTAAACAGTTTTGGAGAAAAAGCTGTTCCTAGACCCGATATTTTAGCTAAACAGTTGGCAAATTCAGTAAACAAGCACGGTAAAGAAGCATTATTTAGAATAGCTTCAGTACACCCCGATTTAAACTTGGTGACTGAATACAATAAAGTAGCAAACCCAATAAGCAAGGAAGATTGTGGCTGTAAAGAAGAAACTGAATCAGTATTTTCAAGTGCTGACGGGCAAGAGTTAAAGAAGGCGGTAGAAGATTTATCTAAAAAACAAGATACTCCAACGCCCGCTCCTACACCCGAAAAAAGTAATGATAAAACTGAATTAATGATAATTGGCGCGGTAGCTGTTATTGCTCTTGCCTTAATAACTAAAAAGTAATGAGGTATCAAGGTAATATCATACAAAATTTAGATTCAGCGGCTAAGTCTAGAGACAAGGCATTATTGAAAGACCTTATTTTAGATAAGTTATCGGAGTTAATTCAAACCAACCCAAAAGCAATAATCAAAGCTTTACGATTGTCTAATGTCAAAGTAAGCAATAATGCTTCAAAAGAAGAGCTTATAAACAAGTCGGTAGATAATCTTTATTCAAATAGATTGTTTCAAAAAAATATTGCAGTAACATTTGTTGCTAATGGCATTGCGGATAACTCTGCGTATGCAAATTCCACGGGTCAAGGTTTTGACTTATCAGCATTGCTTGGCGGTGGTGGCGGTGGCGGCGCAGCAGCAAGTTCGGGCGGTGGCGGCGCAGCAGCAAGTTCGGGCGGTGGCGGTGCAGCAGCAGCGGGAATTGTCTCGGCTGTATCGGGTATGGTCGGCTCAATAAGTCAATGGGGCGCTTCAAAAAATCAGTTAAAGGCTGAAGAAGCAAAATCTAAAGGCTTGATGTATGAAAAAATATTTGGAGCAAGACAAAATAAAAAAACTAATTGGCTTCCCATTGTGGCGATAGCGGGTGTTTTGCTAATTGGTGGTATTGTTGTTTATCGAGTGACAGCAAAATCTTAAAAATGTGGATTATTCAAAATATAAAAATAGAAAGTTTGTACTTAAACAAATTTCAAAAATTATACAAAGCAATCCTAGACTCGTTGCGAGTGCATTAGAGCGCTCGAATATAAGTATTGAAAACCCAAATGATAAAAGGGAGCTAATAGATAAAACAGCTTTTGCTTTAGCTAATAGTTTAAGCTTCCCTTCTAACATTGGAAAAGTATTAGCGGTAAGAGAAACCGAATCTGAGTACAGCAATTTAGGCGGAAAAGGTAAGGTTGATTGGAAGTCGGAGCTAGGTAATACGGGGAAAGTTGTAGCGCAAGGCACAGCAAGTGGCGCAAAAGCGGGCGGACTTTTTGGAGCGATAGCGGGAGCGGTAGTAGGTGCTGTAAACGCGGGCTTTTCTTGGGCTAGAGCGGGTAAAAATGCTAAAATAGAAGAAGAGCAATATCGACAAGAATTGCTTAATGACCTATTTAGTGAGAAAAAGAAAAAAAAGAATTACCTACCAATTTTTATTATAGGTGGGGTATTAATTGTAGGTGGAGTTGTAACATATTATGCACTTAAAGACTGATGAGATTAGTAGAATGTATATTAATAGATGATTGTTTAGCTCCTAAACGTGTTGGTAATACAGCAAAAAAAAAGGCTTTTAGAAGAGGGCAAAGGGTTCAAGGTACAGTAACAAATATTGCGCTTACACCCGATAGTCAAGTCTTGGCTTTGAAAACGAAACAAGGATATGTAATTCCCGAACCGTTTTTAAATATAATTGGAGAGGTTGGCAGCAGCGCTCCACAAGAATCTGACCCGTATTCAGAAGTAGAATACGCGGAAGTGATAGAAGAAGATGACAAAGACCCGTCTATGACTAGCATAACGGATAGCATTAAGGCTTCCAATCTAGTTAAGACTAACTCTATAAAAAGCAAAAGAGTAGTAAATTTTGCATTTGGCGGAGCAGCGGTAGGTTTAGTCTATGCAATGATGAAGGGGCAAAATAAACTGTTGTCTTCAGCTATAGGAGCAATAGGTGGTGGTATAATAGGAAACTACGTAAGTAGAAAAATAAAAGACAATGAGTAGTATAATGACAAGTTTTGACACAAAGTTAGTTCCGATTAATATGAAAATCGGGAAGTTTCTTGTGGATATGGATACTGAAGTGTTTATGGATACGCCTATAGAAAATAATATGGGTACAAAAAAGCTCTTTAAAAAAGGCGCTATTGTTGAAGGTAATTTATGGACTGAATTAGCAAGTGACGGAAGCGGTAAAAGAAAAATAGTTATGGTGGAGCAAGGCGATGATGGCAGATGGTTGTTATCAGCTAACTCGCTAACACCTACTAGTGATTTAGAAATAGGCTCTAAAGAACAACAAAAAGAAATTGACAAGCTTAATGGGAAGCTTGACGACATAGTAAAAGAGGCAGAAAAAGAAGCTGATAAAATCATTAATAGCGCAGATAAGCCTAAAGGTTTTTTAGAGCAAGAATTTATGGGTTTTAAAGGAAAGCAAATATTAGTGGCTTCTTTAGGTGTGATAATTTTAATTAAAGTATTTAAGTAATGCCATTATTACAAGACTTAGCTACAATAGGACAGCAAATAAGCACCAATCTTTTTGGTGACTTAAAAGGCGAGTATGAGGATGCGGCTAAAAAGTCGGCTGAAATAGGTAGTTCTCAACCTCTTATTGATTTCTACAATAAGAATGAAACAAAGCTTAGTCAACAATATGGTATTAGTTTAAATCAAGTTTTAGGTGTTTCGCCACAAGGTCAGCAAATGCTTACCGAAATGGGAACGCCAATGGAACAAGTGGTAAAAGACAACGAAGACAAAAGCAAGTCAACATTTAAAAGAATTGTGCTTCCATTATTAGGGATAATAGCGGGTGGTGCGGCAATAGTAATATTATTTAAAACATTAAAAAAATGAACGCAAATTATCAATATTTTATGATGAACGGTTATAATTATGCTGCGGGAGCGGGTAAAGGAAGCGGTGGAGATATTATCGGTGGCGGCGGCGGTGGCGGCGGTCAAGACATTATTGTAGATGAAATGGACGAAGAAAAAGCGCCCCCAACACCTTACACTAAACCTTCATTCTCAAAGCCTATTTATTCAAAGCCAATGGTAAATGATATCGTAGATGATATTAGCCCGATTGAGAGTAAGCCAATAAGTTCAATTGGAGATGCCTCAATAATAACAAAAGACCCAACTACTATCAATATATACAATCCCGAAGGTGGAACATCAACTACATCTACTGAATCAGAAGTAACTGTAGATGGTGGTACGGGTCAAGTAAGCACGCCCGCTTCAAAAGGCGGTTCAAAAGGCGGCGGATTTGGTGGCGGCGGCGGCGGCGGTTCAAAAGGAAAGGGAAAAGGAAGCGCAGCTCCAAAAGCAGCTAAAAAAGCTATATTGCCATTAGCAGCTATAGGCGTAGGGATAGCCATATTAATATTTAAACCATTCAAATTTTTAAAATAGATTATGGGAGCAGCAGCAGAATATTATGGGTACTTACTTAGCCAAGGTTACGGTGAAACACAATTGAAAGAATTTTCTGAAATTGCGGGAAGAGCAGATAGGGGTGAAATAAGTCACAACAAAGCTTATAAACTTGCGTGTAAGGCGGGATTTGGTCAAGCTAATGGAGAGAGTTGGGATTATGCCGATAGTGATTCGGATAAGAAAACTTTTGGAGATTGGGTAGATACAGCTCAACAAGCGGGTTGGATTGATGGTGCAGTAGGATTAATAGGCAGCGCAATTAAAAATAGAAAAAATAGAAATGATGGCGGCGGCGGCGGCGATTATATGCCACCACCCCCACCCCCACCTCAAGGGTTAAGTGCGGGAGCTAAGATTGGCATTGGTGTCGGAGCTTTAGCGGTAATCGGAGTAATAATTTATTTTGTAGCAAAAAAGAAATAAGATGAACAAAAAGACAATAATAATAGTAGTAGGAGTTTTAGCTGTTGGTGGAATAGGGTTCTACCTTTATTCTAGAAGTAAGAAAAATGGTAAGAATGGTGGAGCAGATGCTCTTAAAAGTGGAGATGCACAACCAATGGCGGTAAGAAGCGATTTAAAATGGGTGTCTAATCCAAACACAGCGGCTTACCTAGGAACTATCCTTAATGAAGGAAAAGGTAAAAACCTTAGAAGTTGGTTAGAAATAATTAGAAAGGAAAGAGCGGCTGACCCTTCTAAGTGGAAAGATTCCAACGGTTTAACGGGAGAGACAAGTGACATAGGTCACGGACTGTATCAAATGTCAAGACAAGGAACTCACGGATTCACTTGGACTAATG
>Ga0099797_101876_pt1 | contig 10186 bp, 4 predicted proteins | sample Uncmet_Sort48C_1_FD_89871 | JGI IMG/M metagenome (GOLD analysis project Ga0099797, IMG submission 89871) | Marine eukaryotic communities from CALCOFI LINE 67, Pacific Ocean - C012_Sort48C_1 | ecosystem: Environmental > Aquatic > Marine > Oceanic | place: Pacific Ocean: Monterey Bay | collected...
CCACCAGGTGGCAGAAGTACTCCTCGGTGGACAGGCCCTCGGCGAACGAGTGCGCCACGAAGCCGTGCGCCCGCGCGGCGTCGGCGGTGCGCGAGGCCGGGGCGGAGATCCGGGCGCTCTGGTGGTCCCGCTGCTGCCCGACGATCCCGGCGATCTGGATAATGTTGGTCGGGTTACCCTTGGCGCCGGACTGCACCATCTCGAACAGCCCGCTGCCCTTGCGGCGGTTGAAGGCCACCACCTCGTCCCCGAGGAAGTCCCGGCACTTGTCCAGGATCAGGCACACGTCCGCCTCGGTGGCGCTGTCGGGGCCCCCCGGGGCGTGGCCCCGGAAACCCTCGGCGAAAGCCACCGCCTGGGCGACCAGGGCCCGCTGCGAGGCCGTCTTGGCCACGAAGCAGTCGTCGACCCCGAGGGAGCAGCCGCGGAGCATCAGGAACTCCTCGAAGAGCCGCTGGCCCCCCGACAGGAACCGGGCCAGCTCGGCCTCGCTGTACTCCTTGGCGATCGTGAAGAGGACGCCGTTGTTCAGCGTGGCCTTGGTCAGCTCCCCGCGCACCAGGACCGAGTCGCGGACCTCCAGCCCCCCGTACGAGCACTGCAGCCCGGCGGGCAGGCAGCAGGAGAAGAGCTGCCGCCCGGTCACGCAGCCGTCCCCGGCCGCCTCCGCCGCCGCCCGGCACCGCGCCAGGGCGCCCTCGGGCAGGTAGCGGTTCTGGTACAGCAGCTGCTGCGCGGCGGCCAGAGGCAGCCGGACGCCCTCGCGGGCCAGGAGGTAGCACCCGAGTAGGGCGTGCTGCTGGAACGACACCAGCGGCCGGCCGTCCTTGGTGGTGTTCTTGGTCACGGCCAGCAGCTCCCGGCCCTCCGCCACCGCCTTGAGGTCCCGCAGGACGGACACGTTCATCTCGTCGCCGTCGTAGTCGGCGTTGTACGGCTTGGTGCACCCGACGTGCAGGCGGAACGTGTTCCCGGCCATGGGCACCACCCGGTGGGCCATCAGCGACATCTTGTGCAGGGAGGGCTGCCGGTTGAACAGGACCCAGTCCCCGCGCTGGAGGTGGCGCTCCACCACGTCCCCGAGCCGGAGCTGGTAGTTGAAGGTGTTCACGAACTTCAGGTCCAGCCGCTTCTGGCCGCCCTGCACCAGCAGGTAGTTGGCGCCGGGGTACGCCTCGGGCCCGTTCCGCACGTTCTGGGTCAGCCGGTGGACGTTGAAGGCCGTCACCCGCTCGGGGAACGTCAGCTTGCGGCACATCCAGAAGGGGACGCCGATGCCGTCGATGTCCATGTACGTGTCCGGGGTGATCACCGTGCGGGCCGAGTAGTTCATCCGCTTGCCGAACACGTTGTTGCGCACCCGCGCCTTCTTGGCCTTGCTGGAGGTGAAGCGGTGCAGCACCGAGTCCCGCTCTTTGCCGTACTGCTTCGAAGTGCCGGTCTGGTACTTGGTGTCCAGGTACGCGGCGATGGCGCGCTGCAGGTCCAGGTACAGCCGCAGCGGGCCCGGGGGCTCCGCCTGGAACCGGCCGTCGGCGAGGTGCAGCCGCTTCCCGTCCGGCGCGGCGTACACCGCCAGGTTCGCCCCGGCCACCCGGTAGTCCTTGTTCTGCTTCATGATCCCGCGGAGCCGGATGGTCAGGTCGTCCTCGCTGCAGATCTTCAGGGTGCTGGACAGGTTGCGGGCGGGGCGCATCGAGCAGGGCGGGACCAGCAGGTTCTTCCACATGAAGGCCACCGCGGGGGAGTGCTCCGGGTCCAGCCCCATCAGCTCCAGGTCGGGCGCCGAGATGCACCACAGCGTGTTGTACAGGTCCTGGGGCCGCAGCACGGGCGGGTCGAGGGCGTCGGCCGGGGCGGCGTCGCCGCCGGTACCGCCGGGGGCCTCCGCCAGAGCGAACTCGGCCTGCACGTAGCCCTCCTGCTTCAGGTACACCGGCTGCGCCAGGCCGCAGCCCCCGGTCGAGGCGTCGCACACCCGGAGGCGCCGGCTGAGCTCGTGCAGCAGGCTCAGCGGCTTCTTGCTCTTCCGGACCCGGGCCTTGCGGGGCTCGTCGCCGTGCAGCAGCAGCCGGCTGCAGGCGTAGCACACGCACGATAGGGCCTTGAACAGGTACGGCAGGAACAGCGTGTTGACCACGGGCTCCTTCAGTTTGATGTAGCCGGAGTGCCCCGGGCAGAACTCCTCCGTGTTGGCGCACGTCGAGCACAGCATCGACCGGGTGGTGGTGCCCATGTGCGCGTCGTTGATGCCGAGGGCCTTGACCACGCCGTGCTTGTTGATGGTGCTCTCTTCCACCTGCACGGCCGCCAGCTTCTTCACTTCCGTGCTGGTGAACACCCCGAACTGGACGGCGGTGATGGTGGCGGTCGGGACCGACCGCACCGGCCGAGGCTTTTTGGGGGGTGGAGGTGCGGCGACCTCCACCACCGCCCGGGCTTTCCGTTTGCGCATTGGGTTGTCTTCCGAGAACCTAGTCGGTGTGGATTTATGGTCCACCGGGTCGGGGACGTGGAGGAGCTCCCAAGGGGGGATTCAAAATTCCATTCACCCTCCCCTTTTTTTTTTCCGTGGCGTCCCGTGAAAAAAAAAAGCACACCTGGTTTGTCAGGAGACTTGATTCATTCTACACGCTAAAACTACTCCTGGTCCGAAAGTGTCCACAAATCGAGGATCTGGTCACGCTCCGCTTGGATAAATCGGTTAGTGTAAACGGGTTCCTCGACCTGCAGTCGAATAGATAGATCCGCGATCGCGCATTTCAAGCGGTCTAGCGCTTTCCCGCTCCTTTCCCGGTACAACTGGGTTAGGTAACTGTGGAACCTGACCTGGCGCAGAAGGACCGGGTCTACCTGACGGGTCCCACTCGGGAACAACAGAACCTGCTCGGGGTCGAAATCAAACAGGTCCACACCGCCCACTACGGCTTTTTTCTCTGGAAGGTAGCTGCTCTTATGGGGTCGGGCGACGTAGTCGTCCGGGCGCGCCTGTTTCGCGTTCAGTCGGATCTGCCAGCCGAACACTGTGGCGAAGGCGGCGTACCAAGGGTCGGCTTCGATGACCAGCATCAGGTGGATCCACCTGAACTGGGTGTAGTCCGCCTGGTGACTCACCAGGAAGGCGTGTAGACCGTGATCGGTGTCGAACAGTGCCCACCCAAACCCCAGGGACGAGGTCAGGGCCAGTAGCTTTTCTTTGGCGGCCTCACGCTTTTTTTCGTAGTCTGCTTCGAAATCGAAATCGATCATGAGCATATTCGAGAAGCCGAGCGCTAGGAAGTCGTTGCGACTGTCGAACGTTACACAGAAGCGCCGCTCACTGTAGTCGAGGCGGTGGAGGCTGGTCTGGTACAGCGAATCCTTCTCGGGTAGGACCAGGAAAATATCCCGGTGGCGCTGGACCTTGTCCACATACAGGGTGAAGGCCAGTTTCTGCAGGTAGTCGTACCAGCACATGCCCTCGAGTTGGTTGTGCAGGTAATGGTCCAGGGTCCCGCGTTCATTGGCCTCCCGGTCCCCACGTTCCTTGGCCTCTTGGCCTCTAGTCCTGCGGTGAGGCCCCTTCAGGGCTTTCCAGTAATCCACGACCCGATGGCGCGCGGTTTGGTAGTAGATGTTGGCCAGGATGGGCTGATCGGCCACCACGCGTTTATTACTGGGTTTCTCGACCGCCAACCATTTTTCGGGTGCTTGGGAATTGGGTACGGCACTGCATTGATTGGAGATCACGCTGAACTTATTTTGACTGCGTTCCCCGGTTGCTAAGCCTATACATCGGTGGTCGGTATGAATAAGCAGTTGGCCGAATTCGAATTTCGAGTCCTGCTCGGATTTGACAGTGTATTCTTTTCCGTCGTTACCTAATAACTTGGCCATACCGCGAATGCCGTTTTTTTTTTTTTTTTAATTTCCCTTGTGCTCCATACAAATAAAAAAAAAAAAGGACGTGGATAATCCAGGTGAATCAGTGTAGATTGGGGAAAATTAAAATTCAGATGTAGGAGATTTCAGTTTTAATTCGATTAGCAAAATTGTGGCCGGAATTTTGACTGGCCGGATTTTTGACGGCCACTCTGGGCATTTTCCTGGGAGCTACCAGCTTCTCGTGGAGCCAGTTGGTAAGTTGTCGAGTAAATACTACAGGCACTAGCTGTACCACTTGAACAGACACACCTCCACTATCTTCACAGGATATAGTATCTCAGCCGTTTAATCCTTCCCTATAGGCCGCTTTGCTGTCCTAATTTCTGGCGCCCACTCATTTGGAGATAGGTTACTAAATGATTGACCATCCGAGTTAAATTGGTCTATAATTGTTCCCGGGACTGTCACGTTCGACGAAGAAATGCCACCACTGGGAAATGGTTGCGCTAGAGTCATGGCGGGTTGCCCATACGCCATACCCCCATATCCGGCGAGAGGATGCATGTCTATACTGATCGCAGAAGATTCAGTACCAATTGGTAAGATACTGGCAAGTGGTGAGATTTGGTAAGAAATTTGAGCCGCTAATATACATACCCAGTTCATCATCAACTGTAGAGGTTTCGTGCTCGATGCTGGCATATTCACGTACGTATCGCTATGGACCTCAAGTGGTTCAAACACCCCCGCGTCGGATAAATTGGTACCATTCCTACTAGGGCCGTTGCTATTTTCGGTAAGTGCACTGTTTGTACTGATCCTTGACGGGAGCGGTGTGGGCGGCACTCTGCTTATTCCTGTCACCGTTGGGGGCGGGGTGGACAACTGCGACGTAGGCGATGTCGATGCTCCGCGCAGTACCAAGGACCCTGACATAGGTGTCAACGACGGTTCGTATGCGAACACCTGTGGCAGTACTCGAGTTACTTGGCGATCAATATGGCGAAATAAGCGTTGACAATATAGAAGAGCTGTTGCTGCGAAAGTTCCTGCTACAACAGTAGTAACAGTATCTACTCGACGTTCCTGATTTTTCTGTGACTCTGTTTTTCTCGCAGGAGCGGGGGATGGCGTAGAGGGGGAGGAATTCGGAGTAGAGGAGGGAGTGGAAGGAGTAGTCATGGAAGACGCCTTCTTGATCGGTGGGTAGTTATTTAGTAGCGGCACTTCGGTATACCAACCTTTGACATTTTCCAGCTCAGATTTTCCAAAATCATACGCCTTCAACAATTCATTTGCAAGAGGCGTATTCCTAAGAACAGGTTGAACGCTAAGGTTTTTGCTCAGTTCCATAGCAAACTGGAGTTGCTGAGTATAATTACGGTAAACGGCTAGTTGTTTTTCCTTTTTACTGCTGGCGTTTGAAATCTCCAAATTCAATGTTCGGCTCATATCCGCATAAGGCTCATTCCGGCTAATATACAGCAAATTAGCCCAGCTGAGTCGTTGGAGCTCACCCGAAACGACTAAATTTGCACCCTTTACCACCTTACCCGCAGTATCTTTGACCAGGGCAAAGCCTTGGTTATTATCGGTTGGGTTATATTGCTTCACGGCGGATCTGAGTTCCATAACTTGGGCTTCGGATTCTTGGATATTGGATTGGTACTTGGAGAATTGTTGTTGGTGAGGTTTGTTCCCACTGTAGGCCGTCTCCTGCAACTCTGCATATTCCCTGCGCACTTCTTCAAGAAGCCGTCGTACTTCATCACAGTTCTCCATTACCTCAGTTTTAACCACCTGTAAATTTGGAGTATTGCGTTGGCTGCTCCGCCCCTCACCTGTGTTTATGAGGTTATTAGCTGAGTTTGCCAAATTGATAATCTCCTGTTTCAATTCCACTATCTTTTCATTTCGAGTCGTAAGCTCCTTCTGATACGCTGCCTTTTCTTGTTCTAATTGCTCCTTAGCCGACTTCAAGATGGAGCGGAGTACACCAACCAACGATTCGGTAAACTTGAAAGAGGCCGTCAGGGTCGCCAGTTTGTGTACAGTTGTACCCTCTGTGCTAGATTGGTCATCTATCTCCTGTTTACCTTCCTCATACTGCTGCGTAGTAAGCTCTTGCAGCTTTCCTAATTCTTCTGGCGGTATAGGTAGGAGGGACGAATCATTTTGCAACTCGTTGAACAACGTTTGCACCTTATTGTAGGTGTTACGGTATTCGTTAGTCACCTTTTCAATATCTATAGAGGGATCCACTTTGAATGTAACATTTCTTCTGGCTTTCTGGAGACCTTCGACCTGTTGTTGTGCAGCTGCTTTTTCGGTCACCAGTTGTTGGTCGATTGTCTGGAGATTTTTATACTTATTCTTTGTTTCTTGCAATTTTTGTTGGGTAGTCTGTAGCAGTGATTCCGTCGCTCTGTTTGAATCGGGGTTTAGAATAGAGTTGCCTACTTGGTTTTGCGAAGCACGCAGTGCTTCAGTTAACTTGTCATTTTGAGATGACAGATTCTGTATTTTAGTTTTTGTTACCTCCATTTCTTTACTGCAACGAATGCACTCGTTGGTCTTTTCCTCCAGGTCTTCCCTTGCTCTGACGAGCTGTTGATTGAGTTCGCTCACTCCTGAGTTGGCATTCAGCTGGGCTTGCAAATCTCTCATTGTAGAGCGGTGCGTAGCATATTGTTCCTTCATGTCATTTAACTCGGCATCTTTTCTAGCCAATTCCTCGCGGGCGTTCTCAAGCGCTGACTGTACGCTTGGATCCCTCGTGACTTGTCGGTTCAATGTACTGACCTGCTCATATCGTTTCGCATTGGCATCTGCTAACTTCTTCATCATTTCTTCTAAATCCTTTGTTTTGCGCGCCAAATTCATTTCAGATATTACGATTCGACTATCCAAGGCTGTATTTTTGGAACTACATGCTTTCTTATCAGTCTGGCATTCCTCCAAGTTTTTTCTCAGGTCCTCCAATTCCTTCAAGTGTTGGGCATCGAGGGTCGCCGGTGGTGCATTATCGACCAGCTGCTTAGCCCTTTTGCTCAATTCTTGTTGTAGCCTCAAGATACGTAAATTTCTCTTTACCTCACGTTTTTCAACATCACACTCATTGGCTCTCTCTTGGCATTTGCGCAACTTCTCATTCAGGTTATTCCGCTCTGTCGTGTTAGAAGTTTTGAGTTGGCTCATGGCATTTTTGATATAATCCCGCTCAACCGTCACCTGTTTCAGCTTTTTCCGCACGGTATCTAACTCTGTTTCCTGTTCCTGTCTATGAGACGTGGCCATTTTTCGAATACTTTTCAAAAACTCGGCATACTCATTTTGCACGTTCTTTGGGCGGGCGCGGCCTGTTGTCCTGGGCACATTTGTCGTATACCCACCCAGGCAAGGGTTAAATTCCCTCGCCAGAGCGTACATCCGGTCGGCGACACTGTTAGAGCTAGAAATTTTTTTATTCGCCATTTGTATTTGTTAACTACAGAATAAAAAAAAAAAAAACCAGGTGGGGTTCGCCGAACCGTCACGTGAGCCACAGCTATTTGTTTTTTTTTTCGCTTTATGTATTTTTTTTTTTTTTAATTCCGCCCTAGGTAAAATGGGTACCGCTACTACCGCCGGGTTGGTGGCATTGGGGATCCTCGTCTCCGCGTTGGTCGTCGCCGTGCTGGTGTGGTTGGTAATGTTGGTCACGGGAGGAACCGACGGGCACTGTTCCGACCAGTCGGCCGTACCGGCTGTCCCCGGTTCTTCGCCAGATGTCCCCGGACCCTCGCCGGGTGTCCCCGGTTCTTCGCCGGCTGTCCCCGGACCCTCGCCGGCTACTTCCGGACCCCCGGTGTCCAGAGAGCCGTCCGTTCCGGTCCCCCTGGAGGGAACCCAGTGGTCCTGGCTCGGGCTACCGGACGACCCCCGCCCGGCCGACTTCCAGTTCACCCTGGGCTTCGGGGAGGGCCAGGTGACCGGTACGAACCTCTGCAACCGCTTCAGTGGCCCCGCCACGGCCCTGGCGGGCGACACGGTCCGGCTCGGCCCCTTGGCCGCCACCGAAATGGCGTGCTCCGCCCCAGGCCCCGACCTGCTGCCGTACCTGGCCCAGCAGGACTTCCGGTTCAGCCTGGACCGCCCCCACGCGGAGAAGTGGGCATCGCGCCGCCTGACCCTCCGGGGCGACCGGACGACGCTGGTGTTCACCGAGCACCGGACCGGGCAGCTGCACTACAACCCGGACCTCGAGGGCGGGTTCTCGTACCTGCAGGTAGGCCCGGACCGGCTCACCGTGGTGCCCCAGCCGCGGGACCGGCCGGTCCCCGGGCAGCTCCTGACGTCCCCGGACCTCCGGCCCCTACCGGCCCAGGTCGGGTTCCTGCCGGGGCCCTTCGCGGACGCGGGCCAGTACCGGCTGTCGCCGCTGGCGGTCTACGGCCGGCCGGTCGTCGCCGAGCACAAGGCCGTGCTGACGGACATCTCGCCGAGCGCCACCGCCACCGGCTGGGTCTACCCAGACGACCCCCCGCTCGTGGAGGAGATCCGCGCGCTGGCCGACCCGGGTTTTGAGGCCAGGTGGCTGGCGGCCGCGACGCAGGAGCACGCGTCGATCGCGTCCTTCGGGCAGCTGCTGGTGGAACTGTGTGCCCTGGGGGCCCCGAGCCGGCTCCTGCTGGGCGTGCTGACCGCCGCCCGGGAGGAGGTGGAGCACACCCGACGGGCCCTCACCCTCGTCCGGGCCGCCCAGTTAGCGGCGGGAGCCGGTCCGGAGGAGGCGGAGGCCGGCATTGCGGTCGATTTCCACTGCGCGCTGCCTACAATGCCGGCTGCGCTGGTGCTCCGGGCGGCGGCAGAGCTCAAGGCCGAGAACTGGAGGGACGGGGTCATCAACGAAGGCGGGTCGGCCGACCAGCTCTCGGCCACCGCAGTCGAGTACCTGGACCGGCGTGCCGCCCGACTGGCCGGGATCGTGGACCGGATAGCGCAGGACGAACGAGGCCACTGCCACCTGGCCCAGGCTATAGACAGATGGCTGGCCGATTGGATGGAGTATTCGTCGAATGGCCCTCCCCGCCGGTGACCACCCCTGACCACTGAATGACCCGGTGAATCTGGAAGGTGGTCCGATGGAGGCCTACCGATATATATTTTTTTTTTTTAGCCATAGTACAAAACTCACCAGGCTTTTCCGAATGCCAACTCCAACAAATATGGGTCCCGAAGAGTGCGCGGATACGAAAAAAAATGAAATACTGCACGAACTTAAACAGACGATGGCCACGGTTCTTCTTCTTAACGCAAAGCTGGAAGCAGCTGAACAAAAAGCTACGATCCCACCGGACTGTTTTGATTTCTCGTCCGATCAAGACGGAATAAATATAAGAAACTTCCTGAACACCAACCCCGACGGCTTAGCTCTAGTTGTTATCCGTCAAGGTGAGGATCCACATGCCACTTGCACCACGCGGCTACAACTGGACTCGGGTAAGTGTGAAGGTCCATATTACCAGATTGCTACTCGTATTGGATTTTTCTGGATCACGGACGAAGACCGCAGGGCCATCGTACGATCCGGTTGTCGACTGGTTCTGTTGTACCCTGACGCCAACAACCACGCCACCGTGTACTGCCAGAAGGGTGAGAAGCAGGCGTACCAGCAGATAAGTAGATGGGATCCTACTAATCCGATGAAGGCGGCTTTGGCGGCCCTTTTTGCCATGTAGCATATTTGTCCGCCTAAATGAAAAAAAAAAAAAATAAAAAAAAAAAAAAAACAAAAACCAACAGAAAACATTTATTCATATTTCCAAAAAATCAAAAAAAAAAGAGGTGATCTTGTTCTATGCCTCTTCAGTGTATCTACTGCCCACTCCAGTTGAAGAACCCTACCAAGCTCCGTGAGCACTACAGTGTGAGCCACCCCACCGAAAAACCCTATTCCTGCACCGCGTGCAGCAAGCGGTTTACCTTCAAATCGTCCATGGTCCGCCATCAATGCAGACCGTCTTCGGGGAGGAACGGGGCTACTCCGGCGTTGGTGGGCCCATCGGTACAACCCTCCACCCTTTCTCCGATTGCCGACAGCGCAAAGGACAGACGGCCTCCACCGACCGTGGCCACCCTGGTGACGGGGTCGCCCGTTCGTCCAGCGGCGGCAGTCCGCAACGACTCCGGTCGATCAACGAACAGGGCTCAACCCACCCGCCTACCTGATGCCCGGTCTGGTACCGTCGAGACCCGGAAGCCCCAAGCCAACGTCGCGGCTCAGGCACTGGAAGCGCCAAACCCCGAGACCAAGGCCGGGGCCGAGGGCGAACCCGAGCCC
>Ga0099797_100410_pt2 | contig 10184 bp, 17 predicted proteins | sample Uncmet_Sort48C_1_FD_89871 | JGI IMG/M metagenome (GOLD analysis project Ga0099797, IMG submission 89871) | Marine eukaryotic communities from CALCOFI LINE 67, Pacific Ocean - C012_Sort48C_1 | ecosystem: Environmental > Aquatic > Marine > Oceanic | place: Pacific Ocean: Monterey Bay | collected...
CACAAACCCGCTACCAGTACTAGCATTGACACTACTACCGACACTGCTACTGACACTACTACGCACACTACCTACTAGTGACACTACTAGTGGCACTACCGGTGACACTACTAGTGGCACTACTAGTGACACTACTAGACGTGGAGCTTCCTTGGCTGCCACGGCACACTTGGTTGCCTGCAAGTCGAGCTTCGCCTTGTCCGCTCCGCGGCATTTCTACAGATGCGACGGGGAGGTTAGGCAGGGTGTTACAAACGACACTAGTGACACTACTACTGACACTACTAGTGGCACTACTAGTGACACTAGTACTGACACTACTACTAACACTGCCGTGATGTGATCGTGCTCCTGCAGTGATGTGATCGTGCTCCTGCCGTGATGTGATCATACTGCTACCGTGATGTGATCATAATCTTGCCAACTGTTGACACTACTACACAGCGTATAGACACTACGAGTAACAAACCCGCTACCAGTACTAGCATTGACACTACTACCGACACTGCTACTGACACTACTACGCACACTACCTGCTAGTGACACTACTAGTGGCACGGCTGGTGACACTACTAGGCTTGTCGTCGTTGTCGTCCTGTGCTTCGCGCGCTTCCTCCTCGTCACTGCTGGCCTCCTAGGGGTTTGCAGCAGTCTCACTTACTACCGCGGATGCAATGAACTACCCACATGCAACGCATGACCTCGGTAGAATCCTCGGCAACAAGAGAGGGGGTGTCGGTGTGCTCGGGGCGGTCACGTGTAGTCTCGCTGTCCTGTGACCGGAAACGGGTCAGCATTGTTGATGTGACTGCTGACACTACCGCTAGCACTACTACTAACTGTAATTGTGGCAGTGCTACTAACACCACTACTAGTGACATTGTCACCGACCGCACCGATTGACACTACTACGGACAGTACTACTGTTGACACTATTGCTGACACTACTACCGACGAGATGTGGTGCCTGACACGTCTTTTGGACACGGCTACTGACACAAGTGTTGACACTACTACACAACGATAGACACTACGAGTCATAGAACCGCTAACAATACTGCGGACACTTGTACCGTATCGTCGGCAACCAGAGAGATAGCGTCCTCGTGACGCGGACGCTTGTTGCCCCCCTTGACGAGTCGTGTAGCGGCAATCCCCCCTTGCGACGTTCGGCGGCGTTTTTTGTTCTTGCCGGTGCCGCGCCCCGTCTACGAAAGGAATGACAATGTGTGGGTCTAAAGGGGTGTGAAATAGACAGGTGGCTAGTTTCCTGATTCGACTTGTACGCAGTTAAGTTTTTTTTCGATATGGCCGGCACCTAGGAGGTGGTGAGGTCACATTGCCGACACTACTGTTGGCACTACTGTGAAGTGTGATGCTGACTTAGGTGCTCAACTACTGCTCGTGACACTATCACTACTGCTAACAATGCTACAGCTAACACTAGCAGAAGTGACCTGTCCAGGCACCGCGGAAGTGCTTGGGCGGCCGGGCTTCAATGCCGTGGAGCACCAATCGGCCACCACATTAAAAACGGCGTCTGCTTCCATTGAGTTTGCTTTTTGTGCAGAAATGTCGTACCGCTCACGCAGGACCGCGGGCGGAGGCGTGAACTACATGATGAGGGGACGGTAGTGTTGGCAGTGATGTAGTAGGAGTGTCGGATGTAATGTGAGGTGTAGTGTTAGTTGTTGTGTCAGCGGAGGTGTTAGAAGTGGACAGTGAGTTGTGTCAGGAAGTCGTGTTAATAGTAGTGTCAGTAGTAGTGTCAGTAGCAGTGTCAGTAGTAGTGTCAATAGTTGTGTCAGGAAGTCGTGTCAGTAGTAGTGTCAGTAGTAGTGTCAGTAGTAGTGTCACTAGTAGTGTCACTAGTAGTGTCGGTAGTAGTGTCAGCAGTAGTGTCAGCAGTAGTGCTAGTAGTAGTGCCAGTAGTAGGGTCACGTCTCATGACCACACTCATCACCACACTTATCACCACACTTATCACCACACTCAGGCATGCACCCACTCCAATGTGATGCACAGACCCCCTCCAATCATGCATGTAGGTACATCAACTAAGGTTGTGTGTGCACGCACACACACGTGATAAAAAAAATGGCGAGGGGGTTCCCCCCTCGTCTCTTCGTGTTTTGTCCACCCAAAATTGACAAGGGGTTTCCCCCTCGTCTCTTCGTTTTTTGTCCCCAAAAAACATTCCACTGCAGACGAGAAAAGTTGCCCCCTGTTCTTCTCAAAAGTTCTTAGCCTGCATTGCAAGGCAGCTCAGTCGCAATTATGCTATGCCTTACTTATTTGCACAATGCAGTTGTAGCCTACATTCAACAACACACACATAGCAATCAGTTGTGACAACATTGTCAGTAGACATCACAGCACGAGTACAAACCTTACTATTGCTGCACGTGCGAGGTCACCTTTGGTTTGTTCGGCCTCAAGTTTGGCCACACTCATCAGGAAGTTGTACTAGTGGCAGTGTCAGTAGTAGTGTCAGTGGTAGGGTCAGGTAGTAGTGTCAATAGCAGTGTTAGTAGTAGTGTCAATAGAAGTGTCAACAGTACTGTCAATAGTAGTGTCAGTGGTAGGGTCAGGTAGTAGTGTCAATACAAGTGTCAATACAAATGTCAACAGTAGTGTCAGTGGGAGTTCCAGGGGGCAATGATGTGTGACACCTCGACATTTCCACAGACACGTGACAACTCGACATTTCCAGGGGCAATGAAGTGTGACAGCTCGACATTTACAGGGGCGGTGATGTGTGGCACCTCGACATTTCCAGGGGGGCAATAATGTGTGACACCCCAACATTTCCAGGGGGCAATGATGTGTGACACCTCGACATTTCCACAGACACGTGACAACTCGACATTTCCAGGGGCAATAATGTGTGACAACTCGACATTTCCATGGGCAACATTGTGTGACAGCTCGACATTTCCATGGAAGCGTGACAGCTTGACACTACTACCACTGACGCAGCGCTGACACATCATTGCACCCTGGAAATGTCGTAGTGTTAGTAGCAGTGTCAATGGTAGTGGCAATAGTAGTGTCTGTAGTAGTGTCAGTGGTGGTGTCAATAGTAGTGTCAGTGGTAGTGTCAGCGCTGTGTCAGTCCTCGTGTCAGCGCTATGTCAGTGGTAGTGTCAACGCTGTGTCAGTCCTAGTGTCAGTGGTAGTGTCAGTGTTCGTGTCAGCAGTGGTGTCAGCAGCTGTGTCAGTAGCCGTGTCAGTAGCCGTGTCAGCAATCGTGTCAGGAAAGTTGTGTTGGTAGTGATGGCAGCAGTAGTGTCAGCAACAGTGGTGTCACCAGTGGTGTTAGCAGTGCTGTCAAGGTAGTGCACTTAGTGGGGGCTCGGGTTGGTGTGTGGGTGAGGGACCAGCTCGACAACCATTTGCTCTGCTTCCTCCAAACTCTTATACTTGGAATGTGCCTTAAACTCCCCACCTTTCGTCCAACCATCCTCCTTGTGATTGCTGAGGACGGAAGCCCACCGGGTTTGCCAGTCGGCACTCTTCCTCAACGCACGAGGGACGTGGACCTGCCATTTGTCGCTTGGCACACTCTTCCTTGCTTCCTGATTCACAAAAGCAACCTGCGGACCTGTGTCGCAGGCACAAGCAAGAGTGTGCTGTTAGGTAGGGGTGCCGTGGCAGGGGGTCACGCACCGCCTGGTTTTTTGGGACCTCTCTTGCATTTTTGCAGCCAAGCTCTGGTTGCGTTCTCCCACGGAGACGACCCTCCCATCAGCCGAGCGCAGGTGCTATGCGCGTGAATTTGCGATTCGTGCAAAAAAACGATTTCGTATATCAAAATAAAAATGTGGTCCGAACGTGTGCGGTCCGAACGTTTTGACTGAAAAAAAACGTTCGGACCACTGTTCGTACGGTGTTCGGACCAGAAAATTATATGTGCCTGGCCATTTGCCAGGAAACGCAGTGAACGCCGAATGGCCAGCGCAAGGAACACCAAAGTGGCCAGAACAACTAGCGCGGGGTTCACATTGATGGCAAGAACAGCTGGAGCATGGCCAACGCACAACCGGAAAACTTAGCTAGCGCGCCGAGCGCGCAGCCAGGACAGTCAGCGCACGGTGCTGTTCGCACCAGGTGGGGCTGAGCAGGTTAGAATTTAGGAACTGGTACGGAAACTTGTTTTTGAGAAAAATCAAAAAAACGATCTGAGACCAGATTTGGCCCACTCTTGATGTCGTCCGGGCGATTGGTGCTATTTTCAGTCGAATCTGAGCACTTTTTTTTCCGTCGAAAATGTCGAAAATTCAAAAAAAGATTTTAAAAAATTCTAACGGCTGGAATATTTAAAATTTTGAAATTCTGATTTCAGATTCTGAAAGTTCAGTTTCAGGTTGATAATAAGCTGTTGCTAACTCAAAACTGGTTGGAGCCAAAAAGTTCCTATATTCTAACCTGCTCAGCCCCACGTCCTGCTGGTGTGGTTCTAACGCGATCTTGAGAAATGCAGAAACGTGTGCACCCAGCCCTGCCACCAGACCCTACCACAGCCAACTTTGCCCTTGGCTCTGCATCCTAACCTGCACCCAGCGCTTCACCAAGCGCTGCTCCCCACCTTGCACTTGGCATTGCCCCCAGCCCATACAAACTTGGCGCTTGCAGTTGCCCCTCCACTTTGCTAAGTTCGTGGCCTTGTTGTTGTTAACACAAACTAAGAAACTACCCTCCAATTCTTCATCACCATTCCGAAACGCAGTGTGCTCGAAGCACAACAGCGGACAATAGTGTGATCGGATGATGTGAACATAGTCTGTGGCGTGCAGTTTGTGGCGGGTGTCAGTGCACAGGGAGATTATGAATACAAGGGGGCGATTGTAATTAAATCTCATATTCCATGCCCTACAGGTGGTTACTGAGAAGCTGAACTGGATGTGGCTGTGGCGTGAGTTTAAAGATGCATCAGGCAAAGTGTGTGAGGTGTGTGTCACTGACTTGGAGATGGATGGCTTACCGAATGTGTACCCCTTCTCAGTGTCCAGCCCCATTTGAAGGAACTCGACAAACTGCGATTGCTCCATCAGACATGCAAAGGAATCGGAACCTACACAGCAGTAAAGGAGTAAGGAGTCACAGTAGGCACGGGTAAGAAGGGCGAGGCACCTATGTCTTCTTCCGTGCACTCACACTTTTCAGAGCTCGACTGAGGTGAATCTGTCAGGGGAAGTTGTCATCAGATTAATCTGTCACTGATCACTGTAACTGATACCTTTCCACGCTGGGCCGCGTGTGGCCTTCTCTTTCGGCTGCTGACCCTCGAGATACTCCAGCCGTGCGAGCTTCATGTCCAGCCAATCACGTAACTGAACACTCCTGCCTGCACCACGCACGCACAGTACCTTCGGTAGTCTCAGCTTTCCACAATTCTATGGTAGCATCGCTGATACGTTGACGATTTAAACTCATGGCAGGATTGAGCACTGGTTTGCGCCCGACCCGCATATTCTCACCTGTTTTCAGCGATGGTTTACGAATCATTATCATATATTGTGACGAAAGAAACAGCATGTGGACTCCCAGCATGCATCGGTACGCACCGTCTACATGGTTCATGATTCGATGTCACCCCGAAACTTTTTGGTTTACAGGGGGGGAAGAAATATTATTCCGAAGAGACGCGTCTTTTCGGAATAATTTAATACGCGTGCACGCATTCATATATTTTCGGAATAATTCAACGTGCGTGCACGCTTCTTTTGCCATGAAAGGTAACTTAGGATTTTTTATGTCGTGAGTGACGTGGAGACAGCTGTTGTTTCCTCAGGGGGACGTTCGAATTGCCTATTGCGTGCATCGCAGTAGACAAGTCCACACATACGGACCAGTTGTTTTGTTCGGCCAAAATCGCATTTGGTAATCGATCACCATAAATGGGAATGCACGGCGAGGCGATCACTATTAAAAGATAACCGACACCCGGTTACAATACGATTTGTTCACGGCGCGTATAAAGTTTATTATACGTGCCATTAGTCATACATGGTATAAATAATATAATTACTCATGCAGTTCAGTAAAACGGTACCGTAGCTCAACGGGTAACGGTTGTACATTTTATGACAGCGCCGCGGGTTCAATCCCGGCTAACGGCGTCGCCGTATTGGGTGCCGGTGCCATATATGGTGCGATGGTACACGTTACCATATATGGTGCGATACCATATACGGCGCCACTATATATGGTGCGATACCATAAACGGTGAATATGAAGCCGTAGCGTTGCCTTACTGAGGCATACAATGTGAGGCGCGTGCCATAAGCGATTACCATACGGGTATACGGGTGAATCATTCCCCCCCCCTTCTATATATAGATAATGCGTACACGATTTTTTCCCACTTGGATGTGGATGTGGATCCACTGTGGTGCACTTGCAGGCTGCATCCTCATTTTGCAGCCTGCACTTGCAGGCTGCACCCGCACCCTGCAACCTGCACTTGCAGGCTGCATCCGCACCCTGCAGCCCGCACTTGCAGGTTGCCCCCGCACCCTGCCGCCCGCACTTGCAGGCTGCACCCGCACCCTGCAGCCTGCACTTGCAGGCTGCATCCGCATCTTGCAGCCTGCACGTGCAGGCTGCATCCTCATTTTGCAGCCTGCACTGGCAGGCTGCACCCTCATCCTGCAGCCTGCACTTGCAGGCTGCATCCGCATCCTGCAGCCCGCACTTGCAGGCTGCATCCGCGTCCTGCAGCCTGCAAGTGCAGGCTGCATCCGTCTCCTGCAGCTTACCTTTGCAGGCTGCACCTGCACCCTGCAGCTTGCAGGCTGCATCCGCATCCCGCCCTGGGCGCACCCGAGAAGACTGCGCCACGGCACACGCCGTGGCATCTCGGACGCACCCTAGGGAAACCATACCCTCCACCACACTCGCGACAGTCGAGTCACGACAGTGGCGGTCCACCTGGTGGTCCACCTGAACACCCTTCACTAACCCAGGCGACCCTACCTTACTGACCCTATCCTCATTCCTTGGTGGCACTGAATCTTGCCACGGCGACTGCGCCGCGGCGTCACGTACCACCAGAGGAGACACCAGCAGACTCATGAGCATGCCCATTAGCATGCTCCTGCTTGATCCAAGCAGGAACATGCTAATGGGCAAACAAATCCTTCAGTGGCGTCTGGCCACCACTGGATCCCTGCTTGCTCGTTCGTCAAGTCAGGGTGTTGTTAGGGCTATGAGCTAGCCCAACTGCCGAGGGGTGATATAGGTCACCCCCTAGGATCTACCTATCCTGTTGAAATCACCGACCGACCCCCTCGGCCGTTTGTTTATGGCTGCTTAAACACTGTTACGCCAAACGATTTTTTTCCAAAATCAGTGCTACAAACCCTCTATTTGGTACGATTGCCGCGTGCATACCCTTATTTGGTGTATTCGCCGCGCCGTACGAGGACTTACCATGGTAACGGGTTCATAGTAAGGTAATGAGTACGTAACCCGAGTGCAACCCACCCCGTTCAAATACCGGTACGTTCAAATACGCGCGGCAAATACGGCATGACAGTATCTGCAGGCCGCGGTGTGCTATTCGTAGTTTTTCTAGCGTTCCTTCTATGCACTTCAGCTGAAGAGGACTGGAAATCGCAAGAGAGCGGATGGATCGAGAACGACGGCCCTCTTGCCAAGGCGCCATTTGTAATGTATCGGTCTTCAGTGACTTAACTCGACCTCGCAAAGGTCGCAGACACATCAAGTCCAGCTACCAGCGCAAAACAAAAGGCCCTCACAGCTCTCACAAACTCCCATCTGTGGTAAATACCACAGAGATGCTGCCCGCCATGCAGCCGACATTATGATGACAAGAGCGTACGGAGTCCGGTCAGTTCCAATGATAGCTTTCTCTGAGTCTGTTCGCAGCCCATCATGGGCAATCTTGCTGTAAGTTACCTTTCTCTTGACGATTCCAATGCCAGTCTCGCTGGAGAAACCGTTCATCTCTGCAACAGCATTCGCTGATCTCTCTCTCACACATCTTTTCTTCATTGCTCTATGTCTTCCCCTCCATACCTCTCAATGCATGCCCAACCTCCTCGATCCACTCCACAAGACTCAGCAGCCTTCGCACATCATCCCACAGGACCCGGCACCTCACCAAATCGGCCACAAATAAAGATCTTGAACACATCTACCCTTATCACAATGAAAGCTACACCTGTCACCCTCCAGGTCCTCTCTGTATGGAGCAGATTTGATCGTCCTTCAGCAAGATCAACCAGAAGGCAGGCCCGAGCAGTTGTGAGCCCGAACAATGCCGGGCCAACTCGCCAGACTCCAGCTCGGACACACGGTGTTCGGGCTCCGAGGCACACCCGAGTGTTTGTGGTTAACTTGTCATTCCAGTGAAATTTCCAAATATTGCCAAAAACTTGCGGTGTATGCAGGAGAACTGATGTGAAGACGGGTCCAGCGAAGACGCAGCCTCCAATCTCCAAAAATATCTGGACCCAGTGCAAGGAATCCCTCCTCCTCATCCTATTGGGTCAATGGTGCATGCATGCGCCATCCCTGCACCTGCAGCCAGTCGGCCTCAAACTGCTCCACAAGTCCACTCTGCAAGCATCAACTTTGCACTTAATCAAAAGAGGCAACCACAGCATTTCAATCGTCACACAACAATCAGAAGAAGGCAGACTGCTGAGAAGAATCCTCACAACGCTCAGAATTCTGCACCTTCCCATGCAATGCAACACTAACTACAAAATCAGCTCCCATCTTTCAAGGAATTCTCATGGCCATATGTGGTCTAACCTGCATCCTCCTGCTACACTGCTTGGACTCCCTGCATTGATTCTCAGCAGCAGGCCCAGCAGATGTCGCCAAAGCGTCACAACTCGAATACCTGGAGCGCCAATTGGCCGTTTCACAATATCTCATTGCATCACGTTCTTCATTTCAGCCAAAGCAGGACACAATTTCTGTGTTTCATTGATGGGTAGGTTCAAACAACACCTAACCTTCACTCCGGCTATACTCACTCCAGTTACAAGTCACATTGCCATTGCAGCTTATTCGTCAGCTGACCTCCACCCTCCGTGCCAACTTACGCAATACCATTGTCTCACCCTTTTTCATTTCAGCCTCCTTCACAAGGGTCCGCGCGACGTGTCGATTTGGCAATGCACCCCGCTGACAGTGTGCAGCATCCATACTTGTGCCTACGGCTACACTGACAAGACATATGGAACGAAAGGCGAGCGTTTAACCATACTTCGACTATGTATTTCAACAGACCATGCTCCAACCCAATTCTATCCGAATTCCTCAATAGCACCTTGTCTTCTATAATGAGATGGCAAGTTCCTCTATGCCTAATGCAAAGAACATGGTGTTTGCAAGGAACGGGTCCAGATTACAAACACATCTGATTGAAATGATAGATGGAGATATCCTAATGATATTATATGTGAGTACAGTGTCACTTACAACTAACCTTTGTTCGATCCCCCAGCCTCCTCGTCTTCCTTCTTTTCGCGAGGTTAAGGTGTTGCCAGCAATAACATGAGGGGTTGTTAGGGGTTGCTTACGCTTAATATTATGGGTTATGGGCTTCTGCCAATCCACCGACTCACGCCTCTTTCGCCGCAAGGGGACTGCTGCAGAAATCCGGATGCCCCTCCTCGCCGTGTGCAACCTGCGCAACCCACGGAGCCCGCTTGGCGACGAGGCTTAAAGTGCCCATCGACTGCGGAGATGAAGCGCCATGTGTATCGTTCTTATGCTTCGTGCAGCGAAGTGTACGACTTTGAGAACGGCAGCATGAATTATCACAAGCTGCCCGGCTACAAGGGAGGTGGCAGCACGGAGGAGACAAGAATGCAACAGTGCTGGTGTATCATGCAGAAATCGTGGGATGAAGCCGGGTGCGAATCACGCAACGTGGTCATCAATGAGCGGCACCGTCAGTGCAGCAAGTTCTCGTGGTTCAAGGCGGGCATGGGCAACCACGGGGCTCGCGGATATGGTGCAGCAAACTGGAGGCTCGCAGAGGAAAACGCAGCACGAAGCGAGGCACAGTCTCTTCTCTTTTGCGCCAACCCACAAAAACTATTGACGTGCAACAACCTTCGCGTTGAAATGAGATGTCCTTGCCCGCCTTCGTCTTTCACAGCATGCTTTGATTTCATGGCGAAATAGGGCAGTAAAGCGCA
>Ga0099797_101877_pt1 | contig 10184 bp, 10 predicted proteins | sample Uncmet_Sort48C_1_FD_89871 | JGI IMG/M metagenome (GOLD analysis project Ga0099797, IMG submission 89871) | Marine eukaryotic communities from CALCOFI LINE 67, Pacific Ocean - C012_Sort48C_1 | ecosystem: Environmental > Aquatic > Marine > Oceanic | place: Pacific Ocean: Monterey Bay | collected...
GTTTCCTATGCAACCCGTCCTGCAGACCTCATGAGGGGTTGTTCTGGGCTCCGAATCGTTGGAAACTGTTTGCTTTTGGCGCCCCTGGGGAGTTCCGGGGGCGGAGTGGTTCGGGGGTTTGCTAGGCCCTCGCCAATGGGGGTCAAGCATTTTAAACGTACGTCAATGTTTCTAATGAAAAGGCGTGCTCCAGACACACGCGGACACACAGAGAGAGACACAGAGAGACATAGAGACACAGAGGGAAACAGAGACAGAGAGAGAGAGAGAGAGAGAGAGAGAGAGAGAGAGAGAGAGAGAGACACACACACACAGAGACACAGACACACACACACACATGCAGACACTCAGACACACAAACACACAGACGCAGACACAGAGCTTTCTGTGGAGCTCCATGAGCTGAGCGCCGCTTCAAAGCCGCTGCGAGCTCCCGGGCAGGCAGAGTCGCACATGTCCATGGGCATTGGTACGTCGACAGCGAACCTTTTGAAGATGTTCGCGCTCCTCGTGGCGCCGCTGCGCCGGCCCAGCCTCGCAGGGCACGAGTTGTGGAGCTTCTCTGGACTGGTCGGAGGCTGTTTGGAACGCTTACGTCCCAATTGCCAGTCGGGGCCACCCCCCGGCAATGGCGATGGTGTGGTCTGGTGCTACAGGCTGCCAATCCGCAGGCGGGGACAAAGCCACTAGACCATGGCAAGGGAGGGCGGGGGCTGTGCTCCGGCGAGAGTGGGATCGGGGCAAAACATGATTGTTGAATGCATCCCAGGATGCCAGCCAGGATGCCAGAGCGCAACGGGAATGCAACCAGAATGCACCCACAACACGGCCAGAATGCCTCAATAAGTAGTCCACCTAGAATGCAGGCGGAAGATGGCAGAAGGCAGCCGGCATTAAACCAAAAAGTGTTTCTTTTTTGTAACCGCTACTAGTACCTGTTGGGGGAGCATGCCATTTCAGCGGGGGGGGGTGGTGGGGCCGCTGGGGCCACTGGGGCCACTCGGGCCGCTGGCAGTGGCACGTGTATGTATGTATGTATGTATGTATGTATGTATGTATATGTACAGGCATGTTGTTAGTCTGATTTCTTACTCCATCTTCTTTGCAGCCGAGGTGCCTCATTTCTTATTTGTTAGGATGGTTGAGCATCGTCTTAATCTGTCCGAAATCTGTGCGAGATGATTCTGATAGAGACCCTGGACTTTTAGCTCGGACATCTCTTAATCACGAATGTAGCGCGCGCACGAGGACACCGCTCTCTTAGAAGGGTGGTGTGGGGACACAAGGACAGCGCGCTCACGACAGGCGGAAGAGGCTCGCCATGAGCGGACGCTTGTGAACGCAGCTCGTCATAGAGAGGACACTCGCAGGAGCCAAAACAAACAAAAAGAAACCCCAGTTCAACAACATGGAAGCTGACATGAAAACAAATCGAAGCCGAAATGCAAAAAGTCGAAGCCGAAATCCACACGAGGAAGGCCGGGAGGGGGTCGGGCGGGAGCGCTAAGCCCTGAGGGGTGGAAGGAGCCCGCCCCATCCTCCAACCATCCTCCAACCTTCCTTGGAAATCAGGAAGATGACAAAAGGCAAGGAAACTCCAAGAAGGTCCTCCGTGGAGGGCCTCGCGGGACCGCGCCACCCGGCGCTCTGCGCCTTTGCGCACATCCACGGCTGCGCCTACGCCCTCTGCAGGCCGGAGCTGGCCTGGAGCCCCACGATGCCGGAGGCCCTGGACAACTACCCGGGAGGCTCGGGACGGAGGTCGAGGAGGCTCCGGGTCTCGGGTTCGTTTGGAGCAGCACCCTACGCGTTTGATACGGATGGCTCGGGTTCGTTTGGAGCTTAGTATTATTTGACCCGCCAACGACAGGTTTTGTGTTCTGTTGTGGTTTTTGTTGCTCCCTTTCGTTTTTCGGGGGGGGCTACAGGCCCCTCCGAACACCCGTCTTGGGGGGCGCTCCCGCCCGCCGAATCATCCGCGGTTCAAAAACTTGACGTTTTCAGTTGTTTTTGGTGCCCGGGATGGGCATTCATAAGGTCTCTATGAGTGGCTTCGTAAGGAGCCCGGGAAGGGCCGTTTTGAGCTGCGGTAAGCAAACGACTATAGTTTGTTGATCATCTTCATGGGCGGGTCAACATTACGCAGGGGCGAAAAGCAACTGGGATGATCACTAGGATCATTAGGATTAGGATGATGGTCGGGGAGTTACCGCCGTGCGGTGCGCGGAGTGCGGGAGTGCGCCGGCACGGATGGGGGAAGGAAGGCGCCCGAGACTGCTCCGCGCGCCGTGCGTCGGTAACTCCCCGACCGTCATCCTAATCCTAATCATCCTAGTGATCATCCCAGTTGCTTTTTACCCATGCTATTCTTGCAGTTTTTGAACGTTTCAGAGCTCACGATCCAACTCGGGAAGGTTGGATGGATTTTCTCCTGCCTCGCGAGAGCTCTGTGGCTCATCGGGGACCGGTTTTCGGCCCTTCTTGGGATCGGTTTCCACTCGACTATTTCCGAGCTCCCTGTACTACTACGCCTTCTGGTGGAGCCGCTTCGGGGCACTCTCGGTGAAGGCATGCGTCCCGATCTGCATGAAGTCCTTCCGTGTCCGCTCTCGTCCGACGAGCTTCACTACGCTCGAGGCCGTGCACATCGCCCCAGGTGAGCTGAAGCCGTCTCAAATCGAACGGGAGTTATACTACACTGAGTCGGGCGACCTTTGGGTGCGCTGCGCTGGAAGGTCACTCCGCTCAGCGCTCCTGTTTCTGTACTCGCCGATTTCTTCTGTCAGCTGAGACCTTCTGTCTGTTGGGAGTTTCTTCTGTCTGTTGTGACCATGTGCTGTATTCCGTGTGCGTGGCTTCGGCTGCCGCCGAGCCCCGCTTGCGAGCCTAGGTAGCTTGCAATTTCACGAATGCCGAAGTCTGAGGGTCAATGACAGTGTCAACGGGAAGCTGCACAGGCTTGGTTCACAGGACTGTCTGGAAAGGAGTCCAAAGCGGGGCCTCAAGGGGCGGGGGGTTGCCCGCCTCCCTGGGTTCGGACGGCAACCCCTCCCTTTGAGGGCCCGCTTTGTCATTTGGAGCCACTGTTTGTAGGCCGGCTAGTGAGAAAAACCTTCATTTGTGGGCAAGTGTAGTGGTCCCACTGGGACCACTACGGTTCGTATTATGCACCCAACTACCCACCCACCCACCTCCTCACACATTTACTGATTAACGTGAGTAACTCATTGAGTGAGTGGGTGCGTGACTAAACCAAAACTGATTTCCAAGTTTCCAGGGGAGAACCCAAACGTAAGCCAAGGAAATATGGCGGACAGCCCTCCCAGAAGGGGGAACCTTGCGCTCAAGGCGGGCCGTGGGAAGCGTTTTTGGCGGCAGCGTGAGCCCCTGTGGAGAGCCGGCCATTGTGTGGGGTGGCCCAGGCCAGTGCAAGGATGCTTCCTGCGTCCGCTTGGAGCTGCACGGTTCCCTTCCGGCGGGGCCGTCCGTACTCTGTGGGCTCGAGTTCGGGCTCCCGTGGGACCTTGGAGCTGAACCTCTTGAGCACGTCCTTGAAAATTCTTGTGGCTAGCCGAAACCGACGGATGACCGGCCTGCGGTGGAGCTGGCGGAGGAGGGTTTCCAATGGGCGCCCTGTGCGATTGAGAACCCATGGAGAACCTGCGAGGGGACCGCTCTCCGCACGCATGAGCTGCTCTCTGTCGCGAACCTCTCTGGTATTCCTGAGCTGCTCTCGTATGACATTGTATTCGTGACGGCAGGGGGATCTTCTAAGGCACTCTTCTCTGGGGGACCTCTCTACCGACCTCCTTCACACCAAGGTCCTATTTCCGAGCTTTTCAGCCACGAAGTAAGCGGGCGTGCAGACAGGCATGCGGCCGGGCACGCGGTCGGGCTGGCGGTTGAGCGGTTGTCGATTGGTTGGGTGGTCGGTCATACGGGCTGGTGGATGATTGGTTGGTCAGTCCAGTGGTCGATCGCTGTCGGGTGGGCTCGGTCAGTGGGTCGGGTAGCCAAGACACTCCATACGATTGATAAGAGGGCGCCTGCAAATCTCACAGAAATAATGATCGATCAAGTTATATTGCCCAAACCAAACCCACCCACCCACACCCATCCACCCGCCCATGCGAGACAAACAACGGCTCCTCTTGATGGAACCGCACAGTTCCGTATTGTTCCGTATGGAATCGTATGGCGCTGTAGGGTCTATCGGGTACTGCTACTGTACAGTCCCGTACGGTTCCACAAGGTTCCGTAGTGCCGTACAGGTGTGTCTGAGTAGGAAACTTGTGATCAAGACTGCAAGACTCTGAATTTGAAGTGTCGTTGCAGAGGCATAGTTACAGACTCTGACTCTTCTGACTGTACCGTTATTTAGGCGCCGCTCAAAGGCAATCCTTCGAAATGAAGGGTCTGGATTTCTTACAATTCCGGGGGCTACCAGCCTAAGCGACCCTGGGCAAAACCAGGCCCACCCGGCACGCAGCGGCAGCCAGAGCGTTAAAGCGGTTCCACGGACCCCCATCGGAGTCGGGGGCGACGCCCGCAGTGCGCCGCCCCTTTTGCTTTGGGGCATGGCAGTGGACACGCACTGTGCCTGGTTGGCCCGGTTGGCCGGTGAGGGGTCGCGTCGGTGATTAGGGGTTCTGGCTGCCGCTGCGCGCCGGGTGGGTCGGATGAGCCCCTGGGGCAGGGGCGCATCCACATTTTGCAGCGGCCTCTTCTAGGGCGTGCTGGAGCTTCGACTGGGGATCGGTCTGTTTGGGAACGCGAAGGAGTGCCTGGCTCTTGTCACCTGCCGGCAGGTCGGAAAGAGTTGAGCAACATCCATCTTTTTTGGTGTCTGAAGGAGCCGTGCTGGCCACTTCTGGACCCGCTGGACCTCACCACTCAACTCGGGAGCGTTTTTAGCTTTTTTCAGGAGCTCTGTACGGGGTCGCCAGAATAAGAAGCCTCAACATCTGGCCCAGACCATGAGGTTCTTATCCAACAACGGAGAAGATTCGGTGCCGAACATAGAAAAACATCGAAGCCGAAAGCTTCGGAATCAAAGCCGATAATAAAGTAAATCGAAGCTGATAGTAAAAGCACATCGGAGGATCATATATACTAAAACTCGAAGGAGTAATTGCCCATCCAGGGCAAGAGAGCTCCCATCCAGTCTCAGCATTTCTTTTCGAAACAGGTAAAACTGTGCAGTCGTGGCTAGCGGGGTCAGGTTAGCTCCGCCCCGGCTCGGCTTGGGGGCGGGAGCCTTGGTACGTGTTCTGTTTGGCTCAGCATGGAGCTTCGAGGACCTTCCGCGGCTTTCGGAGCCTGCGCAGCCCTCTGGAGCCGTCGTCTGCTCGCCGCCCCTCCGCTTCCAAGTCCGGACTCCCCACTTGCGACGCGGCGCTCGACGGTTCTCCGAACGGCCGTCGAGCGGCCGTGCCACGGACGAGCGTCTGGACGACGGCCGTCCGGACGGCCGTGCGGATTGTGGCACCCCGAGCGTCGTCGCGGCTCCGGACTCCCTTTTTACGGCCACTGTGTCCCATGAGAAGCGATTAGAAGACGCGCTCTTGTCCAGAGGTGTGGGGGCTTCTGCAGCTTCCGATTCTTGAGATCTTGTTTGAGGATTTGGTGCTGCGCGTCAGGCCACGAGCACTAACAGTTTCAGGGTCTTGGCTACATGCGAGCGGTAGAACAGGGTGAGCTACAGGGCACTTGTGAGACCATTGGAGCGCCCACAGACCCTGCCGAGTTCAATCGCAAGGTCTAGAGGGTCCGAGCATTGGCATAATAACTTAGTCCCAAACGGACCCTCCGAGTCCCCAACTTCACTATTTGACTCCCTCCCCCTCTTAGCCTTTTTTTTACTAACCATCCCCCTATTTTCCCGACCGGTCCTCTCGCGCGACGAGAATCCTTAGAAGTCCATCAGCGAAGATATCCGAGAATCGTAGACGCTTCTGGCGACCAATCCTTCACACTTCTTGGGAAACTTCAAGATGACCAGCCGCAATACAAACAGCGACCCTCGGCAAGTTCAGGATCGGTTGGAATCGTCCAGAATCGAACTAAGAAACTCGCCTCTGAGGGGCTGATCTTGTCATTTAGAGGATTTCCGATGTCAACGCCGACCTGTTGATGCTCTTACCTGTATCTACTATGTAGGATGCGCACTCGGCGAGTGATGAGCACAAAGCGCTGCCGTTTTACGACGTCTCTCGCCATGCCGCCCCGGTGGCGCTTGAAGGCTTTGAACGCATCCTTCAGCGAGCAGGACGACGAGGCAATCCTTGCGTCCCTGGAGGAGTACGTGTCGTTCAAAGGCATCAGCAGAGCAGTCTTCAAGCGCAAGCTCTTGCTGGAGGCGAAGCCGCTGAAGGGCGGCGTAGTGAAGGCGGGGTTGGTGGCGAAGCTTGACAATTGTGCGGGGCAGCTGCGTCGGCACAGCGACTCTGTGGTTGAGCGCATGCTTGTGCTACTGCGACATGAGGACGAGACGATGCAGAGGCTTCTTGATCTGGTGGCGTACCATGGTACTGCATGGGGGAAGATTGGAGCATTCCACTCTATGAGCGCGAGTGAGGTAAAAATGAAATTTGAAGAAGCCTGCCAGCCATCACTTGACGGATCGTGGTCGGAGGTCGAGGATAAAATCTTATGGCACAGCATCGTTCGCCTGTCCGATGAGCTCGTTCCAATGAATGGCATTGCTTGGAAGGAGGTTGCAACGTGTTTGCCAGCACGCAAAAAGAAAGACATTAAATCACACTGGTACAATGCTCTCCTGCCAGAGCTGCAGGGTTTTGAAACTGAGCATGGACATCCGGTTCCCGCTGACGTCTTACACAGGCTCATAGTTCGGAATCTTAGAGAATGCGGCTGTGATCATGAGGTTGATGTGGAGTGGCAAGATGTCAATCGCTTTTGGAAAGCGAGGAGGAACAAGAGTATTTGGAAGAGGTTGCAAGAATCACTTCCTGATCGTCTGAAGCCAATCGCGATACGATCTCTTGCAGAGCGACCCACCAATCCAGCGGATGTCGACGACGACCCAGGGCTCGAGGATCGAGTATCGTGGCTGTACGCGGCTCTGAAGGTCGAGCGCTTTCGCATGCTCGATGACCGGCTGCTGGGGAAGCTGGAGCCGTTGTTCGGGTCCCAGATGGGCCTTACCAGCGCAGCGACTTCCGGCAATGACGAGGCTGGAGACGACTGTGGCAAAGGTCTCATTGCAGAAGAAGCGCCAGACATGTCTCAGCGCGAGCATGCGACATCGTCCGCAAAGCCAACCAGAAAAAGAAGACAAGGAACACATGCTCTTTCAGAGGATGGCAGCAACCGCGACGATGGTTTCGTTGCGGAGGAAACGGCCTGCATGCCTCAGCGCAGGCTTACGACATGTTCCACAAGGTCAAGCAGAAAAAGAAAAGGACAAAGAGCACAGGCTCTTTCAGAGAATGGGAGCAACCATGGTGACGGCCTCATTGCAGAAGCGGTATGCATGTCTCAGCGCGTACGTATGACATCGTCCGCCAAGTCGTGCAGAAAACAAATACAAAGAACGTATATCCTTTCAGAGGGGCGCTTTGTCGCCACCCCAGCTGGTCCGCACTTGAAGAGGAGAAGGGGATCCGGCTCTGGAGATCACTACAGAGATTTGACGGCTCCGATTCCAGAGAGGGACCGTTTTGTCGCTACCGGGGCCACGCCAAATGCGAAGAAGATCAGGAGTCCTCATCCGAGCGAAAGCTGTGAACACTCGCTTCAGCAGGCACTAGGGACAGATGCGCGACATCCAGCGGAGCACCTGCAGATCCGTGGCTTAGCAAATGCTGACGACGATGGCAGTTTGGAAGAGGACAAGCGATTGTTTGCCGACTGCGGGCTTTCCGAAGATGAAGCGCCACACGCACGGAGACGTGACTTATTGCTCTTACGTAGACCTTTCTGTGTCCACAAGGGGCGCGTCTTCGAAGAAGTGGATTGACCATTCTGTGTTGGCATGGCTCAAGTATTTTGAAAAAGGGGAAATGAGAGACCATGGATAGTATTGGCGAACAAATGGTTCCTAGTCCGCAGGTTAAGTCCTGGCGCCCCTCGTCATGCAGCATGCCTGCAGGCACGCTTTCTTCGCCTAGTCTTTGCCATGGGGGCGCTTGCAGGCGCTTGTTGAGTAATGGTGGGTCAGGAGATGTCTTTGGGAGATGCCGCTCGGGCTGGCTGAGCTTGCGCCTTTTTCGCGGTTGTCCAGTGACATCTCCTGCAAGCGTCTCCGACTCAAGTTGGCAACTTTGGTCAGCAACAGCTTTTTTCCTTTGGGCCTTTAGGCACGCGCGCGGCAAGGATTTGGCCTTGACAGCATTCCTGCTTGTGCTGTGTGGCAAGGGATGGCCAGGACTTGGCCCGTGGAGGTGTACTTGTGTTTATTATGCGGGTTGTTCGGTCGATGAGGGGTTGCAAGGAAGCTTCCGAACATGCAAGCAAGACCTTGGATCACACTGGGGGATGGAGCCTGCGGCCTTGAACCTCAGAGACTTTGTCAGTGCAACAATCCAGGTTCAGGAGGTTGTGCAGCCGAAATTTGCATGTTCTCAGCGGCGAATTCTGAACTGGGCGAGATCGGGTTAGGGCGCTTGTTTTTTACCGCATGCAAGGCCAAGCAAGTTCTTGCAGCAGTTGGGTCATGTTTGCTTATTTCCTTTGTTGTTTCAAGTGGAAGTTTTGTCATGCCAGAAGCCACCAGGCCCTTCAGGAGGCGCCGCATCTGATGCATAGGTTTTATCGGCAGGGCTGGAGCAAAGTCTGAGGCGCGCTGAGAGCTGACACGCGTCAGCGAGCGCGTGGTACCATGATTTTTTTCACTCGAGCAAACAGGTTGTGTTTGTAAGTGACTGGCCCGGTGTTCATCCTGATGTCGGCGTCTGAAGTTGGCAATCGGGGCCGACACAACATTTATGGGCAAGAGCTGCTCCGAATCCGGGGCTGAATTGAGGAGTAAGGTATGGCGGGCCTTCCTGCGGCACAGTGGGGCAAGCGGTTTCCATGGAAAGAATAAGTCCCACCCACTTGAATATGAAGCCGAGATCATCTTTTGTTTTTGAATATTAAAGGGCAGGAGTCGTGTTTTTGACATAAAACGAGACAATGTTTTTCAGCAAATTTCATCACATGCACAGACACGTTCAGACACACAGACATAGACACTCACAGATAGACGCCCAGACAGACACACACACACAGACGGACACACAGACAGACTCACACACAAACAGACAGACACGCAGACAGGCACACACAGACACGCACAGACACAGACAGACACAGATACAGACACAGACAGGGACACAGACGCAGACGCAGACGCAGACGCAGACACAGACGGAATCGCAGACACAGACACAGACACAGACACAGACACAGACACAGACGAGTGGCCTGACAGACAGACGGACAGATAGACAGACAGACAGAGACAGACAGACAGACAGACAGACGGACGGACGGACGGACAGACAGACAGACAGACAGACAGACACACACACACATGTAGACAGACACGCGCAGACGAATACACAGAGACAGGCACACACAGACCGGCACGCACACAGACCGGCACGCACACAGACAGATACACGCAGACAGAATACACACAGGTCTTTGCGGAGGCGCCGCATTTGATGCATGCGCTTTATCGGCATGGCTCGAGCAAAGCCTGAGGCGCGCTGAGAGCTGACACGCGTCAGCGAGCGCGTGGGATACATGACATTGTGCCGTACCATGGAATTGTTCACTCGAGCAAGCAGGCTGTGTTTGTAAGTGACTGGCCCGGTGTTCATCCTGATGTCTTCGTCTGAAGTTGGCAATCGGGGCCGACAAACAATTGAATTATGGGGCCTGGAATTTATGGGCAAGAGCTGCTCCGAATCCGGGGCTGAATTGAGGAGTAGATATGGTGGGCCTTCCTGCGCGGCAAGCGGTTGCCATGAAAAGAATAAGTCCCCCCCAACTTGAATATGAAGCCGAGACAATTTTCCTTTTTGAATGTCGAAGGATAGGGGTCATCGTTTGACATGCAACGAGACAAAGTTTTTCAGCAAATTTCATCACATGCGCAGATACGTTCAGACACACACACACACACGCACACACACACACACGCACAGACACTCACAGACAGACACAGACACAAA
>Ga0099797_101879_pt1:2500-10171 | contig 10171 bp, 12 predicted proteins | sample Uncmet_Sort48C_1_FD_89871 | JGI IMG/M metagenome (GOLD analysis project Ga0099797, IMG submission 89871) | Marine eukaryotic communities from CALCOFI LINE 67, Pacific Ocean - C012_Sort48C_1 | ecosystem: Environmental > Aquatic > Marine > Oceanic | place: Pacific Ocean: Monterey Bay...
CAGCAATAAGCTTCAGAGCAAGCTTCTTCTTTTCCTGCCGGTCTTCAAGCGATTCATTCTTACAGGCAGCAGCCACAACGAAGCCTCGACAAGCTTTAATAACACTACAAGCCTTGGCTGTTGTACCCCAACGTTGAACTCGGTGAGCAAAAGAACCAGGAGGCGTGCAAGCTTGTGACATCATGGATTCTTCTAGCGCAGAGAAGTAATGTTGGGACCCCAAAGATATACACCACCACCGGGTTTGGGCCTAGAAAAAATAGGGAAATTGCTGGTGTGGACGATTTGGTGGTGTATATACAAACTGCTGTATTTTACAGCAGTTTGCATATACACCACCAAATCGTCCACACCAGCCATTTCCCTATTTTTTCCAGGCCCAAACCCGGTGGTGGTGTATATCTTTGGGGTCCCAATAATGATCAAGAAGTCTATCAACGCTGCGGCACAAGCATGGGTTTGTGTACAAATATCATCAAATATCCGCTGAGGAATGGACACAGTAGTTTTCAGAAATGGCAGGGGCAATTGTTGGTGGTACAGGCTTTGATAAGCAAAGAGGATCAGGAGCACATTTCCCATCACCGCGACATGAAACAAGCGGCCACACAGATATCAAGGTGTGTGCCAACAGCCGCCTCTTGCACAACATGGGACAAGCAAAATGCGAGCCTTCCGCTATGCAAAGTCCCATCAGAAACAGATGCACAATAGTCCCAATTCCCCTTGGCCTGATTGAAAACACAGGAGTCCCAATTCGCATGGGATTGATTGAAGAGACAAGCGACCCGAGTCCCATTGACTTGATTGCAAATGCAAGGATGCCAATAGGCCGTTTGATTGATTGAACCATAAAGGCCACATTGAAAAGGTGCTGCAAACTTCCAGCGCCCCAAAACATCGCAGCGCTTAGCGAAAGCTTGTAGTTGGACGCACATGTCAGTGACCGATCTCGAGAAAGCGTCCAGACTGCTTCCAACAACAGCAAAAGCATCCGGAGAGACCGGCGATGCAGTAGGCGAGAAGGAAGTAGTTATTGATGGTGGAGCTGCAGAAAGACTGTGAGCCTTACTTTGAGTGCTTCTGATTATTTTGATGTCGGTATCGATGGACTCAGATTAAGGAATAATGGCACGAAGTAACATTGATGAGTGAATCCTTTGAGACTCGCAGGCGACGACTTTTTGGGATACATGAACACTAGGAGGGAAAAATGGCATCGGAGACACGCTGGTGGCGTGATGAAGCAATGGGGCAATGCGGAGCTTGCGATCCTTATCATTTCGCTTGCACTGTGCAATTGTGAGCGGCCCAAGCACCGAGTGATATGACCGACTTGCACCATAATCACAACCGCCTTCCACTCGATGGCAGGAACTGTGCAAGACACCAGAAAGCGACTGCGACCTGACAACCAAGAGACCCACACAAGGCAAGGAAGAATGAAATGCTGGAATACTTCTGTAGCTATAAAGGCTTGAGCGAACAGCGGCCCCACAGCGCCCGCTCGGTGGCCTTCTGTGGAATCATTCTTTTCTTTGTTTGAGACCGTTTCGCAACGTGGGATAGCCCTGAGGTTAACCTCCCAGCCCTGCGACAACCGGTTATAGTATGGGGCTCTGGCTATGGGCTATGTTTGAGAGAAGCATACTGGTTTGTGTTAATAATGTCAGACTCAGATTGGTGTGGAGTCCCAATCACGACAACACACCGAAACGGTGACAACTTAGCAACACAAGACACAAAAACAAACTAAACACTTCTGTTTTTTTATGTCTTGCGGCCTTGGCTACGTTTATCTCTCAAGGACCCCGGCAGCTTAGGCCGTACTAAAACTCTACATCAGACTCCTCGTCCCCAAAACCCTGTATGGTTGCGGAACGAAGAAGGAAGGGGGTAGGCACACCAACAAAAAGCGGCCGGGTTGGGTGCAGCCGTTGCCTCAGCGTCTCCAAGGCTAAGCGCATGGAAGTCGAGGAGACCTTCCTCAAACATTTCCTACCGAGCTTCCTAACATTCACCCGGGAGTGAGCTCCACAGAGAGTGCAAAAAATAAACTCCCCAGCAGCCAAGACCAAGTGGCTGGCTGCACAGAGGGGTTTGCAAGTGCCGGTCAACTCACTGTCAGAGGACCTGAAGCAAGCACTGCACTGAAACCTGCCATCACTCCTGTTAAGGAGGGGGTGTGGCAAAGCGCCTTATTCTTGGTGTCCAGCAGCCTTATTCCTTTGTCTATCTTTGGCACTCTGGGCCTGAGATCAAAGACTTTAAGGCAGCTGGCAACCATGAGCTTGCAGATGGCCATATAAGAAGTGTCTAGGTTCTTAATGAATTTTCGTAGCGGCACCGAACTAGGATGTTTGTCAACTCCCCACTTAGCCCCTTTGTCCGCGTAGCTGTTGCCGATTACACAGAGCCTCTGGTACTGCCCCATGTCCGGCTAAAGAGATTGGTGGGCCTTAACCTTGACCACCCGGATAAGGTCCTCCCCAATTTCATCAACTAGTTCATAGATTCGTGTCCAGAGGGAACAGCAATGGTTCCATCCAGACACAAGCTGCGATCTACAGCGAGAATTCCATCCATCTACTACATATGAGCAGTCAGAGTGGAAAATATACAGACCGTCAAAAGGAGCTACATGCCTGAGGTACATATACATGGCGTACAGCCCCGCAGTGGGGGTCACTTGGACTTTTGTTGGCAACGGCCCAAAAGCCCGAGCAGACCGCACCAGAGTATTGGAGTCATCGAAATGACCCGAAAAGACACTGCAGGCACACCAGAGCATGGACTTAGAAAAATCACCATGCTTTCCAGACCCATCCCCAAAGGCCAGTGACTCAAACAACCCAGTGCTTCGTACCTCTCAAACAAAATGGGCTCCGGGGATGGGGCTGGATAGAAAATGGTGGGGTCCTGAATTAAGCAGGTCCACCAAAGAGGCAAGTTCGGACTCTGCTCCCTAAGCCTATGTATGGCATCCCCAACATGATAGGTGTCCCTAAACTCCCTAAGGTACTGACATTCCCACATCAGACACATGCGAACATCAACATAAATCACACGTGTTCACTGTTCGTCGCGATTTCGGTATTTTTTGCCACGGTGTCACTCTTTTGGGATTTCCAGAACACCCAAGGAACTGTGTGTGTGTTTTCGTTTTTGATATAGAAGGTCCTATTATGGTCCAATTTTTAACTGTCCGGTCTGCACAACAAACACGTGAACACCACAGCGCCTTTGTTTTGTTCTTAAAATGTTTAAGGCAAGCGTAAGTCAGGGAGCCGACTATCTACACTTTACAACCTCACGACGCATGCAATTGTATTCTTGGATTCTACTACTCTGAGCTTGAATCTCCTGACGATCACAGTGCATCCGGAGAGTGTGTATGGGAGGTCCGTAAGTCCTCATCATCAGGCTCAGGAGTAGGGGGGCCGGACATACAGCGGATATTCCACCAAGTTGACCATTTATGTTATTCATGACCGTGTCATGAGACACCTCAAACTTATTGTAGGGCCACTCAGGGAAACCGAGAGGGCCTCTACCTTTATTATAGCGCTTTATGTTTGCCTCACCATGCGAATGCTGATGTGACAACTCCTTCTCAGGCACAAGTGCTAGACCAGGACATGCAAATTTGAGGTTTTGTATTTTGTTCATCGCTGTGGAACCACACTTCACACACAAATACACACCGCCATACAGTATGATATTATGTGTAGGATGGCACCACAACGCCATTCCCATATAAGAACATATAAGCCTCAATTGTTGTGTAGGATATGCACATCTGAGAACATCAACAATTTCAAACAAAAATAAAAGGAACTCTGACTGCACAGAAACACAAACAAAGCAACCACAAGAGCAGCCATATATATATATATAGCTATAGCAAGTGTTGCTTAAGTCACTCCGTCAACAAAATGAACAAAAACAGATCCGCGCAAATCATATACAAACAAAACAGACTCAACTCGAGCCAGAAATGGTCAATGCTATAATGTCAGGTCCTCTGGAAACTTCAGAATTTAGCCGATTCGGACACGCCCAATGTCACTGTTCGACACTTGTTTCTCACAGTACATATACATACATGTGCATACAATGTGTTGCCACATCATAATTTCGACAAATCCCAAAAAACTGTACAATTGCATTTTTCCATTTACATATAGGAGGTCCAGTTTCCAATGCTCGGGCCTTACGAGATCAAAGCCTTGGATAAATAAGCATCGACATCAAAAGGCATCAAGTCCCCTCTCCGGCGTCGAGGCCAGAACTGCTGCAGGACCAAGGCATCCGCAACATTTGCAGGGAGCCGCCGATGCCCCTTTTGATCCAATGCCACACCCTTGAAGCCTGGGCCAATCCCAAAAGCAATGATGCAAAGCAACAATCCATATGTGTGTAGGTAGTCATGTGTACAAATGTGAGGCTTTGGGTTTATGCAGGTTGATGCATTGTCTGTAAGATGCACATGATCTAAATATATGTGAATATGTAGGCAACATGTGTGTGAGGAAACTCAGGAGTACGTGTATGTACATATCTATATTTATATATATATAATATATATAGACATAGCGAATTCAGAATCCGTTGAATACATAAAATAAACAGATGTGTGTACATAGTTGCTATGTGTATATGAATATCATGTGTATTTGTGCACATGTGTATTTGCGCAATTATTTACTATAACTGTTGCATCATTTGGCTCACCCAATGAAGCAAACTCGTTAATCCTCAAAACCACACAAACACACAGATTAAACAGTTTGTTACATGGAACTCTCTGGAAAACCGGTGTTGCTTGCGCACAAATGCTCACGCTCACGACCACGCTCATGAAACCCTTGGACAGAGTCAAAGATATGAGACATTATATATGTTTCATACTTCAAGAGTTACTTCCACCCTGAATTCCTATGCGCACAGGCTGCTACAAGCAATGTAGGATTTCTAACAACATATGTATATTCCAACAACATATAACACATAAACAAACACAACCACGAAACACCAAAACTTGCAAGCCTAAATGATTGCCCAAAGTGTGCGACGAATTCGATGAAAGCATTACCTGAAACTGGCCATGAGGGTCCCGGGTTTGGGGATCTTGATATTGAAAGATATAGGATTCGGAAATGTTTTGGTCGGCCCCAATCTCCATAGTGCTACGCGCCCACAAGAATTCCAAAACCACTAATACCAACAAGCCAGCAATTACTTACCAATAATTCGGCCCGAAACCAATAATTACCAAGAATTAATTGTGGGTAAACCAAGTAAATATTGTTGGACAATGGTCCATCACGCTAGAAATTGTGGCGAAGCCACACTTTCAAGGAATTAATGATGGAAACGTAGCAAATGGCTGTTTTATGGGCTTTGGGACCCGCCAACCCATCCACAAAAAATTCACGAGTGTACAACTCGTGGGCCCTGTGTAACCCACACACATTGCAACTGCCAACTTCCATGCACTGCTCACAATTTTGTCTTTGTTACCAAGAAGAAAATTATTTGAAAGGTCACTTGTATTGGAAGGTAGTTAATGGGGTTTAATATACAAAAATATTTCCCAGACCCCTAAACCCTCAACCTTGTTTTCCGGTCCCGGGGTCGATCCCCAGACCTCGGGAATGGCATTTTCGGGTTATTTGGACCGAAACGGATCGATTTGGACCAAGTTTCAACCCAAACCGTCGGTTCCGGACCCGAATCGTGACATTTTTGCAAACTGATGGGGTTTAATTGAAATAAGGATTAAACCTCATTTAGATTAAACCCCATTAATGGAAAATATATAAGGAATATGAGAAGGAAGATATTCTAATGAAATAGACAGAACAAGGGGTCAATAAAATTAGAATATACTCCTTCTCAGATTCCTTATATATTCTCCATTAATGAGGTTTAATCTAAATGGGGTTCAATCCCCATTTTAATTAAACCCCATTAGTATTAAACCCCATTAACAAGTATTCGAATGTATTTAGTGCTTATGGTTTATACAGGGCCAGCGGATTGTTTCGCACCCTTCTGCGAAGCTTTTCATAACCAATCGCATGTCAAGGACCAGTCAATCTCACTCAGTCCATGCACATGAGGAAGTCTCCTCCTGCTGTGTGCTGGCCCAAGTCTACAAGTGACGGAGGGGACGTCTTTGCTGTTTTGCACTGACCCGCCACAGCGCTCCGGCAGCCAACATCTGCCTGCTTGCTTTGATCTGCATCTATATATGATGTAAGCTCCAATGTTGTACAATCATAGTTCTACCTTACCCTAACAAAGTAAAAGTGAATATTATTTATGTATCGCTGGTGATTTTGCTGCATTTGCTACCCGACCAGCCCCATTGTGGCCAAGTGACCGAAAGGCCCCTGCGGGCGTGCCACTTGGCCATGCGGCCTTTCAATGAATAATCTGACATCATATCGATTATATATATATATATATATATATATATATATATATATATATACATAGTCGATATTCATTGATAGTAATGTTTAATGTAAATATGTATATATATATACATATATATATATATATAGTTACATTGATATTGCCCAATTATATTCATACAGTTAACTTATGATACTACTTGATATTATACAGATATTTTTATGGTGGTATTGATGTACTGTATTAACTAGATGAAGAGAATTCAGGCATGAACACACACACAAACAATACAAATCAACATATAGCAACTGTGGATCTCTTAGTTGGCCCAGCGAGGTTTCAAACATTGTCCGATAAGGAGCACCCTGAGAAGTGCCAAATACGTGACACATGCCGCCCCCCATGCAGTCCATGGGGCCCAACATGTGAACCATATGTGAAATTTATTTCAAATCTTCTTCCCCAAATTATCAAATATTGTTTCACATAATTCCCCATATGTTCTGCTTATATGAGGGCGTGCTTGAAGCCGGAGCGCCACATAAACTCCAGGAGGGGGGCGTGAAACGAGGGAAGCTTTCCCCCACATCTCAGGAGGGAGACATGTGGAACATAGCACATATACATTTTTTATAGGAAGAGAAAGAAATCTCGAGAGCCGAATGCGGCAAGCGAGAGTACAATCTTCCATGAATTGCTGCAAGGCGGTGGAAGAATCACCGAGCCCCACAAACCGAGGCAAGGGAGACAAGCACCGACTTTATACTGGACTTACAGCGGTGCAGGTGGACTATCCTCATGCAAACGGCCCCAACAAACATACAAAGCAAGCAAGCAAACACTCAAGCAAGCGAGCGGCAATGCGGGAAGAGAGGATCCAAAAGACAAGACAAACAAGAGTGGCGGGAGCTCGGCCCAAAGATATGGAATACACACTTGCTAGCCTTACAGAATGAGCCAGTAGCTGTACAAGTCGTTGTAAGTTCTTGTTTTTGCATTTGTCGTAACATTTTGCTTTGGGTCCTAAGGTTTTTTCTAAGTTTTGAAAGGTCCCCGAAATGTTTTTTCTTGGTGTCTGTAGTTTCAAATTGTCCATTATTAGCCCGAGTTTGAATGTGCATCTCCTTCACTGGTTGGGGTCTCTCCCCTATCGGTTTCTTTGGAGTGTGTGAGATGGGGTGTCTTTTGGTGGTGGGCTGTCTTGTTGCATGCTCTTCATACTAACAGCAATCTTGTAGCTTGTTCAGT
>Ga0099797_101878_pt1 | contig 10170 bp, 3 predicted proteins | sample Uncmet_Sort48C_1_FD_89871 | JGI IMG/M metagenome (GOLD analysis project Ga0099797, IMG submission 89871) | Marine eukaryotic communities from CALCOFI LINE 67, Pacific Ocean - C012_Sort48C_1 | ecosystem: Environmental > Aquatic > Marine > Oceanic | place: Pacific Ocean: Monterey Bay | collected...
TATCCAATGGCATGTGCCCTTGAAAGTAGATGTAGGAAAATAACACCAGACGCAGATTCCAAGTGGCAGATAAGACCTTAAGTAGTTGTATTAAAGAGTGCACAAAAATCAGATGCCACACAACAAAGAAGCCATCAGTCGAAGGCCTTCAGCAGAACATCTACAAGGTACCAGGTACCAGGGGGTCTATCATGTACGTGTGGAGGGGTCTACGACACAGGCAACCGTACAGCATCAACGATAGCACCGTGGTCGGTCTGCATACATGATAGCCCCCCCTCCCCCATTTGAGTATTATAGACCCTCCGCACATATGATAGCCCCCCCATTTGAGTATCATAGACCCTCCACACATATGATAGATCCCCTCCTAATACGAACAAACAATCGAGGGACACAAGCTCGGTTCTGTCAGAATGGCACGACCGGGGAGAACGACGCCAGCAGTGGCGACTCAATGGCCTACGTGTATGTGTTACGAGGATGCCTTGAATGTATGCTGAGCTACATGCGCTTCGCAGGTTGCAGCCCTTATCCAACTCAAGATGTAATCTACATGGCGCTAATGGCTCTGCGAGAAACTACTGAAGATTCGACTGAGTTCACACCCGGTCGTTGCCGTTATGCTTGAAGCTTGTGGAATTCAATCCCTATCACCTAGCAATCCTGCAGCATCAACGACAGCAGCGTGACCCGCCTCTACCATAACTAATCTCACAGTGGTCCGGCTGTACCACGCCTGATTCATCGATAGTGGCCTGCCTGCGCCATATGATGTATAGACCCCCTCCACTTGATGCATAGACCACTCAAGATGTAATCTACATGGCGCTAATGGCTCTGCGAGAAACTACTGAAGATTCGACTGAGTTCACACCCGGTCGTTGCCGTTATGCTTGAAGCTTGTGGAATTCAATCCCTATCACCTAGCAATCCTGCAGCATCACGACAGCAGCGTGACCCGCCTCTACCATAACTAATCTCACAGTGGTCCGGCTGTACCACGCCTGATTCATCGATAGTGGCCTGCCTGCGCCATATGATGTATAGACCCCCTCCACTTGATGCACAGACCCCCTCCACATGATGAGTGGCCTGCCTGCGCCATATGATATGAACGCAGTCGTTTCTGTCCCAGCTCAGTTGAAGATAGACCCCCTCATGTGCATACTAGACCCCTGTTGATTCAATGGCACGACCCCCCGGCATACATGATAGAACCCTACCTACATGATAGACACCCCCAAGAGCAGCCGCGTGCATCTTCAGAGAGACGGGAATAGCCTACGGCCGCCTTGAGATTTCAGGTGAATTCCAATCCTGCTTTTCTTTTGAGGAAGCGTGGAAGATTCCTCGGCGCATATTCACCGCAAGGGCGCGTTCCTCCAATCCGTCCACGACAAGGGCATCAGTCACACGGGAGAAGGGGTGGATAGACTGCGAGAGGTACTGATACTGCATATGGAACAGGTGCAGACATGCGCGTGGAAGAGGCGCGGATCTGCGTATTGGAGAGGCGCACACACCTCGCATTGGCCATCAGTACCTACAAGCCGGCTAGGATTGGACGTCATGCACGCTACTGCGACCATCTGCTTCAGCGCACCCGTCTCCGCCACAAGATCACACGTCGCACACTCCAGTCCCATCACCAATAATCGCTTACATGATTACATGAAGTTGAAAGTTCAAGGAGGTTTGAGCCCACAAACACCAAACGAGATGTCTGAATCGCTACACGAAATGCAAAAGAAAGGAGGACGCTTGAGCCCCCCCCCCCACACACACACCAAACGAGATGTCTGTGACACCGATTTAAGAGAGCTTGAACATCAATCTGCGTTTTCCAAACATCCTCTTACACCAAGCAATCCAGCCCTGATAGCAAGCACTACAAAGTAAGCACTATAGGACCGGGATGCGGTGCCCTTAGTTGCTTAGATGCTTAACACCTAGATACTTGCACACATAGAACTGAACCAATGATCATTTTGATGACGTTTTAAAGTTGAACGACTTACTTTGAACAAAATTATTTTTACCCAATCATTCTGTTTTATTTCCGAATCTCTAATTAATGCCAATGTGCGCTTTGTTCATCAGAAAGGACAATCGAGCTCACGGAAGCTGTATGTACTACATACATAATATCTAAATGCACGTTTTGTGGTAGGATTGTCGAAGCACGAATCATCACAACTGAAGGACCAATGGAAGGATGAGGAATTACGAAGGCTTCATGTTTTGGGAAGGTGATGGTTTACCAAATATGCGACATACAAGCACATACAATATCCCTCTTCGTAGATGCTTTACTTCTGACGATTGCTGCGCTGAGCTCTTAAGACTCAACTAGCTGTGGACTGCTCTGACTCATTCCTTTCAATAGAGACACTTCAAGCAGACGCGGATTGCTCTGAGCTCCGTCGGAAAAGACAGCTGGGCACAATACCAAGTGCTCTAGATTGTGTTCATGGCAATTGTGGTCGAAAAAGGGCTGCCTGCAATAACTCGCCGCTGCGGCGGGATGTGGCCAGCTCCTCGTCACAGCATGTGTAGTCAAGGACCCCCCCCCGTCCCCTGGAAGCAATGCACATCCCGCAACCCCTTTCATCATATCATAGACCCCCTGTGCATCGTGTGCAGTAGTTCGTGGCTGCGACGACCTCGTCATCATAGCACGCACACCCCATACCCCCCTGACATCATATCATAGACCCCCTTTCATTACATCACAGACCCCCCTGACATCCCTCTGCCTCGTCATCATAGCACGCACACTCGAATCCGCAACGCGACACAGCGAGATTACACGCACGCATGGATTTTTGCACCAATGTGGCGAGCGCGTTGTCAAAAATGGCCGCATCTAGGTCCGCCATGCTACAAAGGCCCCTAATCGGGTATTACAATGACATCAACGAGTCAGACTTCTTGTATGGCCGCAGTTATCGCACGGGTTAGTTGAAAAATAAATGAAAAAGGAAATGAAATATGCCAGAAGCAGGCTGTTCGATTGGCTTGTGCATGCAGGGACTTTCAGAATGAACCAGCCGGAGACTGTAACTGAAATGAAACTGTTGTTGCGGCCTCTGCGTGGCTGGATGTTGTTTTGGCCCCTGCGTGGCTGGAACACTGTTGGCCGACATTGAATTCATTGACACGGCTTGGAAGCGGCACGGCACGGCATAGGTGGTGCACTCGTAAACGGGTCAGCTCTTAGAAAAGGGTCGCATAACTTTAAATGCGTGTCTGGTGAGCGCGCAAGCGCGATTATATTATGGATACATACGGATACAGGTATGCATGCACACACACACACACGCATACACACATACGCCGTGTGAGGCCTATGCTGCGTTGGCTGAGCGCGCACGATGCGACCATATACACCATACACACACACACACACACATATCCATGTGCGTGTGTGTATGGACTTCGCTTTACGCGGGCACACACGCATGTGTCAAGCGCTGGCCGTGTGCGAGGCCTGCAACATCTCGGCGCACGCAGCCACCAACTCCACGAGGCGCTCGAGGACCTTCCAGCGTGCACACGTGATGGACCGACTCCCCCACACATCCGCATCATAGACCCCTCCACACATATGATAACGCTCCTCCTACACTGACTCCACGAGGTGCTCGAGGACCTCCCAGCGTGCACACGTGATGGACCGACTCCCCCACACATCCGCATCATAGACCCCTCCACACATATGATAACGCTCCTCCTACACTGACTCCACGAGGCGCGCGAGGACCTTCCAGCGTGCACACGTGATGGACCGACTCCCCCACCCATCCGCATCATAGACCCCTCCACACATGTGATAACGCTCCTCCTACACTGACTCCACGAGGCGCTCGTGGACCTTCCGGCAGCTTGTGTCATGTAGGCAGAGGCATGATGACATCGTTGAGCTCTGCTAGGAAAGGGAAGGGGGGAGGGGGGCAACAAAACGCGTTGGCTGTTTACTTCTGAGACATCCAAATTGGTGAAGCGGTGATTATGCGTAGCCATCAGATTATCTTCGGCAACGCCGCTAGCTTTGAACGTGACGCACTCCTTGAGTGTCTCATGCTTTGAATGGTGCAATAAGAAAGCCAAATGACGAAGTAAACTCACCCCTGCACGCCGTAGTTGTTGATCATGACCACAGCCCCTCTTCCATGTTTGAGCAACTGATTGACAAGGACCACAACCATCTCTTAAATGTCCGAACATGCCCATACGCTCCCCTTATGGAGTAGTTGCAGCTGCGCAAACCTCCTCAAGGCTGGCGCTGTTATATGACAACGCAGGTGTGTTTTTTGTCTTATGCAAGCAAACAAGCCTCGCGAGTAAATAGTAAAAAAGGGAGCCCTGGCAGTGGAGCAAACCCCTCGCAGGAGTATGCAGCCAGGGGTCCGGTGACTCGTTTTGGCTCAAACATTTCAGGCCGAAAGTCCCAAAAAGGCATTAGGATGTGAGTGGCACTACTCAATGCGAAAGCACGCGTTGGATAGGCCAGTGGAAGGAGAGCCGGTCTATTCAATGAGGGTAGGGGCCAAAAGCTAATGGAAGGGAGGCCCGCCTTATTCGACGAGGATAGGGGCCGCACACAAGCTAGTGGAGGGAGGCGTGATGCAACCCATCAAGCAAGCCTTATTCGACGAGGATAGGGGCCGCACACAAGCTAGTGGAGGGAGGCGTGATGCAACCCATCAAGCAAGCCTTATTCGACGAGGATAGGGGCTGCGCACAAGCTAGTGGAGGGAGGCGTGATGCAACCCATCAAGCAAGCCTTATTCGACGAGGATAGGGGCCGCACACAAGCTAGTGGAGGGAGGCGTGATGCAACCCATCAAGCAAGCCTTATTCGACGAGGATAGGGGCTGCACACAAGCTAGTGGAGGGAGGCGTGATGCAACCCATCAAGCAAGCCTTATTCGACGAGGATAGGGGCCGCACACAAGCTAGTGGAGGGAGGCGTGATGCAAGCCATCAAGCAAGCCAATTCACAGTGGTGGTCAACATCAATCAAGATGCGGGAGCGAGCACAAGTCGAGAGCGAGCCAGCAGGCAGAGAGAGCACACACACAATGTTTGGAGGGTGAACCTCTTCCATGCTACTGCTGAACGCATCCTGGCAGTTTCGGTGAAGAGGAATGAGACTAAGAATGAAAAGGCGGGCGAGCAAGGGCATCATGGCATCGACACGTCTAGGACCAGAATGGTGATGTACAATGGCAGGAGTGGTTGGTTCCGTTCATCTAGATCGTACAAACGTCCACCGGCATTTGGAAGTAGGTGCAATGGCGATCATCAAGCATGTGGCTTCTCGCTGCAATCTGCCGCCACTTTACTACCACAAACAACCCTCATTCTCAACCTCTGCTGTTTCCATCGCTCGATGTCTGGACGGCTTCCTCTCCTCCATCCACCTAGAAGCCTCCTCCCAGGATTCTCCGGTGCTATGACAACGCCTCTCTGTCTCGACCTCCTCGATGAAACTTGCTGCGTCTGCAACAAATCGCACCGCTTCGGCATGGCGCCTCTCTTCTCCCTCACGCTTACTTTCCTCCTCGCCAACCCGAATCCCCATTCCCAAGTGAAGTCTCGCCACATCCTCTGCACGCGCCACCCGAGCTTTATGCCTTTCATTTTCCGCTCCCCAAACCGACATCTTTGCCTTCTCCTCATCCCACTCCGCTTGCTCCGCCATCCTACGCCATGCTAGCTCTGGTTCACTCCACCTCGCCACCTCATGGCTGTGATGCCTCGCTACCTCACCTTCCTCGCGTTGCCGCGCCTGCTCGTCCTCAATGCGGACGACAGCGTGCTCGAGGCGCTGAACAGCCTTCACCGCACGCCGTCTCGCCATCTCTTTGTCGATGCGCGTCACCGCCGTCTCCTGGCGGCGCTGAACCTCCTCCTCCACCCACCTTGTCAGTTCACCATACGGACTCGAAGTCGCAGAATCCTTCCATGCCAAAGCCACCTTTTCGCTGTAGTTTGCTGCTTCCTCATTCTCCTCTCTAAACCTGAGTGCTTCTTCATGAAGACGCCTCGCCACGTCCTCTTCAAATCGCTTCTGCGCCCCCTCCTCGATACGCCTTCGTGCTTCCTCGTCCATACGCCTTGCTGCGTCCTCATGGTGCTGTGCCGCATTTTCCATACGCACCACCGCTGCCTCTTCACGCCTGATCATATCTTCTTCCATCCACCGCATTGCCTCTTGCTCGTGGCGCCTTGCTTCCTCATCCTCGCGGCGTCGCTGCTCCGCTGCCTCAGCACATCTCGCTGCCTCCTCGAGGCGCATCACTGCCTCCGTCGCCTGATCAGCTCTTCTTGCTGCCTCGGCCTCGCGGCGCCTCAGTGCCTCCTCCTCACGACGCCTCATTCCCTCTTGCGTACGTCGCCTCGCTGCCTCCTCCTCACGCCACTCCGCTGCTTGCTGCTCACGCCGCCTCGCTGCCTCTTCCTCTCGCTTCGTAGCTGCTAATTCCTCTTGCCGCCTTGCTGCTTCTGCCTCTCGTCGCTGTGCTGCCTCTTCAACCTCTTTACGGCGCCTGACTGCCTTGGCCTCCTGCGCCCGAGCGTTCTCCTCCTCACGACGCCAGGCCATCAATTCCTCTTGTCGCTTCGTCGCCTCCTGCTGCTCTTGGCGGCGCCGAGCTGTATCCTCTTCGCAGCACTTCGCTAATTCTACCGTCGCACGTCGCACGAACATCTCCTGCTCACGTTGCATGGCTGCTTCCTCCTCCTGGCGTCGTCTAGTGGCCAGCTCGTCACACTGTCTTGCTACCTCGTCTGCACGGCGCTTCGCCGCTTCTTCCGCCTGGCACTTCAAGGCCAGCTCCTCGCGCCGCTTCATAACACGCCCCTCTTGTCGTTTGGCTTCTTCCATCTCACATCGCCTCGCTGCCTCCTTCGCTTCACGCTCCCTGGCCGCTTCCTCCTCGCGGCGCTTCAGTGCCTCTTCTCGCTTCCTGACTGCCTCCTCCTCAAGGCGCCTGGCTGCTTCTTCCTCTCGCTTTCTCTCCTCACGCCGTCTGAGCGCCTCTTCCTCGACACGTTGAGCTGCTTCTTGTGTCTCACGACGTTTGGCTGCTTCCTCCTTGAGGCGTCTGGCTACTTCCTCCTCTCGCTGCCTAACTGCCTCGATCTCTTTCAAGCGTTTGGCTGCTTCCTCCTCACGCCACCTCGCTGCCTTTTCCGCAAGGCGTCTCGCCGCCTCCTCCTCCAGCTGCCTATCAGCCGCGGCAAGGAGGCGTCTAGTCGCCTCGCCCTCGCGCTTCTTAGCGGCCTCCGCCTCTTTCAAGCGCTTTGCTTCTGCCTCCTCCTCCCGCTGCCTATCTGCCGCCGCAAGGAGGCGTTTAGTTGCCTCCTCCTCATTCCGCTTCTTAGCTGCCTCCGCCTCCCTCTGCCTCGCTTCCTTTTCATCACGCCGCCTCACTGCCTCTGCCTCGCGTCGTCTAGCGGCTTCCTCCTCCCGCTCCCTTGCCGCTTCCTCCTCCCGCTTCCTTGCTGCTTCTGACTCTCGCTTCCTTGCTGCGTCTGCCTCGCGCTTCTTAACTGCTTCTTCCTCGCGGCGTCTCGCTGCCAGTTCCTCACGTTGCTTGGTTGCCTCGGCCTCACGCCGTCTGAATGCGTCATCCTCCCGCTGCCACGCAGCCTGCTCCTCGCGGCGTCTTGCTGATTCCTCCGTCCGCCTCCTAGCTGCCAGCTCCTCACGACGTCTGGCTGCTTCTTCTTCCCGCTTTCTCTCCTCCCGCCGCCTGAGTGCTTCCTGCTCGCGGCGCTTGGCATCCTCTTCTTCCTTGCGACGCTGAGCTGCCTCCTCCTCCCTACGCTTTGCTTCCTTTTCCTCACGCTGCCGCGCTGCCTCTTTCTGACGGCGTTCCTCCTCCCGTTTCCTCGCTGCCTCTTTTTGCTTCCTGGCTGCCTCCTCTTGTTTCTTAGCTGCCTCCTCCTGCCTAGCTGCCTCCGCTGCCCGCTTCTCAGCTGCCTCCTCCTCCCGTTTCTTAGCTGCCTCCGCTTCGCGCTTCTTAGCAGCCTCCTCTCGTTTCTTAGCTGCCTCCGCTTCGCGTTTCCTAGCAGCCTCCTCCTCCTGTTTCTTAGCAACCTCCTCCTCCCGTTTCTTAGCTGCCTCCTTCTGCTTCCTAGCTGTCTCCTCTCGTTTCCTAGCTGCCTCCGCTTCGCGCTTCTTAGCTGCATCCTCCTCCCGTTTCTTAGCTGCCTCTGCCTCCCGCTTTTTGGCTAGCTCCTCCTCCCGTTTCTTAGCTGACTCCTCCTCGCGCTTCCTCGCTGCCTCTGTCTCCCGCTTCTTCGCTGCCTCCTCCTGGTGTTTCCTAGCCTTTTCTGCCGCTTGCTGCTTAGCTGCTTCCTCCACCCGCTTCGTCTCAATTGCAACATCGTCTTTCACTTGCCGCTCTGGGAATGGCTTCCCCTCCGGTGCGTCAACCTCTTTACACACAACCTTCCGTGGCCACATGTGCAGTGACAGGAGCTGTGGCTGCATTGACGCAGGCTGTGGCGACTTCTAGTCCTTCGTCTTGCGTCAATTAAGCAGGCTGCTGTAGCTGCTAACCTCCTCATCTTACATCAAAAAAGGCTGCTGTGGCTTCCAATCCTGTCTTTGTCCTACATTAAAGCAGAGTGCTTGGCTCTCATCCCTGATCATACATCAAAAAAACGCTGTTGTCACTCGCGGCCTCCCATTCTGCATCAATAAAAACAAACTGTCGTGAATATGACTCCCTAAATGAAAAACACAATATAAAATGTGCGCTGCTAGCCCCTCATTCTACATCGCAACAGGTTGCTGCGGCTTCCAATCCTCCCTCTCAATTCTACATCACTCAAAGTAGGATACTGTAGCCTCGCAGTAGGGCTTGCGTACACCAACGAGTGGTTGAGGTCTTAGAATGATCATGTGCAGCAGCAGCAGCAGCAGTTATGCTGCACCACGGCTTAAAGGCGCAATGAAGGCGCCGTAATGATGGCGGGTCCCCTCTTTTACGAGCACGTTCAACCACGCTGCTATGCCCACTAGCTACAGTATGCACTCCGTCAAGCTAGAGATACATCGGCACTGTACACCCACAAAACCAGTCAGCACAACTACGGGTCCAGATCATCAGTGGTTTCTGTGACCTGCAAGTAATATAGAGAAAGAATGCCATTGTATATGCGTGCTGTATTCAGCACTGAGAAAGCCCCGAGTCGGTGTTGACATGTTTGGTCAAAGAGTGGATCCACAGTGATTTGTTTTGTGGAGCCACAGTGCGCTCATTTGTTCTGGTTAAGGATGTGGATGCACAGCTGTGTTGATGTGTTTTGTGGATCCACATTGTGTTGTCTTTACTCTGGTGCTTTCAGTGGCTTTCAATAGCCTCCCCTGCCATTCACTTTGCGCGTTGAAAATGCCCGATCGTCCCTCTATGTCCGTGAGGTAAAGATTTCAAATGAAGCAAATTCTTCTTTACTCCGTAATCACCGTCAGTTTGTCGCCGGTCTTGAAACCACAATCATGCAAACGCAGCTGATGCCTTCACAGAGGAAGTTGGTTATAGCCTTCACAGAGGAAGTTGGTTATAGCCTTCACAGAGGAAGTTGGTTATACCACGAGATGTATGTAGCTCGCATGATAGAATCTATTTGAGAAATTGCAACAGGAATTGGCGGCGATTTAGAGTCTTTAAAGCAAACTAGGTGGGTGTTTGAGAGACGGGAATGCTGAGGTTTTTGCAACACCAACACGCAAGCGGATATGTTAGAGACAGCAGCACAAACCGTCGTCACGGAGGGGGCTTCAATGAAAATAGGTGTGCCCATCTTCGGTTATGTTTCAGTCGCGTGATTGGCACAACGCCCACACTGGCGCCTTCCAGCTGGCCTTCGGGGGCACCCATACTGGCGCCTTCCAGCTGGCCTTACCTAGGGGGCACCCATACTGGCGCCTTCTAGCTGGCCTTAGGGGGCTTGAGGTGCGGCGCCACTGGAAGACTCGGACGGCTTGAGGGAGTTCTTCAGCACCGCCGTGTGTGCAGGTATGGAGGGGCGCGAGTCAAGCAAGGTGTGCGTGCGGCTGGGACCCTTGAGAGAAGCGCACGCCACGGACTCTTTGCTGGCCCTTGTGTGTAGGGGGCACTAGCATTAGGCCTGGGGGGCTAGCATTAG
>Ga0099797_101880_pt1 | contig 10164 bp, 10 predicted proteins | sample Uncmet_Sort48C_1_FD_89871 | JGI IMG/M metagenome (GOLD analysis project Ga0099797, IMG submission 89871) | Marine eukaryotic communities from CALCOFI LINE 67, Pacific Ocean - C012_Sort48C_1 | ecosystem: Environmental > Aquatic > Marine > Oceanic | place: Pacific Ocean: Monterey Bay | collected...
CGCCAAGCTTAGTTGAGCCGCCAACAGACCCGCCGAGATCGCCACAAGCTCGTTGATACTGATGCCGAAGGTGCAGTCCTTTGTTCCTTAACGGATTTTATTTATGGTAACCGCAGCGCTATTTAAGATCGACTTTGAAAACTACTCCTTGTAGTCATCTTGGCTTTAATGGTGCAGCTTGCGCCCATGAAGATATTGATAGTCGACGGGTCCACCATATTGCCGAGTGAGCAATGGGTGGGCTTGGAGAGCCATGACCAACGTGTGTCTCGGGCCTCTGCTCGTTGGGTGGCGCCCTTCCCTCGCTTTCAGCTTAGAAGGGGGGACACACAACTTTGCTGGAGGGCCTTCGACACATGTCATTCATGTGAGTGTTCAAAGACGGGCTAGGCCAACGACGCTCATGCCTATGCTCATGGCCACCGCTCCGAGCTCGGTTGTAGAAGTGATTGAAGACTTGTATCGAAGTTGCTGCCATGCAAATAGAGCCGCTCTTATACTTTGGATCGATACATATATATCCCGATCCGTCATAATATAAAGCCATCAGGAGCAAGTCTCGCACCGCCGGGAAGTGTAAAATAGTAGTCATATGGGGCACTTGAGACATGAAGGCGTGTCGAAATGGTCATACTAGGTCTGAATGAATGTAAGGGGAAGAAGATGCTCCCCGTAGACCATCCACATGAGTTATGCCACCTTGCCGAGTAAAGACTAGAACTGACCGAAGCTCCTTAATACTGAAGTAACAAAACCACATCACTGTAGCCAAACCTGAAGTTTGCCACAAGATAGTCTAGCGAGGTCAGAGTTTCGGGGGTAGACCAAAACGGCAAAGGGAGCGATGGCTCTCTAACCTAGCTCGACGGTATCTAGCTCAAAGTTATCCACTTGAATAGACCCATACTACACGATCGTACAAACGTCCCAGCCGTGCTCATCGAGACTATGCGGAGGCCGAAAGGTCGTTCGATCTTCTGACCTCCGAGCCACCATAAAGTAAACGCATCTTTACCTAGATCGAAGCCGAAGACACGACGGAATGCAAAAGCCAATGCGAACTTGTGGTCGGCAAAGTGCTGTACGATCGCATCTCAAGTTTGATGAAATCGATGTAATCTATAGGCATATACAGCGGAGTCCGCCGACACTCATGTAAGACTAGAGGAAACCTCAAGGTACCGGCTCTCGTCAAAGCACTAAGCCTTATTTTTTTTGCCACTAAGAAGAATAAAAGTCTTCTTTAGCTGGCACCTTACCAATGACTAGATGAAGCCATGTGGGCGGCTAGGAGCATGCGATATAGTTTGTAGATCCTCAAGCATGTCAGCTTCGAGTTCAAGAGGGTCGATCCATGCTTTTCATGCGATCGCTCGGCAGTTAGAGAGTTGTCATTACCTATTGATGCACCATTGTAGGGGTGCCGACGATAAGAGGGAAGCAATAGAGGTTCTCGCCCTTTAGCGGGAGCATGGATGCACCAACGGCGATCGCTGACAAGTCGGGCTGCCATGACATGAAGCGGTCGAGTAGCCGATTGTTGTAGTTTGCAAAGAGATCTACCGAGTTTGGCCGGTACGAAGGGTCGATCATGCTGAAGACCTTTGGTGTGGTCATGCTTCAAGTAAGACCATCGATTTGCTTGAACCCCGACCTTGCCTACGCAGTCAAAAGCACTGAGGAGGATGTGTGCGTGTCAACACATGGACCAAAGGTCTTAGCGATGCCACTCATGAACGCATAACGGCCCCCAAGTGAGTGATGTTCACTTGGGTTACCGGTTACCTCGCTGTCGGTCTTAAGCAGCACCATCTCAATGTAAAAGTGCTCAAGGCTAGCCTTGTACACAGCCTTGACCGTCAACTTGACACCGGAGAGCTCTTAAGCGTTGTTGCACATTCCCCACTCCGACAATAGTAACAGCAGGAAGGGTATAGACGGAAGTCTTGGACCGATGTGCAAGGGAATTCTTTTAACATTCTTTTATTTAATGTTGGCTATGCAAAGTAAAGTGATTGATTCAGTCAAAGGACCGTGGGCTGGTGCTTGGGGTGTTGTTGGGTGTTGTTCAATTCTGCCACGTCAGCTGTCGAGGCCCTTGACCGTCGCCACTACCATCGTGCCAGACCGGTCGCCGAATCCAAAATAGCTAGAAGCCTCATGTAGAAGCTTGCTCGAGTGGCCGAGTGGTCTCCACCAGCTTGCCCTAGTTGAAGCTCGATGTGTTGGTCGTCACGACCATTTGGCACTTGGCCGGTATGATTGCCTTACCCGACCGTTGGTGCATCTCATCGTGCCACCATCGCATCTCTTTGATTACCTGCGAGTTTAGATGCATCAAATTCTTGTATGCCAACTGAACTAGTTGCTGTTTTGTGGAGTGATGCGACGGTCGGAGGTGCAACGGAGCTAACACTACCGCTCCGCTTAGCGAGCTTAGCTTGTCGAGTAGGCTTCAAAACTTGCAGACTGTCATAGTGTCGTTCTCGATTTCATAGAAGACGGATCGAATTTCTTAACAAGTGTACCAAATCTTGTCTTGACACACTCAAATTACATTTTCTTGCGATTCACTTGTGTGCCCACGACTTCAGCCGATTAAGGGCACTACTTGGGCCCTATTAGGATGAATGCTCAAGCTAGGATCGTGCAGTGTGCCAACCAACAGTTATGTCGGCTCGCTACTTTCCTTGTAGGCACAACCCATCAAAATCAAGTCGTCGATATAGATCGATATTCAAAGTCTGCACAATCAAAGATATCGAATTACCGGTGCCATCATCTTAATGGCAAGTCTTGGGGCTGGGGTTAAGCTCGAGGGCATGTTGATGCACTAATACTTCTTGCCCTCCCTCATGAACCGCATGTACTCGCGGTCGGCCATGCCGTTGAGGAAGTGCATCTAGATTTTGGAGAGATCTACTTTGGTAATAAGATCGTTGATCGTTGCGGCAAAGGAGCAATCAATGGTGTGCAACCCCTTCATCTTGAAGTGCTCACACCAAATCTGCTTGTTGGACTCACAAAGATCCACATATCCTGCATCGTGCTGAGGTCCTTCTTCGGGATAGGGAAGAAAGTCGACTGAAGACTTTGCCGGCAAGCTGGGCTTGCTGATGTCGCAACGGATGCATCGGCCAACTGCAGAGATTGTTATTGTTGATGTCGCTACTGCTGCCAACGGCCGTGCCGACAGGAGATGCAAAAATTGCGAATGGCCACTAGATGCCATAGTTGCCGAAGGTGCCATGGTTGCATCAACCACTGGGTTAACTGTTACCATTATCGGTCTCAGCTGATGTGGCATGAAGGCTGATCAAATCATACTGCCGAGCAATTGCCATAGCCGACTCGGCTTTAGCCTTTGGTAAGGAAGCCAAAACTAGTTGACTCGGACTCGGCCATAATGGTCGCCTTCTCGAAGAGGTCTGAAGAGGCTGAATGATGTGGTTGCCAAACAACTCACATACAGTATAATATAAATCTTTGGTGGAGCTTTGGCAATTAGAGAGCAATTGTGCTGCAAAAATATCATTTGTGGGTGATCGGAGACGATTCAAGGAAGCATGGAGAACCACTCGAAACATTGGAGCGAATCTTGCTCCAGTATGAGTTGCCCGTAGCTCTCAAGGAAGAAGTGGGACATTCGAATCACGGAGCCTATGAGCGAAAACCTTGTTACGTGCCGACTTAAGAAGTTTGACTTCAAGCTCAAAGCTTCAAGTTTTAAGAAGCAAGAATGCTGGAGAAATCCCTGGCTAGGCTGTATCCCACTCGGGCTGCTCAAAGTATTGCTGAGTAGCGGTGACAGTGGTGTAAGGCGGAATAAGATGCTCGAAGACGAAAGAAAGACGTTATCATAAGTGAAGTGCCAAGAGGAGACACATCGTTCTTTGTAGTAGGCCAATCTGTTGCGTCTTGGCACACTCCTCTACAGCCGCCAACTTCTTGTGCAACTCGGCGACCTAGCCTTCAGTCTTTTGCAAATGAGCGCCTAGCTGTTGCATGAAGGGTTCATCAAAAGATGTGAGAGTATGAACGATGCTCTCCAATCTCAGCTCTACTGCTGTTGTCCTCATTAGGACGCTCATCAGCATGATTGTTAACGCTAGTGCGACTGGGGTGAGATAGAGACTATTTACCATTAGAACAGTTAGCTGGCTCATCACCTATGAAGCTAATCGCAGAGAGGGTGGTCTATTGCTGAGAGACTCACAGCACTAGCGATGGAAGAGCACCAGCATCTCTCGGGAGTTCGACCGTGTAATCCTCGTAGATCGCGGCACATCTAGTACTAGGCATGATGAAATCTCGGCATAAGCGGAATGCTTGATCAAGCCAAGATGACAAGTCACAAGAATAGTTTTCAAAGTCGATTTTGATAGAGCAATAGTGCTGCGGTCGCCAAAAATAAACCCACTGAGGAGAAAAGACTGAACCTTCAGCACCGACCTCAACAAGTGATCTCGGCAAATGCGCGGCGCTCAACTAAGCTTGGCGGCGAGGTGTACTTCGTGATCTCAGCTCACCACCGCGGCGCAGCCCAGCGATCATTGCTGAATTCTATAAGGAAAGACAACCAGACAGCCAGTTCAAAACAGTAACTTAGTTGGTGACTTGCAGCAACTTGGTAATTTGCAGTAGAGCATGCAGCTCACATGACTAATTTTTGTTGAATGCCCTCTGTTTAAGTTAAATGTATGGACGTGTGCGTAGGCATGTGTATGAACATGCTTATGGAAACTTGTGTAGGTGTGTATAAAATGCGTGTGGACATGTGTATGGACATGTACGGACATGTGTACAGGCATGGGTATGGACATGGGTATGGGCATGGGCATGGAGATGTGTATGGACATGCGTGCATGCATGCGTTTGGCTTGTGACACAAGGGCGCTAGAAAACTCGTCGATGAGACTATCGACGGCTCCGACGATTGCCTAACCCCATGGCATGAGGCATGGCCATCGGCAATGCCGGTACAGATGTGTGTACACACACGCACGCAAGCACACACACGCGCGCGCGCACACACACGCACACGCACACACTATACTTGGTATAACCGTAACAGGTACGTGGCTGACGAGCTAGAGGAGCCATTTGGCTATGAACGAGACGATCTCAAGCTCGGCCGCTTCTGTGGTTTGATCAGGTATCAATATCTATGCATATTAGACTCGGTGGCGGAATAAGGGAATCCCTTATGATGAGTTAAGGGAATTCCCTTGACGAAAGTCGGTGGCAACTTGTGATAAGGTATTCCCTTGTGGGCCGTTTTTACACCGCGGTGTTTGTGGTGTGATTTCCCAACGTGACGGCGAACCGCGACTCTCAAGGGAACAGAAGGGAAAACAAGGGAACGGATTTCCCTTGAGACACGTTTTTGAGGGCCTCAAGGGACCGTCGTTCCCTTAACGGGAGTATTAAATTCGAAAATTCCCTTGAGAAACCCACAAAAGTGGTTTTCCCGTAACTCAAGGGATTCCCTTGTTTTGCCACCGAGTCTATTGCAAAATAAAATATCTTCGCGCAAGATGACCACAGGCAGAGTAGGTTTTTTGGGGGTTCGTGTATGCATCACAGTCCCATAGTTGGCTGCAGGTTACCACCACTGTGGTGCTGTGCTGCCGTATAACATGTCTTTAAGAGGTAAAGTTGGACCGATCCAAATATGGCATGGCAACACGGGCACCTTCGCACTGTCTGCAAATATGGGTCTGTGGCCAAATGGGTCTGTGGCCAAATGGGTCTGTGGCCAAATGGGTCTGTGGCCAAATGGGTCTGTGGCCAAATGGGTCTGTGGCCAAATGGGTCTGTGGCCAAATGGGTCTGTGGCCAAATGAGTCTGTGGCCAAATGGGTCTGTGGCCAGATGGGTCTGTTTCCAAATGGGTCTGTGGCCAAATGGGTCTGTGCTGTCATTGAAGGGTGCCAACGATGCAGGTTTCAGTGCTTCGGCATTCTTGACCGCATGAGGTCGACGGATGTAGCCGACCTGATTGGCGTGAAGGGTGATACCTCAAAATGCAGGCTCAGCGAGGCGAAGGTAAAGCTGTGGCAACACAGTGAGATTGCACAATGTCTGACCGCCATGTGCCAATCGATTGGCCGAAAGGCATTTGTTAGATGTGTCTCAACAAGGGCCTTTAAAACCGTGCTATGGCGAATATTCGCAGAGAAATGAATCCACGGGTGTCTATGCACATGTGTATACGCATGTGTATACATATGTCTATACAAATGTCTATTGTCACACATGTGTATACACATGCGTATACACATGTCTATACACACATCTATACTCATGTCTGTACACACGTCTATACTCATGTCTATCTGCATCTCTACACACATGTCTACACACACGTCTACATGCATGTCTACACATATGTCTACACACATGTCTATGCACATGTCTACACACATGTCCATAACTGTGTCTACACACATGTCCATAACTGTGTCTACACACATGTCCATAATTGTGTCTACACACGTGTCCGGTTGGTGTCAAACGTGCTCAAGCCTGAGATTTATGGATGACAGCAGTGGGCGGCAGGGATCCATGGATTATAGCAGTGGGCGGCAGGGATCTATGGATTATGGCAGTGGGCGGCAGGGATCTATGGATTCGCACGCGACATCAGACATATTCAAGAGTCACTTTGCAAAACACGTCGGGCACAAGCCGCGCAGAGGATCGCAGGTCTCTCCGGCCAACGGCATGTGCTGTAGACGTGCGCCTGGACATGTGTTTGGACTGTGTATAGATATGTGTGTGGGTCTAGTGTGATTAGATATTTAGTTAGACATGCGTATGGACACATTCATGCACATGTGTATGGACATGCATATGGGCATGTGTATAGATGTATGCGGGGCATGTGTATAGATGTATGCATAGAAATATGTTTGGACACGTGTTTAGACTGTGCATATCTGTATGGACACGCTGCTTAAGGTACCCATTTGCGGGGTCAAAATTTTCTCCGCTCCGCTCCGAATTTTTGACCACCGGATAAAACTAACGTTTTATCCTCCGCAAATCGGTACCCAAGGGATAAAAGTGGATAAAGTGGATAAAGCAGGATAAAGCAGGATTGTGTGCATCGACGGGTGTCTCGCCCGCTCCGCTTGTGTCGAAGACAGGCTGGCCGGAGGCCAGCCACCGCCGAAGGCGGCCGCTAGGCCAAAGTCTAGTGCCCCCATATTTTGTCGGTTACATCTTCCTCACAGGCGGAACAGCACAAGGGTCGTTTCAAGTAACAACGATTACAGAGGTCTGCGAAACAAGCTATGCATCTCTCTATTCCCTCACAGTGATTGGATGCAGACCCACACACAGAACAAGGGAAGCAGTCCGTAACACGTTGGTTGCAGTTGAAGCATATCATTTTATCCTTAAGAGAGATAATTGATTTGGTCGAGGTTTCATCGACGTAGTCACAGCTTCAGGTCGTAGTCGGCGTATTGAGCCTGAGCTTCCGGGTTCGTAATCTTGCACGCGCCGAATTTGATGAGGTACGCTTGGTGATGGCACATCTGCGGGCCGTCATGGTTGTAGTCGTTGTAGCATATGCCACAGCACAGCTGGTTGGGTTTGATGTACTCGTGGGCGTGGTGCTCGTCCATGCGCGGTTTCTTGTTGTAGTCGTAGTCGCCATCGCGAAGCCAGCGCTTCATGAAGAACACGGGCTGCTTGTTCTCGTAGATGATATCAGTGATCATGTTGAAAGGGTCAGTGGAGGTGAAGTAGGAGCGCGCGTATTGGTAGATGAAGTTGAACATTGGTCCGAAATTGGAAGACGGCGACGACGACCGACTTTATACTGTTCGAAGGTCAAGTTGTATTCCTTCCAGAAGGTGGAAATTGAATTTGCACCACAAACTTTCCCGCCAGTGACGCGTGCATGCGTGTCTCTGTCTGTGTCTCGCGAGACTCGTCGATCTCCGAAAACGGCAAGATCACGTACGAAACGCAAATAAAACACTCAAGTTCTATGCCAACTCATGTTGGTCTAGTTGGACAGAGTCACTCTACCAAAATTTTCGGCGTGGGTTCGATTCCCGGCAAAGCAAAAAAAAATGCGAAATTTTCTTATCTGAATATGAGTTAAGGCTTCACAGGAGGAGGCATCGCCGACGAGCGGCTAGCCCGCTACGCTTTTACCACTAGAAGCAATGCGCGCAACACCCTTGCTTGCCACCCTCCCCTTCCCTCCCGAAGCCACCCTATTTCTACCACCAGACATTACTCTCGTACCGGTAAGTTTTTTGTTGAATATTCGTTTGCGCTCTGCCTTTTCAGCAGCAATCCGTCTAGCTTCTTCCTCTTCCATTTGGCGCAATTTCTCTTCAGCCTCTTTCTTCTTCTTATGAGCTTCAACAAGCTCTTTAGTCACCTCAACGCCATCTGAAATTGTCGATGCCATCAAACCTAGCTTCGGATTTAAGGCCCATAGACCTACTTTTGCCCACCAGGGGAGACCCATTTTATTATATTACAAAACATAAAAACATTTAATGTTCACGAGTCAGTCCAGTATTCCCTCATTTAACGAGAATTATAGACCTCTTTTGCTTCCCTCATTATAGTTCCTAATTCCCTTAATCTAAAAAATTCATGCTGTCTGTTGTACTGGAGGATCTCATGGAACCGCACGTTTGGTCCTAGCTCTAAAGCATTTTTAAGTCTCTTTTTTACAGCAGTCTCGAATTGCATGGCTTGTTTGCGCACATTATTGAACACAATAAGCATGTGTAATTTTGCTGAAGGTCCCCACCACTGCTGGTAGTGTGAAAGCCTCATGGCAAACCCAGCTTTACTCGATCGAGCTGCTGAATATCCTAATTTCACCTTACCCTCCTGGTCAACATCGTCTATGTCAGGAGAATCAGATGAAATTATATAGAAGTAACTGTAGTCTTTAAGTACCTCTTGACCCAAATAAGTCACCCAATCCCAAGTTAATCTCCGACCAGCTTCAGATTCATACACAAGATACCCACGTTTCAGGTAAATGTCTGCCCTCGTGTCATCTGGAATAGGTAGATTTAGATTGTATGCAAACGATCGTCTTAATTCAGCAGGGTCAGAGTAGTCTCTTCCTATATCCTGGTATGCTAGTGTTTGTTTTCGTGTAGTACGTCTTGGAGGCAATACAGGACCTCTCCAAAGATCGAATTGCCTACCTAAAGCTCTCATTTGTATGTTTTGTTGTATGTTTTAGGTATTTTTCTTGTTTCTTGATAAAGAGGCACCACTGTCTTACTAGCCTCAATAGCTTTATCCTGAGAGCTCATTCTTCTATTACTCTTTGGCATTCGAAACATGGTGTCTTTACCAGTGTGCACCTGCTGAACCTTGCCCCTGCGAAAAATGCGGTCACCAGGCTCGTTAAGCCTCCGAAGACGGCTGCAATTATCAGCGCATTGTCTTGCAATTCTTGAGACATCAGTTGTCTTGTTTTTTCTATCAATCAACATTTTATTTATCTACAAAGGTATTTTAAAGTTTCCCGATCATCATGTCTTGTGTACCAGCCTTCACCATACAGGTCTAAAAGCATACTAAAGTACTCCTCATATCTAGGAGCTATATTCTCTAATGAGTACCTATCTCCCCACATCTTGCATTCGAACGATCTAATTTTATGTATGTTCCTCATAGCAAACAAAATGTGGTCAAAAGTTCTAACTCTAAACCCGCATAAGCCATGGGGTACAGTCTCAACAAAACAACCATAGTCGGGGCACATTAAAGGAGTACCTGATATCATCGCCTCAATACAGACGCCTCCAAATGGTTCAACATAATCTGAAAATATTAATAGAGCTTTAGCATGTTTCATTAATTTTTTGCGTGTTTTTGTGTCAGCATACCCGATGTACTCAATACAATCAGACTTAAAATTCTCGATAGGCCCTTGACCTGCCACCTTAAGCTTGTAACCTAAAGCCTCACAGGCTTGAATAGCGATGTGCAAGCCTTTGCATTCAGAGATCCTGCTTAAAAATAAAAAGTAATCCTGCTTTTCATCTGAGTACTCAAAGTCATCTATATCAAAGTAGTTTGGAATAACGGTGTGATACCAAGAAGGGTTAGGTGTGTTCTGCAGGCCTTGTGTGTGGTGCATGCATGCATAGGACTCGTATACTCGGT
>Ga0099797_101881_pt1 | contig 10163 bp, 17 predicted proteins | sample Uncmet_Sort48C_1_FD_89871 | JGI IMG/M metagenome (GOLD analysis project Ga0099797, IMG submission 89871) | Marine eukaryotic communities from CALCOFI LINE 67, Pacific Ocean - C012_Sort48C_1 | ecosystem: Environmental > Aquatic > Marine > Oceanic | place: Pacific Ocean: Monterey Bay | collected...
CCTAATCCTCCACCGACAGCTTCTAAGAAAGTGAAGGAGCCGAAGATGTACGAGGAGTATGAGTACGATACTTATGAAGACGTCGCGCCGGTGACGCCTGTTTCTAAGTACAACCCGCCGAAGAGGGAGAAAAAGCAGAAGGCTTCGGCTAGGGAGCGCGCGTTGAGCGGCTCCCCCCAGAAGCTGCGCGACGGCTACACGGAGGCGGAGTGGTTCGCGTGGGAGATGAAGCAGGACTGACTGGAGGAGACACGGTGAGAGCGCGAGCAAGCCGCGCGTGAGCGCCGCTGAGAGAAGGAGGCGGACAAGTGGTTCGTGTGAACGCCGAGCAAGGTGAAGAAGACGTGACTGACGGACGCCTATGACAAGAAAGCCGCGAAGAGCAAGGAGAGTTGGTACGAAGACGAGTCTGCTTACTATGGAGGCGGTAAAACATCTAAATCGAAGGATTCGTGGAAGGCGAAGAGCGCGAAGGACGAGTATTATGACGAGTCGTATTATGCGGCGCCGAAGTCTGCTAAATCGAAGGACAGCTCGTGGAAGGAAGACAAATACTGGAAAGAAGAAAAATACGAGAAGAGTTGGAAGGAGGAGAAGTGGACAAAAGAAGAGAAGTGGACGGACTCCAAACCTTCTAAATCTAAAAAGAAGGAGTGGGAAGACGAGTCGTGGGAGTCGCCGGGCGACAAGGACTGGAAGAAGAAGGATAAGAACGCTGGGAAAGGCAGCGGGAAGAAAACGTTCGAAGAAGTTGAGGCTGAGAGTGCGAAGGACGATGTTAAAAAGAGCAAGAAGGGCGAATGCAAGTCGGCGAAGAAGGACAAGGAGAAGCCTGTGGTGCCGCCGGTCGAGATTGAGAAGGTTGAGAAGACGAAGAAGTCGGGGAAGGGTAAGAAGTCTTACGAAGACGAAGTTGATGATGATGGCTGGGTCATCACTGTTTCGCCACGAGGAAAGGAACTGCAGAAGCAAAAAGAAGCTGAGAAGAAGTCTTGAAAAGAAGCGAAGCAGTCTGCGTCTCCAAACGAGAAGAAGCAGTCCTGAAAGGGCCAGGGCAAGAAGACGTTTGAGGAAGCGGGGCTGGCGTCGCCGGTAAAGAAAGATTCCAAGAAGGACAAGTCCGAGTACAAAAAAAAGGAGCAGAAGCAGGTTGTCGAGGAGGTGAAAGACTCGAAGAAGCAGCCCGAGTACAAGAAAAAAGAGAAGGATAAGGCTGCGCCTGTTGAGGAAGTGAAAGAGTCGTCGAAGAAGGCCGATAAGAAAAACAAGGAGATGAAGGTCGTCGAAGAGGTGAAGGAGTCGAACAGCAAGAAGAAGTCGGATAAGAAGCAGGAGCAGGTTGTTGAGGAAATTTCGAAAAAGTCCCAGAAGAAGGCTGACAAAAAGAAGTCAGAGATGACTGAGGAGGAGGTGAAGGACGAAAAGGCCAAGGCCGAGAAAAAAGCCGAGCGCGCTGACCCGTCCAAGGACAAGCGCCCGAACCACTTCCTGAGCCTGCGGATGCCGTGAGAGGTGAGGGAGCTGCTGAAGCGCACGCAGTACTACCTGGTGGACTACGCTACGTGGGCGGACGACCACTATGGGCAGCGGAACGTCGCGATCACGAACCTCGATAAATTCCACGTGACCCTCCCCGACTGCGTCTTCTTCTGCGACGCGAAGAAGACCACTGGCTGACAGGAAGCGATCAAGAAGTGAATGACCAGCTTGAAGGAGGACGAAAAATCTGATTGTGATTGGGGCGTCGATATTTCACTCAGCACGCTGAACATCATGAAGGGGCCGGTGTTCTTCGCGAAGCTGCTCGACTCGCCGGACAGATGCGTGAAAGCTGCGGTCAAGTGAGTGAAGTACGAGCTGGGTGAAGCTGGTTACAGGCCGAAGGAGCCCGCGAGTAAAAGGAAGAAGGCCGAAGCGTGAGCGAAGTCCGGAAAAAAGATTGATGAAGACGAAGATGCTGATCCCCTGCACGTGACGCTCGTCAAATCGAAGAAGGGCAACCGGACGCCGGGGTTGAATAAGCAGGCGAGTGTGGTGAAAACCCTCTTGAAGGCGCAGAACAAGGGCGGCCCATTCGACATTGAAGAAGCGAAAGTTACGGTTCGTGCTGCTGCTCACAACGCGGCGGTAAGGGGCGCGCCGACGTTCAACCAGTGGCTGCTGGAGGGAAAGAAGGAGGATCCGAAGGACGCGAGAGACGCGTATGATCTGGCGAAGGAGTACAAGGATGAAAAAATTGAACCAGCTAAATGGCAAGGAATTTTAGATGCGTTGGATTGATTAGACACCACCGGCGAGGGCGCCAAAGATGTCTCATTTAAAATTGAAGCTTTAGACTTGTGCTACATGATGGAGACCCAGACTGAGGGGGCGGGATCGGGTTATTACAAAGTTGTGGAAAGTTTTCCTGTGAGCGACTGGAAGCTGAAAGTCTCTTACGACATTCGTGAATACTATGAGCACGTGATGGCGGGCGCGCACCTGGACAGTGTGGATGAGAAGGGGGGTTGAGGGAAGGTGTCGCCTGCGGTTCTTGTCGGTCGTAAAGCTAAAGATGCTAAAGTAGACGACAAAATCGTTTCGGTGGAGGAGACAGAGAAAGCCGCACTCAAGAAATGCGACGACGACTGGAAGGCGGCCGAGGCAGCGAAGAAGGCGAAGAAAGATGAGAAAGCCAAGGAGGCTAAGGAAATTAAACAGAAGGAGCAGAAGGACACCAAGCAGAATGAGTCGACCAAAAAAGATTCTGTGAAAAAGTCCGAGTCTCCCGCGAAGCAAGCTGAGAAGAAGCCGCAGTGGAAGAAGGTGGAGAAGAAGCCGGCTGAGGAGCCTGCAAAGGTTGAAGAAAAGAAAGACGAGGAAGATAACAAAAACGCGAACAACGGAAACGCTAGCACGCTGCTGGAGTCTGCCACGCCCAATCTCGAAACCGATGACGCGGCCGACGCCGGCGGCGAGAAGAGCCCGAACAAGAGCAAGAGCGCTAAGCGCCGCGAAGCTAGGAAGCGCGCCGCATCTAATGCGGCGAGCGAAGCTGCTACTCCGGCGAGCAAAGCAGATGCAGCTGACGATGACTCCAAGACCGTCTCCGTCGCGGCGCTTTTCGGTGGTACTGGTATTGGCGAATCTACATCAACTAAAAAAGATAGCGCGAAGGAAACCGACGTTAGCTTCCACGCCGAGTCCGACGTGTGGGAGAACAAGTCGCAGTGAGCGTCGACGTGAGTGGGCGATTCCTCGAAGAAGAACAAGAGCAATTTGAATAAAGAAGCGGAATCATTTAAGAACTAATCTCTGTGGGTAGTGGTTCAACTTTAAGATTTAGATTCAGATTTTAGAATGAAGCTGAAGAGTTTTAAAATGCAACGTCTCATGCAAATGCAGCTTAGAAGTGAATACGGAACCGAAGATACACCAGATAGCGCTTGAATAAGAGAAAGACCGTGCAAAAAATAAACTTGTCCGTTGGGAATCTCGAATGTCCAAGTCGTTTGTCGCGAATTTGTGCGTGGATTTTGAAAAATTTGTTGACACACTTCCTACTTCTTTACATACTGATAGTCTGACAGTATCCTAGAAACTAACGAGAACAAAGCATAACACCATGCCCCCGCACGTCCTCCTGCTGGAGGCGCTGGAGACGCACCGCCTGGACACGGACGCGATCGTGAAGGCGGCCGAGGCGCACGGGAAGGCGGAGGGCGCCAACGCCAAGGTCTCCGTCGGGCTGTACAAGTGGACGAAGGGCGGTTGAGCTGATGGGCAGAAGCTGGCGGACGCTTTGGATAAAAAGTATGGAGCCGAGGGGTGGGCTTTATGTATTAGGGTGAACCCGGACCAGCTGGAGAAGGACAACCAAGGAACTGGGAAGTGGAACGAAGCTGAATTTTGGGAGTTCAGCCGCGCGGTCTCCGCTCGCGCAACTTTTGGCGTGACTGATCCCGATGTTCAATTAAGGATGGCGGACAAGACCGCCCTCGGAAATATGACCGGCCTATTTTATGGGCTGAGCGACACGGTGGTGCACTACAATGCGGCGGACGTGGTGTCGGGGCTGAAGAGGCATTCATGTGGTGCTACTGTGCATAACAAGGGCAAGGTCGTCCGGGTGCTGAAGCCGGCGCGGGGGCGGGCTGGGGAGGGCGTGCTGCTGGTCACGACGACAGGGAACCCGGAGAGTCCGACGGACGAGGCTAGCAGTCATGACGTGCGGATCGCTGCCAGAGAAAAGCCCACAAAAAGTTGGCTGCATACCCACCTGTCGCAATGTGTTTGATCCTATATTTTCATGCTTGAATAAAGGCATTTTACTTATGCACCACATGTGCTCACACTTGAGGGAGAAAGCTCAGAAATCAGCCTAGAATATGTGGTGCAAACGAAGGGTATCATAGTTCGGTTTCAATTGCTTAAATTTTTAGTGAAAGAGACGACAAATGCTTTATGAAATCGCCATCTGCGATAGAACTTGCTGCCAACCCAAAGCGTTCACTTTTCTTCGCGTCACACAGGTGCGCGACGTGGAGAAATACGCTGAGCAAACCCGCGATTACCAGGGCGGCGAGGTCGGCGCGCGCGAGCTGGTCGCCAACGAAAGATTTCAGCAGAAGTATTTTGAAAAAGATATTCCTTTAGTTGATATGCGCTTCTTAGTGGGTATTGGCAGAGGCGAAATCAGACTCGTGATGGATGGAGAAAGATGTGTGTGAACCATGCAGAGGCCGAATGGCGGATTGATCTGTTGAGTCGCAGGTTCGCCCTGGGAGGAGATTCCTGAGTGAAGCGGTGCAGGCAACGGCGGCTCCATGGAGATCGGGCCGGACTGCGTGGCGCCCGCGGCGGAGGCGCTGCAGCTGAGGGATGCGTTTCTGAAGACGCTGCCCGACCTGAAGGACAGACTTGGCCTGAAGAAAGACTGAGTGCTGCCGCCGATGTGGACGGCAGATTTCATTCCGGGGGACAGGAACTGCTTGCGAGCCAAATCGGGGCCCAGATCCTATCTCACTCATGAAGCTCGGACGAAAGGAAAGTGACCTTTCTCGTAAAGCCAGTTTTTAGCTCATTAGTGCACACGGGACCCATCGTGTGCGGCAGTTATTTCGGCTTGATTTTCTGATTATCAGACTGATGTGCTTTTAGTCTTCGAATCTAAGTAAAATAGCTCATCTGTAACACGAAAACATGTCTTTCAGTCAGATCTCAGAGCAGGATAGTGTAAGGACCAAGGTCTCGGTACCGATTTCATTTTTGCACTGTTCAGGTCGCCGCAGGAGTTTGACTGGGCGCTGGGCGAGATCAACGCCATGTGAACCGGTTATACTGCGCTGGGGCCTGCCGACGACCAGACGCTGGAGCTGTTCGCGGCGAAGATGCTGGACAGCTTCGTGGTGCGCGCGGACGCGCTGAAGCGCCGAAAGGGGCGGGCGTAAGTGCGATAGGAGGATGTTCACAATCACATCAACACAATTTTATAAAAAATAATTTTCAATCGAAAGTTTTGACTTGACTCACAATCACATATTAACCGAGGCCTAGTGCTAATGCAGACGCTCTCGTTAAAAATTATGGTGTTCGTCGAACGACAGACTGTACAATAGGACGAAAATTTTGTATTTATCTCTCAGCGATGATCATGTTCTTGTGCAAGAAGTAGTCCGTCGTGTTCTTGGGACGTGCGTACCGATGGGATTGAGTTTACTAAACTGCGACTTCTTTGAAAGTTCTATGAGAGATCATAAAAGTTGCGGAAGTTCTTCGCTCAAGATGGCCGAAGTAACCCCGGTGTCAGGTTGGCAGTGGCAGTCGCCGGAAGTGCGGGCGTCGTCTGCTTCTCGGACGTCGTCCACGTCCCAGCGCCCCCAGTCCGGCGTGCTGCGCGCGTCCACGTCGCTGGAGCACCCGTGACGGGCGAGCGGTTTCTCGCCGGAGCCTTCGCCGGCTAAACCCAGGAGGTGAGGCAGTTCACGGAGCATCGAAACCGGCAGCACCGCGTCGGCGCGGTCACGTTCGACGTCGTCGGAGCGCGAGCAGGTCCTGATCCGGAGCGCGCACAACAATGCACCACCAATCCAAAGTCGAAGAAAAAAGTTAACGAAGATTTATTCAAAGTGAAATAGTCGATCGTAACATCTGCATCGGTGAGAACCACTCGGCACATTACTTTATGCATCAAATTCAAAAATGTGTTCACAAAGTTTCGCTTACTTCCTCTGGCACTTAGTGCATGTGACGACGGTGCTCTCCTTGTCCTTCGTGCACATCTCGGGCGTCTTCTCGCCCTCTCATTCCTCCCCGTTCTCAATCGCCTCTTTCCGCTTGAACTCTTTGTAAGCTTCCAATTCAGCTTCTAACTTCTCCAGCGTCTCCGGAACTTTTCAAAGCGTGAGTGGCGGCTTCACGCCCGCGTCCGTGAAGAACGCAAGAGTTTCTCAGGTATGCTGGATCAGGGCGTTCGCCTTCTTGTTTTGCTTGCCTTTCTTCATTTTCGGAGCTTTTCCTTTCTTACCCTGGATCAAGGCGCCGTCGTACTTCGACGCACCCCCGTCTTCCCGCCTCTGCCCCTCGTCTCTCTTAGACTCCTGCCCGTAGCGCCACAGCACCGCCATCCCCATTTCTCAAGCAATATCTTGTTCTAATTGAGATTCTTTTTCAATAATTCACCGCTCCTCGTCCAATCACAGTCTCGCCTCCTCCCGCAAATCCCTCCGCGGGTCGATCTCACGACAGTAGTCAACTACTTGTTGCAAGAGGCGTAATTTTTCGTCCCGCTTATCCGCTCCTTCACTTTCCATCAATTCCTCCGACGGCCCATTATACCTCTCCCAAGCTTTCTCGGCAACGCCCGGCACGCCATTGACCATTCCTACTCGGCGGCCCATCGTTGCAATTTGTATTTTAGTCGGATTACACTGAATATGTTCGCTACCTATCGACTGTTCACGTAAATCGAATGACGAGTAAACTCTCAGCGACATCAAGCAAGGGACTAGAAGAACAACCAGCAAGAAGAGTTCAAGGAGGCACACCAACAAGGAGGTTTTCAGTCACAAAATTTTTAGTCACGTAGTAGTATTGACATCGTTGCATTCGCATTTTGAGTTCGTTTCAAAACAGTCAACAACACGAGTTCGTTCGATATTAAAAAATTAAGCTTAAGCGTCGAAGTCGCATCGCGCGTCGTTCTTCAGGAACGTGAGGTAGTGCTGCAGCACCTCCGCCGGCGCCTCCGTTTGCGGGTAGTGGCCAACCCCATGAAGTCTGACGACCCTTTGCCTGCTTTTTGGAACAAGTTTTTCGTACCGCTGCACCATATGCTCCCCGCTAATTGGATCCTCAACTCCATTTATCAGCATCATCGGCACGCTCGCTCTCTGCAAAGCGCCGACCCACCGCCCCCTGTGCTCCACTCTCTCATTAATGTACTGCAGCAGCTTGGGCGTGATCTTCGTTCCGTTCTTCCGCTGGTTTAAGTACCAGAGATCGTCAATCTCTTCACGCGTCGGCTGCACTTGGAACACGCTCCTGAAGTTCTTCTCGAAAAGCCACTTCATGTTCGTCAGGCCCCACTTCACTCAAAAATCTCCATACGTGGGATTCAATAAAAGCGTCTGCACTAATTTTGCGCGGTGGGTCTCAGGAAAAAGACCGCCGTTCAAAAGTCAGACCGACTGCAGGTTCATCGCGGTCAGCTCGCCATTGTTGTGTCTCGCCAATAGTTCTTGTCAAACGGTGTCCCCGTAGTCGTGTCACAAAATATGTACCTTCGGCATCTTGCTGCTCGAGCTTTTGACAAAGCAGATGTACGCAAGCAGGGAGTGGCAAAGATCTCACTGCTCCGTCTTCACCAGCCGCTCAAATAATAGCCAATCATTTTGCGCAGGTTTGTCCGACAAGCCAAAACCATACAGGTCGAGGGTTAGGCACCGCAGCCCCCTGGCTTTAAGTTCCGGCCAGACGTATTTCCAATCGATCGATCAACTCGGAAACCCATGGATCAGCAGGCAGATCTCCTTCAAATTATAGATGTCGCCCGGACAAGAATCTCTGTAAAAAATTCTTCTCCCTTGCCACACGAAGTACGAGCCGTCCTCCTCCCACTGCCGCAGGTCCGTCGAAATGTGCGGGCTGTCGTTGCCGTGTAACACCACTTCACCATTTTCTGCCACTTCCTTCCGCTGCCGGCGGCGGCAGCAGGTGCAGGAGCCCAGCTCAACGAGTCCGCTGGACCAGCCCTCCATCTTCACCATGTGCTCGCACGTTTTTATTACGTAGAACTTTTTATGAAATCACTTCCACCCTGACGATTTTCAGATTTTATACGCGCATGGCAAGTACACCCACCTTGTACTTCACGAACAGAACAAAATAAAGAAAAATCAAAGACGGACAAGCACAAGCTCCAGTTCAATCAAAACATTTTCCATCTTCCAAGAAGTTAAATTCAAACACTATCCTCCGTCTTCCGCATCAAATCCAGAGTGGCCCATGCTATCTCAGCTTCTTTCCACTCGTGGTGCAGCCGCCGCGCGTACAGTATCGCTTGCCTTTTTCATTCATCAAACCCATAATCAGAAGCCACAAAACTTCTTGATGCATTTAATCTAAAATCTGATTTTAAGTTATGCCGTCTGAACGTCACGTGCCACGCGCCTCAGGTTCACGTGACGCCCTTCACGTGAGGACTCCACTCCACCAACGGCTTGCCGCCGCCGTTCGCGTAGCCGTCCCGCTTCGCGTCGACAACAAACTTCTTCCAGTCAACAGCATCCAAGTGCTGCCTCCCACTCTCACCAGAGTGAAGTAAAGCGTTCAGCGTGCTGTGCTGCAGCACCTTCGCCGGAATACGCTCCGGCGCTTGCTCGCCGGGTTTTACAGGCGGAACCCTCCGCTCTCAAATCTTCGCTGTCTTGAGCATCCCGTCCACGCCTGGGCACTGCTATAAGACTCAATTCATGTCCATAAATTCGGAGCTGGATGGCTTAAAGTGCCACTCTGTAAAAGCAAAAAGTCTACACGAGTTCCGTTTTTTTTGACATGATGCACGACCAATTTTTGACGGCGCAATCAACAAGGTGGATCGCCGCCGTCAACAAGGCTCGCAAGGCGCTGGGCGTGAAGGGCTTCGTTGCCATCAAGCCCAACTCGCTACCAGAGCTAAGTTTGAGATTTTTTATTTTCATGCAGTGTGTCACAGCTCGGTTTTCGATTACGAAATCATACAACGAGATCAAGAGCTACTGCAACAACTGTCTTCATTGATTAGAGATCAAGCAATGCAAAAGCGGTCATGTAAATTCATGTGTTGTGAAAACATGCGGCAACAACATATGTGAGACTTAAAATGTAGTTTTAACATATTGCTCAAGCGACAATTCTGGTGTATAGTGATTTCTGTACACCGCTGGATGAAAATTACAAATAATGTTTCAAAAAATGTTCTTAGGAAGGGCAGCGCTCTGTACAAGAAGGCCAAGTTCGCACCGTTCCCGAACAAAATTAAAGAAAAAAATGGGAACAATCTACTCTGTAAGCCACCTCATTGCTACTGCAACAAGAAAACCCTGGTATATTGAATGAAAATTGAATATCTTTGTGTATATGAATATCATTATCAGTGACAATGCCGGTCTACTCCATGGATTTTCAGATCGCCGAAACCTAAGTGCGAGGCTCCTAGTGCGTTAACTCACGTAATGTGTTCCCAAATAGTCGTGCAAATTTCTGAATGATGCTTAAGGTCCTTCTACAAGTAAATGCACCACAACCGCTAGTACGAGCGCAAGCTGCAGTATTTTAAGTTGTGACATTTACCTGAGTTAACATTCTAACGTACATCCTAGGATTTGATCTGACCGATGATCCAGTCGCTTTTGCGATAGGAATTCCGGTACGGATACTACGCTGTGTTCCGATACGGCGTCGAGTTCTTAAGCCTCCTGTAGCTTGCTGTGCTATTGAGCGTGAGCTCACGCGGTTGTTCGCCGCTTTCAAATCCGAATGCTCCGTCCGGACAAAGCTGGTTGTACATTTTGGTTTCCTTCACCGTCAGTGCAGAAGTACGTCACGTGTGTAGTCATGAACTTGTTGTCGTTTTTGTGGGAGCCAGCTACTGCCATAGTCGTTTGATCCGGCACGTGTACAATGAGTTGAGTAGTGTTGACCTT
>Ga0099797_101882_pt1 | contig 10155 bp, 2 predicted proteins | sample Uncmet_Sort48C_1_FD_89871 | JGI IMG/M metagenome (GOLD analysis project Ga0099797, IMG submission 89871) | Marine eukaryotic communities from CALCOFI LINE 67, Pacific Ocean - C012_Sort48C_1 | ecosystem: Environmental > Aquatic > Marine > Oceanic | place: Pacific Ocean: Monterey Bay | collected...
GGGGGCTAGAGTGGCTACGCTGGAAACGGACAGAGATAAATCCTTGCAGTCGCCAACAGCTGCAAAACCGCAGGAGCTGATCTTGCCCACAAGCCGCAGCTCTGCAGGAGCAGCCTCGTCTTCATCGGCAGGTGAAGCACAGCTGACATATATAGGCACTCCACGAATCCGTCCGTACCCGGTGGACAATCCATATGCACAGCAAGCTGAGGCTAGGGAATGTGCCTCGCCTATGAGAGCAGCTTCGAAAGCGGCGTCCACTATGTCACCAGTGCGCACGACGAGGAAGACAGCCGCTTCCAGCCCCTACAATGAGAAAACCGCACCAGTCTGGAAGCCTACAGGGGACGTATGGTGCGACACAGGCAGCGACCCATGGGTAGAAGGCAGGCGCAACACTATCACAGCATCGAGTTTAAAGAGGAAAAGTGGCGAGAACGACATGGAGGACATGGAAGATGTCCCGGAGCCCGAGGGCAAAGCAGTTCCAAGAGACGATGAGCTTGATGATGATCGTACTTTCAAAGACTTGCATCCTGAGGCCAATGTTGAAATCCAGAGGATTCTACTTTGTGAGCCAGCTCTCGCTATGGCTTCTGCCAATATCACTCAGGTGTTCTGCAGGACGGTGTTGCTTTGCAAAGAAGCCAAAGGACAACGAGGGCACAAATTGGAGGAGACACTTCGAGATGAGGCTGAAGCCGCACTTTTAGCCAACATTAAAGAGTGCAGAGGACATGGGCTCAAGTGGGCCGCCATCTATGACTGGAAGCGTCAGCTTTCGCCTCAATTGGGTGCCATTTGGTCGAAGTGGATCGAAGTCGCTCACTTTGCAGAATCACCGGAACACTGGAAAACTTACTTTGAGGGAGCACACCGTGAACCCACTTTCAATTTGGAGGACTTTGAAAAGGACATGCCAGAGATCGACGCCGCGCTCAAGGAGTTTGACCTGAAGGAGGGCAAGAAAAAGCAAGCCAAGGCAGAGCCTGCTGCAGTCACGCCCATTGCGGGCGCCAGCCCGAAAGCCACCGCTTGTGCCTCGCCTTTGCAGTGGAGGAATCTTCAAAAGGCTGCAGCAGCCCGAGTTGAAGAGAAACGATCGTCCCCATCGGTGGAGCGGCCATCTCCCGTCAACGAGGACAAGAAAGACAGGGTTATCTGTGAGCTGGGCCCACTGGTATCGGCTGCCAAGGAGGACGAAAATACACAGGGAAACGCAAATCCTTGGCTGGATGCACATATGGCGGTAAGGTATACAGACAATGCCTTAAGCGACCGAAACTAGCGGGCCAAACGCGCTTGTGTTGCAGGCGGCTTCCCTCCAGGCACTCGCAGAGAGGTGATTGTGGAAGCCCTAACAGCCTGGGTTCAGGGAGACGACTGCCCATATGAAGAGATCTTCGCTCCAGCCTTGCATGGAAGAGTGGGCATCATCAGATTCGATTGCAATCGGAAGATGTGGAAGTGGGTGGCAAAGCAGAAAAACCGCACGCACACTTTCAATGGGACGAACTTGTGGTTCAAGATAGAGGCGTCGGAGGAGGAAAGGGCTCGGCAAAAGATCTCTTGGTCGGCTTACAAATTTCTCAAGGCGCAGATTGAGGTGCCCTCACGTTCTGCCATGGTCACTGCCAACACGAACCACGGAGAGGTGTATTTGGGAGCCACTTTGGTGTTCAAGGCAACAAATGAGGGCAGCCCCGACTTCAACGCGGAGACCTTGAACAAGGAGTTCACAGAGCGCTTTTGGACGGAGGATCAGTGGAGGAACGCCTTTCAGACGCACTTGCAATCGGTGGGCTCGTGACTATCCGGGGCGGTTGATGCCCCGAAAAATGCAAACGAAAACTTGCCAATGACAGAATTCATACTTGCCTCATGGAATTGCTCGATGAAAAGACAGCGGCTGGGGGATCTTGCCTCGGACGTCGCGGCACACTGGGACACACTTTGTATACAGGAAATGCTGGTGGGAAACTTTGGGAAAAACTATGACTATATGGAGGATAATGATGGCGTCTTTCATCGAGTATTTCATAAATTTAACACTGACGACAACATGGCCAGATGTTCAGCTGGACTGAAAAAAGCGGTGCGCACTTTGCACCAAATTGATGAGCTTGCCGGCGGGGCCAAGGCGAGCGGCATCGTCATCAACAATCGCTGGGAAGCTTCCTTGCTTCCGGAAACCTTTGCGTCCACAAAGTTGGTGGTGGTCACCATTTCCATCAATGAGGTGCCCACCAAATTGGTAACTATGCACTTACCGGATGCAAGTGACGAAAATGAAACCGCAGAGCAGATACTACAAATATTGCAGCATTGGATGGAGGAACGTCCAGGCGAGCACTGGATGATTGGGAGCGATACCAACGGCATCATTGGTGAATTGGAGGATGAAGAAATTATGCGGCTGCAGACCATGGCGAGATCACAGTATGTATGGGATAGAAGCACTTGCATCACTGGCACGCGCGATAATAGAGACCCACGCGGAGCTTTGCTCGTGGGCTGGCTCACGGCCTGTGGACTTTCCACTGTCTCCGTCTTGACAGGCGAGTTCACCCATAGCCACTATGTCAACCATGCACAGTCGACTCGTGATTTTATATTTGTGCGCCCCGCTCGCGGCACTTCTGGCATCAGCTTTGGCATCGAGGATGTGAAAACTATCAAGGAATTTGTTGAACACGGGGAGGATCACGTTCCCAACATGGCCTCCTTTGCCCACATCGATATCCAGAGATGCAGGAAAGACAGAGGCCACATAGCGGAACGCCATCGCAGGAGGGGGCAAATTGGATGGAAGCCAAAAGATGTGGGGGCTTATCAAGAGGAGGTCGAGTGCGCACTTCAACAAGGGCGAGAACAAGGGCAGCTCACCATCAAGGATCTCACCGAGATAGTGGCACATGCAGCGAGGTCGCAACAATTACCTAAACTCCAGACCCAGATCAAACACACGATCCTCAATCAAGTAAAAGCGTGCGAAAAGCTGAGACTATGCACCTTCGATCCGGAACAACGTCGAGAACTTTCGAAGCAGATCTGGAAACATCGAAAACAATGGAAACGGGTCAGGGCGCAGATCGAGCTCACACAAATCTATGAATCAAAAGGCCTCGGAAAGTATTCGAAACAAAGTCTCAGCAAACAGCGAATCCAAACAAACTATCTCTTTGATACCTCTAAGCCTCCAATCAAGGTCCCGAGATGCGAGTGGAACATGGTCTTCCAACAACACTTCGAGAAAATGGCTACATCGACAAAATGGAAAGCAGAACACTTTGATCTCGAAGCCAAGTGGGAATACCTCTGCAGCCAACAATACGAAAATGCAGTTCCCATCACGACGCTGGAAACCCAAGAAGCTATGTACGAGCTGAATATGGGCAAGTCGGGAGCCAACGATGGTCTGGTATTGGAAATGGTGTTGCAAGCAGGCGAAGGCTTCCACTATGAAATGGCTTGCCGTTATACCGCCAAACTACAGAACACTGCTGATGAGAATGACCAACAAGCATGGGCAGACATGGAAGCAAGCTTGATGGCCAAGGTTGCGAAGCCTTCCCTGGCAACACAATTCCGCGCTTTGCACTCCACCCCGACCCTGGCACAGATTTTCGATAAGATTATCCAACGTCGAATTGAACCAAAATTGCAAATCCGGTTGGGTCCGGAAATCATTGGATTCCGAAAAAATCACCAGGTCCACGAATTAACCCTCTACTTGAAATCTCTTATCGAGTGCCAAAGGGAATATGGGAAACCACTTTTTGTGCTCGAAGCTGATATCAAAAAAGCTTTTGACGAATCGGAGCACGGGGAAATTTCAAATTCCTTATCACAGCAAGGGGCCCCGGAACCTGAAGTGTGCGCCCTCCATAGGGAAAGAGTTAGAAAAAACACCATCTACAAATTGAACGGGGTTCCGGTAACCGAGCGCATTTTTAATTTTCGAGGGGCTCCGCAAGGAATGACCACATCACCATTGTGTTTCAGGAGCTTGCTGAACACTTGCCTCGAGGAATCGGGGGAGAAATTGAATGTGGTGCCGCCTCCTTTGCACAATTTTCAGCAAGGAAAACTTGTTTGGGCGGACAATATTATATTTATGGATTCTTGTCCTGCCCGCCTCCAGACGAGAATTAATAATGTAAATGCTGCATTGACCAACCATTGCCTTCAGGTCGAGTGGGATTCGAAGGCCCAATGGGCCCAAAACGAGTTTAGGTGTCTGTGCAGCGAGTGTGCGGTTAGGCATGAAAATCAAGGTTTCGAAATTGAAGGCAATGGTATGGCCACGCAAATCAGGCATGCCGAAAACAACCGTTTTCAGTTACTAGGAAATATCATTGATTTGCAGGGTGGAGACCACCACGATATCATGCACAGGCAAGCCCAATATTGGAAGGCCTATTATGCTAGGTCCAAATTGCTCAATCATAAAGGCGTCCCAGCACACGAGAGAGTGCGCATCACCCAATTATGTTTGCTTCCGGTGCTGCTCTGGGGCTCAGTAAACTGGAGCGACAGACAAAGCACGTTTGATCAAATTTTGAAATCCCATAGGGAAGTTCTTGCAAGAGTAGCACCGGTACCAAGACTTGCCCATGAGTCCTATAGGTCTTGGTACCGACGCCGCTGGCCAGTTTGGAACAAGTTGCTTAGGAAGGTGCAGTGTGCGTGGGCACCCGTAAAATGGATTTCACAAAAATATAGCTGGTTGGGACATGTGGCAAGGCTCTCTAACCCAGAGCAGGTGACCGAAGGTACACCTGTGGGCGTCCCAAGGATCGTGAGAGAAGTGCGGCCATATCTCACAACCGCCTGTGCCACTGAACGTGGAATCCTGCAAAACAGAAGCGGTGGTAGGCGCAGAGCAGGAGCAGTGGCTCCAAAAGTAGATGGCTGGATCGCCAATTTTCACAAGCAATGCCAATCCGGCGATCCAGAATGGCAACTTTCAGCATGTAACCGTAACCAGTGGGCTAGCAAAAGAAATACTTATGTTATCTGGAAGTTGCAAAGGCTCTCGAAACATAGCAAAGTGTTGACTTCCAACGCTACAGCTGTGCTTAAAGGCAAGTTCGAGCACAGACTGCCAAGACCAACGCGTCAAGGTTGAGCCACAATTGGTCCGGCCTGTGCGGGGTATCACTGCAAGCGCACATGCGGGTATACCTCACACAGGGATCGCACCGTTGCATTTGGATGATTTCACCTGCAGTCGTATGGCCATGTATGCAGAGGGAAAAGGGAAAAATATGGTTCGAACAAGTTATAGTTTATACAGTTTTTGCAACTAAGTCTTGTCGGCCACACCTTTCCCATCATGGAGGCGGCCGGTTTTCCGGACCCGCAGTAGATATGATATGCAGGATGTGTATGAAACATTCGCAGTTGCTTCCTATAACAAAGTATCTGTGGTGTTAACATTCTTGCATTTTGTTACCCTCATCCTAGGTGGGCGGGCGGGTTGTCCTTGGAAGTCCTATTTCATTCCATGGCTATTTGGCTCCAGTCTGGCCATCGTGGGTTCTTTTAAGCTGCATTCCCAAGCTTTGCTGAATTGGCGGATGGTGGGAATGCTATTGGAAGATCCCGTCGGATGTGGTTGTGTGACCCAGAATGGAACCATGCAAGCTTGGCTCGGAACCCGGATGAGATTGCACAATTGCAGTGGTCATTGGCCTCAGCAATCTGGCTTGTCATCGCTGGTTCCGAACCTTTGCTTATACGGTTCCTTTCAGTTGGGCATGGGAGATCTCCTCCCAAGAGAACCCCATACATGTGCGGCAGGGACTTGAGGCAAGGCGGCTGGGGAGGCTTGCAGGCTATCCGCTATGGCCTCCGCTGCGGCCGGGTCTCGCAGGCAAGGCCCCTGCAGGCTATCCGCTATGGCCTTATAAGCCCATGCATGAAGCAATGGTAGTAGTGCGTGGTTTTACGTAGGCAACAAATTGGTTTCGCAGGGCCGATTGCATCCTCGTTGGTCCCATGGGGCCCTATGGGCCATGTGGGCCCGTTTTTTTGTTTGACGGAGGCAAGTCCGACTTAAACGGTCAGTGCCGTACGCGTGTTTTATATTACCTTGGCGTCCTCAGCATCCAAACAAACAAACAACTACCGGTGTTGGTCAAGACTGTAAGGGTCGCTTTTGCTTTTCATTTTGCTGCCACCAATTGAATCCGAATTCAAGAAGCTCCACCACGAGGAGTCGCAACCTCCGTGCCTAGCTTCACATGTGCTCGGCCTAATGGAACTGAATTCAAATGGCGACGAAAGAAAAACAATGAAGTACACGTACCGTATGCGTGTTTTATGTCACCTTGGTATCCTGAGCACCCTAGTCTCAGTCACAAGCCTGGTGAACGGTGCGCTTCACAATAATTTAGGGAAGCGTGCAGGGCCAGGCATCACAATTTAGGCACCCTAAACCCTCAACCTTCAACCCTCAAACCTGCGAGCAGCAAAGTTCGAGCATACTCTCAATCGATTTTTGTCCGATGCGGGTCCACATCGGAGGTCCGGACACAGAAATACCACAAAACAGCACGGAACTTCACTGCCATCGATGACGAGATTATGGCAGAGCCGCCCACAGATACATCTAACAATTTCCATCATATAGGTAACCACCCCATACATAATAATGAGGACAAGGCGGTTGAGAGGGAGAAGGGTTTTTCTGATATTCCGGACCATGAATACTGGTTCCATAAACCGGACACACCGGGTGCATCTTCATCTTCGTTGCATGCTAATTAAGCTCGCTTCGGCGCTAAAGTGCGACATCGTCTTCGATTACGCTTGAAAAAAATCGAGACGAACCCAATGGGACCAGTCCTGCGATCTGAAAGCCAGCTTTCCCGGAACAAAAAAATGAACTTGTTTAATTGCTGTTCTTTTTTGGAGGCAACCTAAACCCTACCCCCATAAATTATTGCCAGGCATCACAATGAAGGGACCCTACACCCTAATGACCACAGAAGGGGTGCTGCACATCTTGCCAGCTGCAGCCTCGTAAAACCTGCAGGCCCCACAGGCAACTCACAAAAAACCTAGTATAATCTATGATTTGATTGGAACCAATAATTTCAAACCCACATTCCCCAAATACAAAAATGATTTACAATAGGCCGATTTACAAGTAAATGGGTGGACTTGTTAATAAATGGAACAGTGATTTTAAGGTTAATGCAGCAATGCTACAAAATCCAATCCCAATGACCACAGAGGGGGGAGGGCCGCCGCAGGCCGCATTAGTTTGCAGGAGGCCGGAGGCCGCCGCCCCCTTTGGGATCTGTCCTCATGCATTTTGTTGGCATTCTTGCAAGAACCCTCCCTATTTTCCTGCCCCGGGCCCATCAACTATATTTTCCGGCCCCAGGGCCCTTCAAAACAAGTCGGGGACGTGTTTAGATGTGTCTGGGGTGGTCGTTGCATCGAATTCCATGTGGAGATAATTGAAACCATTGTACCATCGATAACATCCAACAATTTGTTAATTTTTACAATTTTGGGGAGTTCTGGGAGTTCTTTGCCAGCCCCTCGAGGAGAACACATTTTCGAAAAATGCACCCAAAACACAAATGTGACCCATAGTATTGCTTATTTTTGTTTTTTGGGGGTCTACTCCCATAAACTATAATGATTGCCCCCCCCCCAGGTGTCTAGGGCTGAGGGTTTAGGGTTCAAGGCTGTGCAAGCTGGCCATAACCCACTGCTTGAGTTGCATCGCGTTATTATTGACGAAAAGATGCCCGCGGCCTGCAAAAAACTGTGGACTTCTGTAAGTGACATTTCGGAAGACGATGCTATGGTCACGATGAATAATTTTCACGGATTCCCAGGTCCGTATACCCCCCTGCCCTTGCAGTTCACGATAAGATACGACATGAGACTTTGCATGTTTTGGGCATCCTGGTGGTGTTATGAGCGTGAATATAGTCAAGGTGACCTCAAAAGTGACACCGATAATTATCAGTGGCCTCCGGGTCCCGATCATTTCAACAGTAACCAAAAGTGTTGCAGGTCCCGGCCATTTTAACAGTATGCATGTCTTAACCGTTTTTGCGCAGGACCTGATCAGTTTATTAGTTACTGATCCCAAAGCATGGTCCCAACCAGGCTAGTAATACAAAGTTCGTTTTTTTTCTAATCCATGTTCATTGACAAATCATTGCAACAGTAGGCACCGCCGAAATGGTCTGCCCAGAAGGGCCGGTTTACTGCTACAAGGATCGACATCTATATGCCCAGAACCCCACCATGATTTTCGGGCGATATGATGGGATAAATTGTACCAAAGCTGATAGTCGATACACTGCGATACGATACTCTGGAGTTCTGCAAGGGACATTTCGGAAGACGCTGCCATGCCCACTATGCATAATTCTCGTGGGCATCCGAGTGGTATATGGAGTCTTATGGGAACCTTTGACGGTCATATCTTATATACCTGTTCCTTTCCGAAATCTCGAATTCTTTTGTGTTAGATGATTTTGAATCAAATATGCCGGGAGCCGTGCCACTTCCTTTATGGGAGCAAAACATTCAGGTTGGTCGAATATGAGCCCATGGGGAGCTATGGGAACCAAACCGGTATGAAATTTAGATGGACATGGTATGCAACTGGTACACAACCGTACATTTGGTGCGGCATCGATGCGAAGTCACCACACCATCCAACAAACCAATTATTATTATAAACTAAACACATGAGATAAATGTCAAATATATACATATATATGATTTGGGGTCGCCCGAATTCGATGTTTTGGCCGTTTCTTTATGCATCAGTTATGAGGGATTTTCCTATGGGGCCCATGGGCCCCCATGGCCCGAAGCGCCCAAGGGGCCCATGGCCCATATGGGTTTGTAGGGGTGGAGCCGTCTCCGCCCCGCAAGACTACGCAAAATAAATTGAAATCATATGAAAATCTTAAGATTTCTTCAATATTAGTATTTTCCCCGCCATTGCTCGGGCATACTTCAAAATTGTTTTTGTTGACAGGGTTCCAAAATATGCATTCGGACACGACTCTGTCCGCCAAGGACGCATAAGGATGCTAAAGATGCAAAAAAAAAAACAGCCAATTCGACATCTGTGCGACCCGAATCCAATGGCAGACGGGCCGAATCAGTGTTCGGCCAAAAAATTCGGGAGACAAAGTTTCAACTGTATTTTACTTGCCCGGGCCATCCTGGTTCTGCTGTGTTTTCAAAATATTAGCAAATCCAGCAACACCATGAGGTCCAACGTTACCATGCTATAAGCGAGTTTGTAGGTTCTAATGTCATTATGATGTGTACAGCAAACAGGTCTCTTACTAATTTCCACACAAGGCAAAACTAATTCTGTGAGTTGTGTCTGTTGTTTCATATTTTTATGATTTTTCATATATATATATATATATATATATGGGGTCTCCAAGGCAACACAAGGACATGCCCAAACCATGCCCACATAACCTTAATGTGCGATTAATGACCCCCCGAATAAACACAATAATTCAATAATTGGACAAATATTTCGTTGATTTTGGGTAAGAACCCGACGTGTGATCAAGGACCGACGGTGCATAGCGGCCCGTAAAACAAATCCTTAAAGACTTAATTATTCGGGCTGAGTTCCACGGTACTAATTTGGTCACCCGAACCTTCAATATCATATTTATGCTCATCATAAGAACTCAGGCATGTTTTTCAAAGAAGGTCCGTGGGAGCGGCCAAAACATAATTTACTTCTCGCGACCCGCTAGTTCTCGAGCCACAGACTATTGCAACATTTTTGGGGGCCCAAGGTGCCCGCTCTATGGCCCCATGGGGCCCAATGGGTCCGTGGGGCCCCATGGGGCCAGGCGGGTGGACGGAGCGCGGGCAGGCTGAAACCATATATAAACTACTCCTAACGACTACCTACTTCTTAGTGTCTTGCCGCTTGCACTTCATACCCCCACCACGCTCATATAGTAAACCTGAATGAATTTCCGAATCTACTTCATTCAAGTACCTACTTCAAGGCTGGACCTACTTGAATTGGGTGGCCTGTAATGAATATAACAAATGAATCCAGTACAGGTAAGCTGAAAAAACATTGATTGTTCGCCCCCACCGACTTTTCAATACAAGAGGGTATGAGGCCAA
>Ga0099797_101290_pt2 | contig 10146 bp, 6 predicted proteins | sample Uncmet_Sort48C_1_FD_89871 | JGI IMG/M metagenome (GOLD analysis project Ga0099797, IMG submission 89871) | Marine eukaryotic communities from CALCOFI LINE 67, Pacific Ocean - C012_Sort48C_1 | ecosystem: Environmental > Aquatic > Marine > Oceanic | place: Pacific Ocean: Monterey Bay | collected...
TGTGCTGTGTAGTTTTTTTTGCTGAGGTGGTGTTTGGGTATGGTCCTCTGTGGACGCCGTTGGTGCATCGTTGTGCGATGTTTCTATAAAGTTGTCGGTACGTGCGGATCTTTTTGTTGTTTGCAGCTCAGGCACCCTATCTATTGTTTAGACATATCTCAGAAAACAAAGTGACTAGGGCAAGGGCAGGTTCATAATTCAGCTGACGAGCTATGCCATAACTTGGGAGACGATGTGTTATTCAGAATGCCTCGTCAAAGTTAGAATTTTCAGAAGCGAACAGCGAATGGCATCGACACAGCCATATCTATCAAATACTAGATATGTTTGGTTGGCCGGATAGTCGGTCACCAACAAATGGTATTTGGAAATGGGATATGAAAATGTACAGTCGATTCTCAGTTTGAAGCGAACATATTGCATCATTCATGAAAATACACAACGTGTGGTATACACATCTATACACCATTGATTATGAGAGTCGACGGTGGATTCTCCGAGCCCACAATGGTTTTTAAATCAAATGTGCAAATGACTTCTGAACTGTATTATTACTATCATTATTCTGCCACCCAGGGTGTGTCTTAAGAAATTGAAAAGTTGATTTGTAATTTAAGATTTATGGTGGCCCTTTTTGGCGACAAGGTGCCCATATCAATGGGGCCCTGGCCCCAATCGGTCCCGTGCCAAAGGGCCGCCTTGGGGCTCAGTGGGTCTCTGAACAAGGATATTGCAATAACAAAGGAAAGCAGGAGAGTTTATCTAGGCTTTGTTGTGTGCAGGAAAAGTCATGCGTTGTGCGTAAACATCTCATAGGTGCCTCAGGATCATGGTCCGTAATAGGAGTAACCCTGACCAGCATGTTCAGTGGACAGCCTAAACAAACCATTTCTTAGGGTCTGCCATTGCTCGGGCATGCTTTAATTTTGTCTACAGGGTTCAAAACATGTGTCGGACACTACCGCCAAGGAGACAACAGACGCAAAAACACTAGCTAACTCGACATTTCTGCGACCCGAATCCAATGAAAGACGTCACGGACAGAGTTCTGCCGAAAACTGCAAAAACTTTCAACCTTTATTCTGCGTGCGCGAGGAATCCTGAGAAGGAACCTTGCTTAATCCAAGCCTAATCTTCCAGGGGGGTTGGGCTTTGACCAATCCATGAGAGGCCCTAAAACAATACACACGGGAATTGCAAATCGCAAGGTCTGGCGGTGGCTGATGGGTCCCAACCCCCAAATTTGAAAAAATCCAGCTAAGCTTGCAATATTCGGGACTCCAGGGCCAAACAAGGACAGGCCAGCACCAAGCCAATGTGTTGTAAGCTTAGTGACAGAATGCCCGTCCATTGCATTAGAATTTATAGGCATAGTGTTGGCATGTCCGTGTTTGGGCTTGGTTGCCCCAATATTCCAATATCACATTTGTTCGTGCGGGAGAGGGGTCCCTTAGCCACAACTATGTTTAGTTTGTGTCGGGTTTCATCTATGTTTGTCGTACTCGGCCTTGCATCCATCAATATTATCGAATGTGTGTGTGTTTACATTTTTGTGTGGTCGGCCTCAAAAGTTATCCGGCGGCGCTTTACCCGGTTGCCATGATGCATTTGTTGTCAGTCAAGCATCCATAAACTTAGTCTGGTCAATTTGTTTAAGTTGTGTGTTATTGAATGAAGCCATACTCTTATATAACAAAATATATAGCAAACATCTTTGTGTATTGTATATATATATTATAGACGAACGTATGCAAATGTTATGAAGTACTACGAACATATCACGCGAATCATATGAACCTCACATTGCCGCCTCATGTACATAGTAATTTGGCATTGTGCTTTCGCAGACTTTATGTATGTTTGAACAACCCAAAGATTGTTGGTAGTTTCATTACCACCAAGCCTTACACATCAAACCTCAACATTACTTAGACCGTTCAAATTTGCCCATGTGGTATAGCATAATATGAGAGAACAAGTAGATGATCATGCAATATGAAACAAAATGCGATAACATCGTACAACATATTTCTCGGTCACTCTCTCTATGTCGCTTTCTCTCTCTCTCTATATATATACACCGGCATATATATACACATATATATTTTTTATCAAGAGGAACCCCTGAATGTTTTTGCTTGAGGTGTGTGTGGCTCGGTCTGTGGTTATTTAGGAACCCAAGCATACACAAGCCACAAGACATATTCATAGAAACATGCTGCGTGGAAAAAAACATTTGACTCTCTTGCAAACTGCTAACACCCAAAGAAATGCTTGATGCTCTCTCATATGCATGGCCGGTGCGCCCGCCCGCCGTCGGCCGGCTGGGCCCACATATGAGGGTCATGGGGCCGATGTGAGGAAACTAAATGAGCCCAGTTGGACCTAATGGGGTCCATTTGGCCCCCATAGGGTCCTACACGACACAACAAGAATCTTAGGATGTGACAGAGATTTAATATAAAAAGAAATCCCATATATATATGTATATTCTATAACAATGATTGATTTGTTCGGGGGTGTGCTTTTGCGAAAATGTATTTTTCCCGAAGGGCTGGCCAAAGAACTCCCCAAAATGGGTTTGCCTGGCGGGGGAAATCTTAGCTAGCCTCCCCCTAACCCTTTTGCCCTATATTAGACCCTTCCAATGCCCACATAAGGCAAAATCCGAACAATGGCAGAGAAGTAATAGTAACAAAATCAAATATATATATATATATATATATATATATATTTCCTGTTAATCCTATGGAAATTCTAATTGCAGCCCAGCTGTACTGGCCGGGGGTAGGGAACATCAGTTGATGTTAACCCGGCATATCCTGGCTTTGTCTGCTTGGCCAGGCTTCGAGGGCACCTCGACGAGCTGCGGTACATGATCAAGAGGTGGCTGCAATTGCAAAATGACCATTGATGCAGGAAAGCGGTGCATATATATTGTATATATATGTATATATATATACAGGGCTCATTCTAATTGTGCGGGGACTGGGTAAATTAATGCATTTGGGGTAGGCCTTCACTTTCAATTGTGCGAAGAATTGAACATGTGGAGGGTCTAGTTGGGGCAATGGGCCCCGTGGGTTCCATGGGGCAGCCCCCCCCCCCAGCTGCCCTCCGGGCACATGGGACCCATGGGGCCCATGGGGCCATTGGCCCAACTAGACCCTCCTCATTTCCAATTCTTAGCACAATTGGAAATGAGTGCAATTAGAAATGAGTCCTCTGTATATATAGGTGTATTTGTTTTTGAATACATATATAAATATATGCACATGGCAATGGGGCCTTAATGGCCCTCGATCTGCATTTGTACTTTAGGCACTTTACGCAGAAGAAAACAAATACATGACCGGCACCTTGTTTTGCAAGTCTGCGGCCCGAGATATGAAACGAACAAACTCCCCAGATCCATGGAAATCCTTGCAAGCCAAAGGCATTCGGGCGGGGGGATTTAAATCATTTTGTTTCGATATTATGCGACAGCTTTGAGAAGGTGTAATCATAGTTTTTGCATATATATATATATATAGAGAGAGAGAGAGACCGAAATTTGACGCGCAAAACCAAATCAATTTCGGGGGCTTGTTCCTGAGGTCGGCAGCCCGAAATGTGAGAAAATATCAATGGAGATCCATGCCGAGCCAGAGGCCTTCGAGCTGGGGGGTTCTACACCAATTTGTTCCCCAACGTTACGCAACATTCTTCTGAATGCCCCACCGCCATATATATGTGGACGTCCGAAACACATGTGTTTTATTTTGTTTCAAAAAAGGTGCCGATTACGTAGGGCACCAAATTGAGTTGCAGAGTCGGCCGGCCTCCGCCGCCCGCGGCCGCCGACCGCCCGCCGTGCGCCGCCGCGGCCGGCCGGCTTGGGCCCAATGGGCCCATGGGCCCCATGGGACCATGAAGGTTTGTGCTTTGATGTTTTGTTGGTCGGATTACGTAGGATCCGCCGGTCTGTCTCGGACACCCACATATATATATATATATATAATACAAGAAGTCCGTACGATGCGTAGGCTTTTCTTCGGGGTGTTGATGGGCTTCAGAGCCTTCATAGCTTGACTCGGAGCCGATATGAGTTCATAAAACCTGATATTTATTGCACCGGAGCTGACTGGTTTTCTCGAACTGCACAGAGCACATTGCTATTCCTGGCCGATTTCGTTAACGATTTTGAATTTGTCCGTCCCCCAGACCCCGGGACCCGCATAGCCAGGTCTGGCCGCGATTTCATAGAATTTGTCGCAGGAGTTGCGCAAAATTGTCGAATATCAAGCCGATTTGGGCCTGGGATGTTTTCAGTTGTTTGGGTATCTTTCATTTTGGGAATTAAATCGGCTGCACTACAATTGGTCCCGAAGAAAGAAGGCTAGGTATTCACAGCCCAACGGCACAAAAATATGACCATTCACTGCAACGGAACCACATGGCCTTCGAAATGGCTGCTCGAAATCGCATTCGAAGATATGGCCGTGGGACTTTAAGTGTCTGTCAGCACACACACTCAGAAAAAAAGGTACGCAGGTAGCAAAATACAAAAAATACAAAACCCAAGACTGGTTGGGCTGGTGGGCCCCGGGCCCATGGGGCCCCATGGGCCCCATGGGTCCCTTGGGCCCCATGGGCCTTTGGGGCCCCATGGGCCCCTTGGGCCCCATGGGCCCCATGGGCTCCATATGCCCCATGGGCCCAGGGGCCCCATGGGCCCCAATAAGGCCCAAGGGGCCCATGGGAGAAAAAACCGTTCAATAACTTTGTATTTTGCCACTAAAGTTACACTGGTAACCATTTAATGACCCATGGCCATATTGTTCGAAGATGATGTGCTCTATTCGCAAAGTGGCATTTATAATTTGTGCCTCACATGCGGAACCTTTTAAGTTAAAATGTAAGCACATGTCATAGCACACAGAAGCAGCGAACTTCTTCGCAAGGGTCATGAGTTCACTTTGAAAAATAATTGGTCGTTCTGGGCTTCTTTCATTTGGAACTACATCGGCTAGGTATTCACAGCCCAACGGCACACAAATATTACCATTTACTGAAACGGAACCACATGGCCTTCGAAATGGCTGCTCGAAATCATATGCGAAGATATTGTTCGAAGATGTTGTGCTCTATTCGTGACGTGGCATTTATAATTTGTGCCTCACCTGCGGAGCCTTTTAGGTCATAGGACACAGAAGAAGCGAACTTCTTTGCAAGGGTCATGAGCTCACTTTGAAAAATAATCTGTCTTTCTGGGCCGTTTTCTATATGACATGCGATAGCCGGGTGCCAGTCTTGATGTTCTTGAGAGAATGTCTGTTGCAGGGGCAGCCTCCCCGCAGGCAGGCCTACGGGCCTCCGCATAAAAGGCCATTCCGTCTGTAACCCAATATTTCAGTTTTTCTTGCCTGCCTTTAGGCTCATATGCGCCGTGCTCTATATTTTTACATCTGAATTCAAATAATAACAGCTGGTCTCTCCTGCCATACACAGTTGATTCATTACAGCTATGGGCATGGTGGCACTACCCATAGCCAACTGTGAGGCCAACAATACCAATATAAATGTGTGACGCCTGCACCACATGCACATCTACCGGCAGTGGTAGGTGCAAGGCTCCACTATAAATACCGTATAATCATATGCATGGAGTCGTAGGAAGAATAGTGTTTGTTAGCTCTGCTTGCATTCCGGTTGGGCGGCCACCAGACTAGACTTTCCTAAACATTTGCAACACAAAAACAGTCCTGATGTTCTATATTCAGCATCTTGTGACATGTGCATCGATCTTGTTGGTCTGGCCCTGTATAAGGAATGCTTAAGTCACTCCACTCCACGTCCATGCCCGCATGGTGGATTTTCTCCGAGATCCGACAGTAGACTTATTTGTTTAGGACCCCAGCAGGCCGATTCTTCCATTCATCTCTCGCTGATTTGCCTTCCGCTTCCGAGGTTTGCACAGCTGTGCGACACATGGGCTCACGATGTGCGCGCAAACAATGTTGACTGCATGTTGATACATGTTGATTGAATGTTTGTACCGGAGACATGCATAAATGTTGCTGTGCACGCGTCAAAGAAATGGCAAGCTAGTGAGGCAGGTTCTCCCCTCTATAATCCTCTATAGAGGCTAGATTACTTTAATCTCATAGTTCCTAATGACTTTCTCTAGAAGTCTTCGAGTTCGGATGGATTTCAGTGGATGTCATGGATAGGAGAGTCTCCAGCATTTACTTCCAATGCGGTTGAGGCTGAGTCTACCCTGACGACCTTTGTACAGGGATGGCATTGAATCAGGATTGTCAGGATTGTCAATCCTAATGATTTCCTCCACAGTCCTAGTCGCTAGGATTGTTGGGGGATTCGGCATATTCATGTCATTGAATATGTTCGAAGTATCCATTCAATATGCGTATGTGTGTTGTTTGTATTTGTCTCGCATGCTGTTATTGGTCCATTCCAGCCTGCTGAAGGAAACGACATGGGCATCCCAATGGGGAGGCCAGAGCGAGTATTTTGTACAAGAGGGGCGCACCAGATGGAAGCACAAGCAGCCATTCAGATGTTTGTGATGCCCTGCCCGCCCCCCACTCCAAACCAGAGTTCCGTAATACTCTCCCACAGCACACCTCGATATTACCCCCGTGCTTGCTCCACAATTTATTTGTGCAACCCCAACATGGCAATGACAAGTTTTCATGTGTATATATATATATATATATATTCATATGTATACAGCAGTATATATATACACATGTGGCTTTGATATAACGACAATACAAAACCAATACTTGATGAACTAATCGAAATCATATTAAACTTGTCATCCCATGCCCATGACGTGGAGGGGTCACATGCACAAGTTACAAAATCAAAAGCCTGAGAATGAATTTGCCTAGCCGGCCAAAGCTCAATTACAGGCTTCCACAACAAATGATAAGTTTCAAGTATGAACTTGCCATCTTACAAAATTCTAAAACGAATTCGTGAATATGAGTGTTCCTATAAAATAGTGCACTTTATTATAGTTTGGGTCCACAGGGCCAGGCTGCACAATAGTTTAGGAGGGGTCTAGAGTCTAGGACCCCTCCCCCTAAATTAGTGTGTGGCTCTTGCAAGAGTTCCCCAAACTCCCACCCCAACAAAAACAAAAGGGGTGGTGGGGGGGAGGGGGGGCGATGGCCGAAGGTTGTTTTCCTTGCGCCGCTTGGCCCGTAGACCGCCCCAAACTATTGTGAAGTGCACCGTTAGTTCCTATTCCCGGTCTTGCTTGCAACCACTTTTTCACTGTTTTCTCTGCCAGGTTCCAAAATATGCATTCGGGTGCGAAACTGACCGCCAAGGACGCTACAGACACAAAAACACCAGCAAATTCGACGTCTCCGCGACCCGAATCCATTGGAAGACGTCCCGGACCAGGATTCTGCCGAAAATCCCAAAAACATTTTAAACGTTTTTTTGGCTTACCCGAGCAAGACCGGGTATTAAATGCCCATGAAATGGGGATGTTGTCAGCTCATCTTCCGTGCAGCCTTGCAGCTTTGCCCGCAGGTCTGAGCAACAGCAGCGCAAATGAGCAAAGGAGGCGAGTAGGAATTGCTTTTACTCATGGAAGTGGCCAGGGCGTTATTCCAGCCAAATCCCAGTTAACATGAAATATAGGAAATATATTGTGGGATTTGTTTTAACCCTAAACCCCATTCCCCCACACACCTTCCACACCCCATTTTGGGAGTTCTTTGGAGCGCCCTTTTCTTTCTCCGACAAACGCAACCAGCTAACACATCGGTCATTTTCTACGGAAATCAGTCATTTGCAATTAATTATCGATCATTTATTTAGTTAACACCTTTTATTTTTCCGGCCCCCAGACCCCGGGACACCCATAGCTGGCTCCGGGCCGCGATTTCATCGAATTCGTCGCAGGAGTTGTTCGAAATGGTCGAATATGAGGCCGCTGTGTGACTGGGACGCTTTTAGTTTTTATTGTGTATCTTTATCATTGATGTTTACATTGTTGCATTATTGTTGTTATTGTCCAGCTTTTTTTTTTATTGATGTGTAACCGCTTCCGGGTCACAGGGCTAGGCCCATTCGATTGGATTGAAATCTATTGTGGTGTATTTACGGAGCTCCGACATGGTATTCTACGGGCACCAACATTCACGTTCGGGAGTTCTTTGGCTAGCCCTCTGGTGAGAATACGTTTTCGGAAAACGCCCTGAATATATATATATATATATATATATATATATGTAAATTCGAGTACCCACCATAATTACCAACATATGAAAATAGCTATGAGACCACATGCGGAGCACATTGTACGTTACCTGTATTCGAATGCAGTCGATTGCAGTGGTCAAGTCTCGGGGAAACATATAGGAAACAGATAGTCGAATAGTAGTTAATGGGGTTTAATGCTAATGGGGTTTAATTAAAATGGGGATTAAACCTCATTTAGATTAAACCACATTAATGGAGAATATATAAGGAATATGAGAAGGAATATATTCTAATTTTATTGACACCACTAGGGGGGGGGGGGGGCGCGGCCGAAGGCCGTGCCCCCTTGTTCTGTCTATTTCATTAGAATATATTCCTTCTCATATTCCTCATATATTCTCCATTAATGGGGTTTATTCTAAATGGGGTTTAATCCACATTTTAATTAAACCCCATTAGTATTAAACCCCATTAACTACTATTCGATACAGAAAACAGATAGCAGATATAGTGGGCTAGAAAGTTTTGAAGTGGTGTGGCATTGGAATGTCCTTGTCCCAAATGCTTCATGCTTACCAGTATTCTTTGGCGGATGGGGTCTTGTCAACCAAAGTCATGTTCTACATTGTTCAATTTGAAATATTTTGGAATAGGGTGACTGCAAGAATGCTCTGCTTCCTTCTATGACTTATTAACCATAGGAATGCCTGTCGCGGACGCACACTTTTGGCCTCCATGGAGACTACATGCGTAGAGGTTTGTGGTCTCGCGGCTTTGGTGGCCCCGGTCTCTGGCGGCCATGTGGCCCCATACATTTATACATACATATATGTATACATATATATATATATATATATACATATATGTGTATATATATATATCATATATATATATGTGGGCGTCCGAAACAAAGCTGTTTGATTTTGTTTAAAAAAAGGTGCCGATTACGTAGGTCACCAAATTGAGTTGCAGAGCCGGCCGGCCGCCGCCCGTCCGCCGTGCGCCGCCGCGGCCGGCCGGCTTGGGCCCTATGGGGCCATGGGGCCCATGGGCCCATGGGCCCCATTGGCCCCATGGGGCCCCATGGGCGCCATGGGCCTCATGGGACCCATGGGTCCCCATGGGCCCCCATGGGCCCCACGGGTCCCATGGGGTCCATGGGCCCCTTAGGCCCCTTGGGCCCCATGGGCCCATGAGGGTTTGTGGTTTCATATCTTGTTGGCCGGATTACGTAGGATCCGCCGCTCTGTTTCGGACACCCACATATATATAAATATATAAATAAGAGGGTCCGCTTTGGTTCGCTAAGGGGTCTCACAAAAAGACAAATTGACAAACAAAACATAACACATCCTAAATATCGCGAAACGACATCAGAACACAGATATTGACGCGGAGATCGGACCATCTGCCTCCGAATTGCATGCATGGTAAGGTACGCTGGCAAAAAACACATCAGTTGAGGACCCCAAAGATATACACCAGGGGTGGTGTATATACAAACTGCTGTATTTTACAGCAGTTTGCATATACACCACCAAATCGTCCACACCAGCCATTTCCCTATTTTTCTAGGCCCAAAACCCGGTGGTGGTGTATATCTTTGGGGTCCCAATAAACATTGTTTTGTTCTTGCGGAACGTCAGCAGAAAGAAAAAACAAATATCAGCACGAAAATCGGACCATCTGTCTATCTATTTTGAGCCATCTAAATCCATGCATTGTTGGACAAACAACTTGTTTTGGGCTTTAGATTTATTAGGCTTTCATTGAGTTGGTTTTGGGTCAACAAAGTGGGTCAGTGGCTTGAGACATTCTTTGTCCATGGCAATGGCCGCAACCGTTGCTATGGTAATGTCCAAAGCCATATTGCAGGCATGTATCTTGAAATAATTCGTGTATATCTGTTTGCCACACATCAGT
>Ga0099797_101883_pt1 | contig 10140 bp, 12 predicted proteins | sample Uncmet_Sort48C_1_FD_89871 | JGI IMG/M metagenome (GOLD analysis project Ga0099797, IMG submission 89871) | Marine eukaryotic communities from CALCOFI LINE 67, Pacific Ocean - C012_Sort48C_1 | ecosystem: Environmental > Aquatic > Marine > Oceanic | place: Pacific Ocean: Monterey Bay | collected...
ACCTGTGGCGGCCTGTGGCAGCCTGTGGCGGCCTGTGGCAGCCTATGACAGCGGAGTCGTGCCCCTGGGGGGCCGGAGGTTTGGCAACCTGTGGCGGGCTGTGGCAGCCTGTGGCGGCTTGGGGCAGCCGAGTCGTGTCCCTATTAGAAACCTTTACTCTAAGAATCTAAGAATCTAAGAATACTGGAAGCTTCAATAAGAATCTAAGAATCTAAGAATACTGGAAGCTTCAATCTAGCAGGCCTGGCTGGGCTAGCTGACTGATGGAGGTCTGGCTTGGCTAGCTGACTGGTTGACTAGCTGAACTGGAGGGTTGGAGGTGCTGGGTGGCATTTCACACGCTCGACGCCTGGAAGGGTCGGCGGATTCAACTGAACCTGAGAGGGCTTCAAGCTTTGGGCACAACCATGCTCCAGGGGGCTTCTGGAGCGATTTCGGTGCCTGAGCAGTGCGGGAGCACTTTTATTTTTCTTCAGCAAGGCACAGGCAGCAGACAGCACTGTTTGACAGTAGTTAGGCAGCTAGCACAGATGCTACTAGGCAGCTCATGGCCTTGTCGCCGACAGCAGATGGCTTGACGGCGCAAAGCTGCAGGCACTCACGGCCCAATTCAACACCCCGCCCCAACCCACCAACCCACCCTACCCACCCGGTGGCTACCGGGTGGCTTGCCGAGCGGGCCGCGCTCCCCAATTTGATAAAGAATTACACCAAACAAAGTGCAGATAGAGGAATGCCACTGGCCCCGTGGCCCAATGGATAAGGCATCGGCCTACAGAGCCGGGGATTGCAGGTTCGAGTCCTGCCGGGATCACTTTGCAATTTCTAGCGTTGCTTCGTTTTGGGCCCAGCATGCTGTGTTGCAGAGGCGCAGTCACCCAGACACCCTTAAGCGTCTCCCATCATAGACAATCATACGCTTTGCCATGGCCTTGCCAGGGCTCGCCTTGCCATGCATCATCGCGGCGTGCTTTTAGAAATGAGCGCCTCCAGCAATGAGCTATGTGTAGCTAGGTGGTCCTCGTGCCGAATTAGAAACGAGCGCTTATGTTTTTGTAGTTATTGAAACCGTTTCGTCTCGAGTGTGCAACCTAAGCCTCGTCTGGAAATTGCGGCCTCACTTGTTTCAGCAGCCTAAGCTTATTCCAGGTGTGATGTTGGAATGGAAGTGTTCTAATTACTCAGCCACTTGCAATGAAACTCCATGAATGACTTTCTAGCACTATATCGTCTTTGCATCATGGACACATTGCGTGCGCCTTATTTTACTCAAAGTTGCTCAATCATCCTTCCGGCAAAATAATCCTTCCGGCTGGGCTGAAGGGCCTCTACGGCCATACGGCCCCATGGGCCCATGGGCGCGGCTTCGGTTCTTGCTCCATTTTTTGGGCCCGGGCCCCGGCTTCAGCCAAGCCGAAGGGATTCAAAATTGAGCCGGCAGAATTATTGAGCAACTCTGAGTAATATGGACCATAAGCTTGCAGGTGCATTCCCTTAATTCAGTTACATTCAATTACAAATGTTACAAGCCGTGCATATCTACATGTTGGGAAATCAGCTCCATTGAAGTGCAAAAATAATTGGCTTCAAAGTATGAAATCTACATGTAATAAATTAAGCAACATCTTGTGAGAAATATATAGGATTGGCCAGACCTATTGAGTTTTTCTTGTTGTTTTACCCGATTTCTCAGCAGAGGGGAAGTGGTGTGAAAAAAACAGTTCAAAATATGTGTGTCGTTTTTACATTTTGTTGTTTTTTATTCTCGGGGCAGTAGCAGTGGCACGTTTAAGCAAACAGTTTGCAGTACAGTAACATTTAGGTTCCAAACATACCAAGTCCAACCAATTTTCGTGCATCTGACCGTAAATACATTATGGCGTATACCTTAGATTTGTAGCTATCAGCTAAACACCCCATACGTGCGCACAAGGTATAATCAACAGATTGGTATGAGGCACATCTGATATGCCATGCCCAAAATTATATGCAGGCCCCAACCCAGAATAGTAGGGTGAAACAGATTTTAGGTGGTGTGGAAAATGGGTGGTATGAAACACATTTGGTGGTGTGACAAATTGCACGGTGGTGTGAACATTGGGTGAGAATTGTGTGAAACAAATGTCAGTTGATTTCGACGATTTTTGTACCCCCCGATGTGACATTCTTTTTCACCCCAACTTCACCCATTTTCCACACTACCTTTCACACCACTCTTCACAACACTTTTCACAACACCACTTTTAGGTCTTCAACATATCTCTGAACATTTTCCAGTTAGCCGGACACTTTTTCATCCCACTTTTGGATACATTGTCTCACCCCAGCTCACCCTACATTCGTCAGCTTGGTTACCTCACATTTTCTCCATGCCTTATGAAGGGTATGGGGTGCATCCACCAGGATTTTAGTTCTATAGGCAGCTGGGCGATGTGAGGGGGCAGTAGTGTGTCTGAAAGTACTTATGTGTTTGCCCTCAGTGTTGCCGATAGTTCTCATTGGAGTTGATGTGGTGGAGTTGGGTTGCCAGATTCAATTAGGAAGAAGGGGTCGTATAATTTCACAACAAATCAGAATTCGCTTTGTTTTTTCGCCCAGACCTTCTGCTAATCTCAGCAACGCGATGCTTGCAGGTCGCGGGACTAGTGCCATTTGATTCGTCTCGAAAATCCGCAATATGCTCAGGTATTTATGCGTCCGGAGCTCCGATGTGGTATCCCAACTTGCCCTTGGACAAGTCACAATTTGTTTCTGTTGTGTAAAAACGAGGAACTCCCCCGCCCGCCAAATCTTTGCAAACCCAGAGTTCCAATCGAAACGAAAAAATGCACAATGCTATTTGGAGCCGGGTACACCAAATATCAGACCGAGATAATTTTCCTGGATTTGTTTTGTGTCAAAAACGTGTTTTTGTGGTGAACCATTAGTGAAGCTCCAGAACACCAAAGTGTTGCTTAATTAATTCCGTCAACCGTATGAAGTGTATACAACAGTTTGCGCATTCGCTCAATTATTTATGTTACGTACTCAATTCCAACTGTTTTTTGTTATAATGCGTAAATGTGTTAATGCCTGCCCCTTATTTGAGTGCACATCAGAGTATGTGAATAATGTAGCAAATCAAGAGTCATATTCGTTTTATATTTGTGCCGCATTTCCTCCACGTGCCCTTAAAGCGCCCCTTCAATACCGCTCTGAGTTGCAATATATTTAGACAATTTTTGCAACGAATGCATCTATGAATTGAACCACCAACTTTTGAGGATGCAATCTCTTAACGGAGGAATTGAATCAACGGCGTCGCTTCACTGTTACATTCGGGTATGAAATAGTTAAGGGCAGGCTCTCAAGCCTTGTCACCGAGCTCTGGGGCTTGGATAGCGCTGTGACAACATTTGAAGGTATCATTCATGCAACCAAGGCTCTGAAAGTTGTACCGAGCTTGTAAAGAGCTATGCCGGCAGTCGCATTTTAATATGATGTCGCGACGTTACAACAGCAGTTTTCAGCAGCAGCGTTTAGCAGGGCTTCGACCACCGTTTGTGTCCATCGTGTCAAAATATGTTGAATGCATCGCAAAACCCCAACAAATAACCTTTCGGACGAAAATCGGACCGATGCAATGGGGCTCAAGTCAGCAGCTTGCACACATAATCAACTTTTTGTCATTACCATGCAGGTGGCCCGGATCCCGCATTTCTGCCTTTACCTGTGAAGTGGTGTCACGAAGAGCTGTTCGGGCCCCCACCACCCCATGCACCAGGGGTCAGCATGAGGTGAGTTTATAAATTTCTTCAAACTATATTGTCTTTCTCTCTCTCTCTCTCTCTCTCTCTCTCTCTCTCTTTCTGTATATATATATAGACATACGTGATGTTGATGGAGTCAACAATGGGTGCAGGCTTGGTCAGCCCCCGACGATCATCATTGTGAGGCGGAGGAGCTCGAGTTCGTGCCACCGGACCCGGGGAAGCATCTGTGCCTTATGGTAGGTTTAATAAAAATAGATATACGATAATATTAAAACTGATACCCATATCCAGTCAAGACCTCTAAATTGTTTGATTACAAATGTGGCCTTCATTGGGGATGGGTATTAGTTTTGCATCCGCCATTACCGAGGCGGCCTCCGGGTGCTTCCAGTGCAGTGATAGGGGACCGCCTTCTGTGGCACTCCTGCTGTAGTGGAATGCAAAAAAAGTAGATGGAGAACTAATACCCATGCCCAACGAAGGCCATTTTCTAATTACCCTATTTAGAGGTCTTGGTTGGGTGTTTGTATTCGTGTTAATATTCTCAACATTTTCATATGAACACATTTCCCAACATTTTCGGTGTGGCAATGATATGACCGATCTAAGCTTCTAGTGGGTGGCAAAATACTTATGGGTTGCATAGGGAAGCTCAGCCCGAGACTTTCATGTTTGTGATTTCGTAATGAGGAATGTCCATTGAAGCATGATTGGTTTCATATGATGCTTGTTTGCATGCTATAGTTTCACACACATCATGAATTAAGCACCACATGTTTGTCAATTGGCCTTCACAGATATTTGTAGGGAACATCGTACGAAACTTATGGATTTGAATTGCACATTAGTTGGTTCACGGAATTCATTAAGCAACACTTTGGTGTTCTGGAAGTCACTAATCGTTTGCCACAGAAGCACACTCTGGGCACGAAACACATTTAGAAAAAGATCTCGGGACGATATTTGGTGTACCCAGCTCCAAATAGTGTTGCACGCCTTCTTCCGTTTCGATTGGAACTCTGGGTTTGCCAAGATTTGACGGCCGGGCGAATTCCTCTTTTTCACATAACAAAAGACGAACTGTCCTAGGGCAAGTTTGGGATACCACGTCGGAGCTCCGGACACATAGATACTTCAGAATAGCGTGGATTTTCGAGACGCATCGAATGGGACTAGTCCCGGGACCTGAAAGCGGATAAAAAACAATAAAAAGAGTAGGTCTGGCCAGTCGTATATATTTTTCACAAGGTGTCGCTTAATTTATTCCGTCCACAGTACCTTTTTAATTGCACATTATTATATGGGGATTGGAGCTTCTAGTAGTGTGTATAATACTCCCACGGGATTCCTCAAGGATTTCCACTCCAGCCAAACACCTGCAATTCACAGAGCAGGCAACACGACATGTGATTGTCATAAGTCGTCTGTTAACATAGTATGACAGATTTGTGAAACCAATGAGGATTTACAGATTTCATATTGAGTTCACGTGCTTGGGAAGATGTGATCTGTGCTGCTCTTAAGACTACCCCAGTGTACCCTCATAGCTCAGCTTCAATCACAAAACAGTAATCAATAGCCGATTGTGCATGATTGATTATTGCGGTGATTGGTTATCGTTGAGTGACTGCCGATCACTCGCCAAGACAACACATATCTATCTTTCACGTACGTATTGAAGCTTGGCTGGGCAACCAAGACCGTGCAACACCTCTGAAATCAATCAGTCATTAGATGTGATTCCGAAGCCATGTTGAAGACGCAGGACTTGCAAATCTTCAACATGTTCAAACAATTGTTGGTTGGTCGCTGCTTTTGAAAAGAGAAATCAAAGTCGATGTGTGCCGCAGCTAGTGATGGGCATTTGTGGTTTATTGATAATTGGCGGCTATAGGGCCTCCTCTTTCCCACATTGTGGACTCTCTTTGTTCTGGCCCCTGAGGAAATTCAGCACCAAGTGAAAGTTGACCCTGGCGGAGACAGGAAGCCCAAAGCAGCTAGTGAGGTTGCATTGGAGAAGCATATGGCTCGTCTTGCTGGGCATGACAAAGGTGACTTTATATTTCCAATCATGCACGAGCCCCCATTCCACATGCTCGCTTCGTAAAAAGACATGGGTAGATACATATATGTTATATATATATATGGCTACAGATACTACACATAGTGTCTATTCAATACCCCTCATATATGCCTTATACAAAACACTTTCTGATGTTTGTAAAGGAGTCTATGGTGAAGCCGCGTGATGGTATCTAGGACACATTGTTTATGTATATTAAGTATCAGGTTCTCCGCTTGGGTCTGCAAACGAAAAAATCAGAAAACGCAAGACAGAGATCGAAAACACCATAAGTACTATGCGTTGCTCGGCTGAGCCTTCGAAGACACAGTAAATACCAGCCTTTGCTCGGCTGAGCATTCCGAAACACAGTGAATACAATACTTTGATTGGCTGAACCTTCGAAATCACATTGAATACCCAGGTTCTTCGGCTGTGCCTCCGACGTCAATGCCTTTCGATTCGACTGTGCCTTCCCAATCACTTCTCGGCTATGCCTTCTATTCCACTATGCCTTTTGTCTTTCGAAATCACTATACTACTTCGGACTCTACTTTGTAGGAACTGAAAGGCGCCGTAAGGCAACCTATGCAAATCTAGTGTAGATATGTATATATATATATATATATATATACAAAAATGGAACCACTGTTCCCAGGCAAAACAAAACAACGTATTTGGGCACGATGCTAACGGACACAAACGATAACCATGCGGAAGTATCCAATAAAATAGCAGAATGCTCAGCAACATGCAATAGATTTAAAATCTTCTGGAGAAAAGCCAAAACCACAACCAAATGGAAAATACAAGTTTTTGACGCAGTAATTAGGGCAAAACTACTATATAGTCTTGAATGCATACAGCTAACCGCAGTGGAACAAGAAAGATTAGACGCATTCCAGACTAAGGGACTCAGAAGGATATTAAACATACCCCCAACACACATTGACAGATACTGGACCAACGAAAAAGTAAGAACATTAGCCTCTGAAAAACAAGGTAAGCCAATCCTTTTCTTCTCGGAAATGTGGCAAAAACAAAAAATTGCGCTTCTAGGACACCTCCTGAGAGCTGACATAAATGACCCATTACATCAATTAACTTTTGAAGGCGAAACGAAAACTCCCAGAACCGTTGGTAAAAGACGTACGGGCCGACCAAGAGAACAATGGATTAACGAAACGTGTTCGGAAGCTTTTGACGAAATTATGCAAAACGAATTTCTTGAATTTGACTTTAATAACGAAGAACATATCAACATCCTAGTATCCGAAGCCAGAGAAAGAAAAACTATCTTCCAAACAAAACTAAAATAAAATAACGCAAACATCTTTACCCTTTCCAACGAAGTGCTGGACAAACCAAATCTAACTGACTCACCGTCCTTACGCTCAATTCCGTGAAATCTTTCAAGTGAACCCCCTTTGTAAGTGAAAAATTCATTTGTATCTATATTTACACACATGTCACAAACACGCTAGGGTAGTCTGTAGCCGTGCTTGCTTGTCTAGGTAGTCGCGTAGTTTGTCGCTGAGTGGCCTGCTTAGACCGGTAGGGGTTAGGGCGGTAGGCACTGGACGGCTCTGCCGCACGCGTTGTCTAGCGCGCGGGAGAGAGAAAACAAAAACAAAAAAAAAAATATATATATATATATATATATATATATTTGTATATGTTAGCACCCCCCCCCACCAGCACCCCTGATCCCATCTTTCATACTTTCCGTTTCCATGTCTGTCACACTTTCACACTGACTCTCGCTTGCTTGGATGCTTGGATCGGCACATTGCTGACTATTGCAGATAGTCATACTGAAAGGACGAACATGAACACATGACATGAGACCAGCAAATAAAGCCCTTGAGCGTTTACTTCCCCGCCGAACTCATGTCCAGAGACAATCAAAAGTGTTGGGGCAGCCCTATCTAGTACAATGTAGAGCACACCTGACCAAAACGCTTTATGAAACAAGAAATCATATTCACGTGTCTCCACGTTCTCCAGCTCTGCTACACATTATTACGGTCATGCTCGAAGATCGTCTGAAGCATATTTCCGGGCTCTTTCCAAAGATCGCGGCCAGCATTCCAATGCCACCATTGTGCAGAACTTGTCCTCTGGGTCCAGGCGGTGTACCTCACACTTGTGCTTACAGATCCAATGTGAGAGCGGAGACACACCAAGCTCTGTCAATGATCAGTGTGAAACATTTGACCCATTGTTGTCTCGCCTTCTTCTGCAACGTTGTACCAGGGGGCTTCGGTGAACTTAGGATTGATTTAAATGGGCGGCCTCTGATGTACACCTTCTTCTTTCAGTGCACAACGTAATCGTGCTTGACACCGTCAACCCTGAGAGTATGTCTTTGCTCCATGCGCTTGGAAGATGACTTTCTTATTCTTCAACCATTTGTTAGCAGTATGTCTTCCTGATCGGTCCTGGCCAAGGCACGCGACGCCTTGTGTTCTTGGGCTCCAGGCGGAAGAGCACCAATGTCTCAGGAGCGCCTGGTTCCACAATTCCTCCCCATATCTCCCAAACGATAGGTGTCTTGGACGTTGCCGGTGTTTCGACATCCTCATTCTTGCCAAGGTCCACTTCGTCACCCACGAATCCCTTCAATTCTCTCCAAATGCCGAAGTTGATCTTCCTTTCTGTGATGTTCACAAGCTTGGAACGACCAGCATAAAGCCTTGAGTGTATGTCTCCAACCATCTTCTCGTTCTTCTGTGTACACCCAGCGAGTGCGCAGAAGAGTGTTGATGCTTGGTCTTGCCACGAACTTGCTTGTGCATCTCCACCAGTCTTGAAGGCTGGATGGAATGAGTGAGGCTGCTCTGTTCGACCGCATGTACGACCATGGTCGCACTTGTGTGCCCATCTTCCTTCTTCGGGAATTGCTTGAGAATCGCAAGCTTAACCTTCCTGCACAAGGGCATCTCACACCTTCCCATTCAGGAAGTGTCTTGTGCTTCCTCAAAATGTCGATATGTGTTTTCTCGCCGTTGTTCGTGGTGTTCTTCATGCCAATGCACCAGCTGACAAGAGCTGGCCGAGACGTCGCACGTGGCTTTCCGTGCTTGACATATATGTCACATGCTTCGACGCTCCCTTCTGTGCCTTGTTGTAGTTTTTCTTCTTCATGACGGCTTTCATGGACTGCGTCATATTTCTCCTAAGCATTAGCTTCGGCAATGGATAAGGATGCATTTTTTTTGAATTTGATAGTGTTTGATTGATGTTGATATAACCCGGGGGATCAGACTGCCAACATGTCACAACTGCATAGTATAGGGATATGGGATTTGTATGTGTGAAATGAGCCAGACGTTCTGTGCACAAGTCATATCAGAGGGCTAAATGATTAAATCAGAACCCGTACCATATATTATTCATGTGTGTGAAGTGAGCCTAGGGCACAAATCATATACATCAGGGCCTGAACTAGTCAGAGCTCATATCCGATGCATTGTCCGTGGACTCTGCCGGTATATCATCATTTGACATATTGTCATCCTCCTTGTCTGATGCTGACTTAGGGTATTCATACTGGTGAGCATATCTTCTGTGCATTGCATTGACTTCCAATTGCTTGTTATTATATATGACGTTATCCATGATGTGAACTGATTTAAATGGCCATCTGGGGAAAGCTCTAGGTTTGGTACCATTTTCATATGCATTGAGGTTATATTTGCCATGTGCTTTGGGTTTCTCACATGGGTCTTGGAGTTTTATGAGTTGTTTCGCCGAAGTGTTTCCACATCTTTTGCATAGGTATATTTCGCCGTACACGCATATCAGGTGAGAGTGATGAGTGTGGAGATTAACAACTGCATAACTCATACTTTAGTCTTGGGCTAGGCATGATTGTATGAATTCATATGTATGTTTTGCCCTTATGGATATACTTGCATTGCATGTCGAGCAATGTAGTCTATGGTTGTGTATGACACAGTCATGTTGTGATTTGCTGAGTTTCTCTATTTTCTATCATTATATGTCGGTCTGTATTAATTGTGTTCTAGTATGGTTTTATTGTGTGCCCGTTGAGGCATCATCTTCATGACCGTGATGATTAGTTTTTTAAATATCAAACACGATCTGTCGCAGGGCAAGTTTGGATACCACATCGGAGCTCCGGACGCAAACCCAGTGGTGGTGTATATATATATATATATGGTGTCTGTATCAGAACACCTGACTCGGCTCACATGGCTAAGATCGCATGGCTGAGATGCCTTGCCTGACCTCATGTGGCTCGGTTCACTCGGTTTACATCACTTGGCTGGGTGATGGACATAATTAAGCAACACCTAAACC
>Ga0099797_101884_pt1 | contig 10139 bp, 4 predicted proteins | sample Uncmet_Sort48C_1_FD_89871 | JGI IMG/M metagenome (GOLD analysis project Ga0099797, IMG submission 89871) | Marine eukaryotic communities from CALCOFI LINE 67, Pacific Ocean - C012_Sort48C_1 | ecosystem: Environmental > Aquatic > Marine > Oceanic | place: Pacific Ocean: Monterey Bay | collected...
GGATCGCCTTCTTCATCGCTTCCGCTACTTTTGCTGCCAACGCAGGTGGCACCCTGTTCTCCGCTGCTTCGTTGTATCCGCTGGTCCCTCAAGGGGCCGGTGTTGAGAACCCTGGCAAGTGCCCAAGCTCATGTTTCCCGGTGGTTTCCCGAAACAAGCCGCCCGAAACCCGACCCCGCATGCCGAATTTCCGAACAAACAAGCCGCCCAAAACCCGATTGGCAGCAGTGTGATCGGGGGCTGGCACCAATGGCTGCAGTCTGGCAGGCAGGTTGTTGCTGGTCTTCAAGTGGGGAACGTTACCGGTTCATGTAGCTGATTTTCTAGTTCCCTAGTTAACTAGTTTCTCTAGTTAACTAGTTTCTCTAGTTAACTAGTTTCTCTAGTTAACTAGTTTTTCCCTTGGTTTAGTAAAATCGATATGTGGAGCCCTCGTTCTTGAGATCGTCCGTCGGCACCATTTGTCCGAGAAGCCGTTGAAAAAACGGAGTCTTTTTTGCGAGTAGTCATGCCTGCAGTCTCAGAGGAAGCAAAGCAGCGCAGGAAGGATAAGCAACGAGAAGCAGCCGCCGCCAAACGACTACAGATCAAGTCGCACACCCATCAATCTACACCTCACAACGGCCGCATCCCTCACCTCCGCCACCTCAAAGGAAACGCTCGTCGCCTGAAGAGCTCGCAGAAATCCGTGCCAAAGAGGCACACGCGAAGAGGTGTGAACCGCGCGTTCCTAATTCCACTAAGTTTGCCTCATGTTCAGGAATCTGCGTTTGTACAGTTCCCTCGTGCTTGGAAATCTGAGCGCAGTTGTGTGGGAGTTTGAAGTGAAAGGTGCGATTCACGGCTGTGATGATATCTCGTGTTTGGCGATTTCGTGCTGTGATGATATCTCGTGTTTGGCAGGGGCCGATCCGAATGCTTGCCTTACACAGCACAAAACAAGGCCTTTCCACGCTGCTTGCGAGGGCGGCCATTTGCCAGTTGTTCAGTATTTACTGACACAACAAAATTGCGACACGTTAGCTACAGTAGACAAAGCCAATAGAAGTGGCGACAACGTCAAATGCACAGGTAAATTTTACAATGGTGACTGTAATTTTTGTTACACCACATCAATGGTAGGATGGGATATCGCAATCATGTGGGGTCGAGTTAAGCTTCATGAATTGTTGCTTACCTTAGCCGCTGACCACGATGGCCTCAAGAGCGAGCATGCAAGGTAACATTCATATATATATATGCATATTATGCATGCTGCCCACAATTATTGCACTGCTAGGCAAAAACACCGCCAAGCTGAGGCGATGACAAACGCTGAGGACACAGATAAAATTCTGTACTATCACACCGATCCACAGGCCTGGCCAGATCATAATTTAGCATACGCATAGCTTCCTCAATCGTACAGAATAACGTATAACGGATGCTGTATATATTATAACACATTATATAATCAATATATCAATATAATCAATAATATGCATAGACATGGCTGCTGTTGTGTTCATCCGTTACTTTAATGTAAGGTCAACCAATTGTATTTTCAGCATTGGACGAAGTTGATACATGTGTATCCCGGCAATCACTTAAACGAATCGCACGGTGGCAATTCATCTCCAGTTATGCTCACATTACAGGTGCGAAATCCCGTTGTTGTGACATGTTTTATATGTGCTGTAACCTGCCAATCACCGCAATGTGCATGTATGCTCCCGTTTCAGGATTTACGTGACGAAAATTCTGGCATCCAAGCCAGAATTGCTCGCAAGCCGCAATACAAATGTCCAAAGTGCAGCTACACGTCCCTACGTAAGAAGTGTGTCACAGCGCACATTAAAAATAGGAACCATTGGGCTGGTGCACATCCAAATGGGACTCCCAAGGTAGATCAGGTATATTCGTACCAAAATCAATCATTAGGAAGCAGTTACAATATGGGAGGCAGGATCAGAAATGGACTTGCTAAGGGGAGGTCGGAGCGAAGGGCAAAGGGAAAATTGCAACAGAAAAATGCAGATGAATAAAAACAAATGGCGCGGCACCGCACCGGCCTGCCTCGCGGGCGCCCGCCCCCCCCCCCGCGCGCACCCGAAGCAACAACAACAAACAACACTCCGCAAATTGCGCGCAAATGCCCCAACTGGCACTGGACTTGATCGTGACCCGGCCACAGACGCCACACCGCGCAGCAGCATTGAGAGCGCAGTGCCACTCACAGCTCCACAAAAAATGCACCTCGGCCACCCAAAACAAAAGCCCAACACCGCAGCACACAGAATCCCGCCAGTGCGCTTCGTCGGGTCGCTGGTGCCGTGAGCCGCGAGTCTCAGGCACATGAAAGGGACCAGCGGGCTTGGGCGCAGCCCTTAAATTTGCCTTCCTCGTGTGGCCGCTGCTGTGCTGACCCTTTCGACGGCAGGCAGCTGTGTGGGTGTTTCCTCCGTGTCGGGCCTTCGCAATATTTGCATGGAGGTGTCTGCGCGTACATCTTTTCGAACTCTTTTTGCGTTGCAGGCGACATCCACAGGCGATATTCTTTTCCTGACTTCTTCCTAAACCTGCATCCTTTCACCTTCATCCCTTTCCCGAACTTGCTTATCACCCATGGCATCTCCTTTGTAATCCCTTTTATCGCTGTGTCCACATTCTCGATGCAGTATTGTCTCGTTTTGTCCTCTTGCCAAAACCTCCACACCCCTTCGAACACCGCATTTGTTGCCTTCTTTTCCTCTGGGTTCAGGGCTTTCCCAGCTCCCCATCCTTGCCCTCTTCCATTCGCCTTTTCCATACCCTGTACTTTTGACATGCCTTTGCAGCTGGGCGAGGCCCATACCGCCCTTGCTTCCATCGCTGTCATTTTTGCCTTGTCCATGAGCCAACTCACCGCACCTCCTGCATGTGTTGCAGCCACCGCAAAGTCGCCGAGCACAGATGGGTGACCCTTCCTCCCCTTGCCTATCTTTTGCTGAACCTTGTCCATCGTAACCACCTTCCCCCATACCCTTTTCAGGCCTTCTGTTGCCCCTTCCCATCCTGATCCGAGTTCCAGTAGTGTTTCTGTTGGTGGCTCCCTGCTGTTTTTCTCCATTGCTGTCTGAATCTCCTTTCCTTCCTTGCTTGTTATCCATTCCTGTGCTACAGCCCACTCCACAGCCCTTTGCTTCCATGGCACAGGTCCTGTTCGTCCTGGTCCGTTTTTCCTGTCCTCTACTGTCACCATACCTTGTGCCATCAGGTACACCATCGCAGCTTTCACTGGCTTTTCTCCGCCTACCAGGTTCTTTTTCATCGCAGCCATGTGCGCTGCTTCCACCGTCCACACTCCGTCCTGCTGCGCACACCTCCTCCGCACCCATTTCATCACCCTCTGCACTGCTGAGCACATGTCTGCTTTCTGCTTTGTTTGCGTGGCCTGTCGTGTCAACTCTTGTTCCACTTTCGTAGGGGTGTATTGCACCGCCGCATTTCGTGTCGCCTGTTGTTTGCTGCTGCTGTGCAGCACAGTTAAGGTGCGGTCGCTCTGTAGCTTCGCTAGGTATGAGTCGAATCTCTTTGCATTCCATCCTGTTTGCTTTGGTGCTTTTGTTATCACCTCCTTCACCTTCACCACCGACCCTGCATATATTTGTCCCTTCCTCGCTTTTTGTTTTAGGGCTGCTTTCACCGTCTCCTCCGTTTGCTGTACGTGTCTGACCATGTTGTGTGTTTGGAAAGTTGGCAGTTTCAGGGTTTAAGTACCCATTTTGTAACTGCCAATCTATTTTTGTCTCGGCCGTTGGGCGCCTTTTCCCTTCCTTTCCGTCCTCCCTTTCCGGCCCACCCTGCTCTGCTTGCCCATGTATTTCCTGTGCTGTGCCTGCGTTTATGGGAAACACCGAATAACTCCTCCTGTTTGCGTGCAGGCTTATTTCTGCATGTCCGCGTGCTGCCCGCGTTGTACCTTCCTCTTCGTGGTCTCCTCGCTGCATGTGCTGTTGCACATCGTCGTTTTGTGCTCTGCTTGTGTCGCTGGAGGTTAGCCCCCCCTCCTGCATTTTTTTATGCTGGCCCTCGTCCTTGTGCCTGGCTTCCCTTCTCCCCTTCTCCTCACCTCTTCCTTGGTCGCAGGCTGCCGCTGCCTCTGGTGTGGCAGCACGGATATGTGGCCGCTGCGGCGCCCTGCTCATGTCGTGCGTTCCTCTTTGTGCGTTTGTTGGGGATAGGTGCGCTCCGTCCCTCTTCGGTACTTTGTTTGAGTACGGATTGTCTTCCTTTCCCCCCTCTGGTTTTTCGTGGCCCATCCCCTGTTTTGTTGGCTCTTGTCTCTGCCCTCCTTTGTTTAGGTTTGCATTGTGCTCGCCTGTTTTAGGGCATCCACTGTCATCGCTGCACGCATTGTCTTCCCGTTGTGCATCGCAGCGATAGCTGCGTTGTGACTCCATTCGCTGGTGCTCCTTTAGGTTCTTGGGTGCGTCACAGCACCCCGCTGTTCGCGCTGTTATAGCGCTCTTACCGCGTCGCGCGCCCCGTGGTACCTCGCGTCGTTGTTCGCGGTGAGAACTGCTGTTTTCATCCATTTCTCCTTGGGGGGGGGGGGGGGGGCTCTTCAGTCCGTCGTGTTGTATGCCTTGTGGGGGGGGGCGTGCCCCTCTCGCCTTGTTCACTTACCATGTCTTGTTCCCTCTTTCTTCGTGACTTCTCACGGTCGCGACTGTGTTGTGTTTGCTTTTGTCCCTGTTCGTTTGATTTTGTGCCTGGCTCCCGTATGTTAGGGTACACCCAGCTCTGCCTTTTGTCTCCTCTTTGGCCTTGCTCATCTCGTTGTTTTTCGCAGCCACAGGTGCGTTGTGACTCTGCCTGCCGCTGCTCTCTTAGGCGTTCGGATTTGTTGTCGTAGCTCGCTGCTCCCGTTGCGGCGGCTCCCTTCTCGCATCGTTGCTGGAGTTCTCCTGCACGGCTTTGCCTTGCCTCCCCTTGCTTTCCCATCGATCCTATAGTTGCGTCTGCGTGCAAAGACCAGGATTGAGCACCTGGCAAGACTACAGCGTGGCGAAGTAAGCCACTAGGTCGGTGCCGGCACACCGAGTAGCAAGACCAGGATTCAGCACCTGGCGAAGACGTTAGTGTGTCACGAGGTCCGTAGTTCGTAGAAGACCAGGATTGAGCACCTGGCGAAGACGTCTTTCTGCGGCTGAGGCCTGCAGGGGGGGCAGACCAAGCTTGATGCCCCTGGCAGAGACTTAGTGTAGGCGCGGGTGGGCACGTCAACGCCGTCCCGGTTGGTTGTGTTGTCCTCTCCTCAGGTACTCTCTCCTGGTCTGTGTCCACCCCTGAGTCATTAATTTGTTTCCGCAGGTTGTGGTCTTGGCCCGTAATCCCCCCCCAGGTGTTGGCTCGTCTTGGATCTTCCATCTTCTGGTGTGCGCCAGCGTCTCGTGGTGTATCGCGATGAGAACCGCCTTGTTTGCTGTCCTCTCCTTGTGCTTTGTGTCCATTTTGTTTTGCGTTTGTGTTGACTCTTTCTTCTCGGCCGCGTTGTGACTCTGCTTGCCTGTGTTCCTCTAGGTGCTTAGATTCGTCCTCGCGGCTTACTACTCTCATTGCGGTGTCTTGCGTCATCTGCTTGATTTGTTCATTGTCCCTCGTTGCCGCAATCGTTCGGCTGCCCTCGTCATCCCCCTGTGTTGCTTGTTGTGCCCCCAGGCTCTCTTCTTTTTTGGTGGCTACTTCCTCCGTGTCGTCTTCCCTAGTCTCCCAGGCGCGTGTAGTGTTGGGTTTGGGTTCGTGTAGTGGTGGTGCCTCTGGCCGGCGTTTGCCCCGCGCTGTGGCGTGGGGCCGATTAAGGTGGCTTCCTCCTCGCTTTCGTGTTCCCTCTTGGTCCTGTGTTTCTTGCGTTACATCGCAGCGACAGCTGCGTTGCTCCTGCTCTCTTCGCCTCTCGCTTGTTCTTCCTCGCCGTACGGCGTGTACCTTATCCGTACGCGCTTCGCCACCTTGTCTCATGTCTCCGCCCCAGTTTGCCTTTTGCATTGTTTGTCTCGCGTTATCGGCATTGTCGCGTATGGTTGCCTGCATCTCCTTTGATTCTGATTGAGGGGGGTCTGGGTGCTCCCTCTTCATCGTCTTGCTTTTTGTGTCGCCCATCTTGGGCGTGTTGCATCCTGCACCTCTTTTGTTATTCTCCCCTATGTGTCTTCTCTCATCCTGCAGCTCTTTTTGCCTCCTCGTGCCGCTTTCACTATGTGCCGTCTCATGTTTGGCACCCCGGAGGGGGCCTACGTCTCCCTCGCTCATGTTATCATGCGTCTCCCCTCGGTGCTCAGATTCGTTTCGTTGCTCGGCTGCACTCGCTGGTTCTTCTTTCGCTTCGTCGCAGGTGTGTGAGGGGGGAGGCGGTCCCTTAGTTGTTGCTATACATGGATGCGTGCCTCGCGCTGTGGCGCGAGGTTGATCACCTGCCTCATGCTGTGTTCCGCGCCTCGCCTCATTGTCCACCTCGCGTGTTGTATCGTTACGGGGGGGGTCTATATCCCCTCCATGCGCTGCATCTCTCTCCATGGGGTTTGCTTCATACGCCCTCTTCTTGCGCTGTCTCTCATCCTTCCTTATGTCCCTCATTGGGTTTTCCCCTTGCCTACAAATTGCTATCACTCTGTGCCCGTGTGTTGCCCTATCTTGTACCATTTGTACCGCGTCCTTTCTTCCCATGCTAGTTATCTTGCCTCCTCCCAGCGACTCAACGTGTGCCCATTGTTCCGCGCGCTCCACCCTTAGTGCATCCCAGTGCTGCGTGTCTCCCTCCCCCGTATGCATCACTAGTCCTAGCACGCGCTCCTCAAATGCTTCCATGTGCTGCTGTAGGTTTGCCATTATCACTGATGTGATAGTGTGCTCCGAGTACTTTCCGCTAGCGCCTATCACTTCTTCTAGGGTGTCTGTGCCCCAGTCTCCCGTCGCGCCTGCGCTGTATCTTTTAAATTGTTCAGCTTGTAACTCTTTACACCCCTCGCCTATGGCGTTGTTCACCGCGTGCATCAAGCAGGTCCTGTCGCACCCTTGCACCGACACATATTGTTTTGTTGCGCAGGCTGCCTCTTTCTCTTGTGCGTCATTGCCTTCTCCCCTGTCCCGCTTGTTTCGCTGTTTTCGCTGTTGTTCCTTGCGGCCTCGATCCTGCTGCGTTGTTCCTTGTGCTCCTCTCAGCATCACTACGCCCTCCGCATCTGTCCATTGCTCGGGGATGTTTTCTTTCCCAGCTTCGTATCGCACTACTATCTCCTTTATGCTTCCCGACACTCGCCATAGTGCCATTTGCAGCAGCGCCTGGTCTAGGTAGTCTACGACACGCTTTCTGTCGAATCCTTTGTTTTCAGCCCATTTTCCAATGGCTAGGTTCCCCTCTCTCATCGTTCGAGCTGTGGAGGCGGTGTGCATCATCTCAGTTAGTGTTGCAGCTACAGCTGCATTGAAGGCCTCCACACTTTCACCTTGCACGTGTACTGCTCCTCCTAAATAGTAGCACTGATTCGCTCCTTGTGATGATTTGGCTTGTAGTACTTCGTCTATGCATACGCTCGCTTGCGCTTGCCCTATCATGGCTGTGACCCCCTTTGGGGTGACCATATCGTTTGCGTCCACGAATATGTATGCCCCTCCTCTATGTATGTCTATACTCGCGAGTGTGTATCGCGTAAAGCACGCCAGCGTTTTATTGTGTTTATTTATTTGGTTTTTCATAATGTGGCTCGGGTACCAGTGTGGCAGGTCCCTGTGCCATTTGTATAGCGTGACCTTATCTCTCAGGGTTCCAGTTTTGATGGCCATTCGTCTTGTCATGTCTTCATAGGCGTGCTCGTCACACATAATACGCATTTGTGCCTTTCCATTTGCGCGCTGCTCGTATGTATGTATGTCGTCTATGTGGTGCATAAGTTGTGCGGCCACGTCGTTGTATATTCCACTGCATCCTGGCATGCTGAACAGGGCTACACATAAGATTATTGTTTGTGCATTTGTTTCGCGCGTGGCCTTAGTGCATGTTCTTCCTGCTATCGGCAATTTGCTATCACTCTGGTTGCCGCGTGTAGTCTCTCTTTTTTCTTCTGCGTATGCGTCAGGCTTAGCACACCCTCCCTCGGTTGCTCCTTCTTCCTCTGCGCCGTGCACTTCTGTGATTGTTAGTCTTTCCCTCTTCACCCTTCTTAGCCGGAACACGCCTGCTCCTAGCTCTCCCTCCTGCGTTACTGAGCCTGTCATCACTGTCTCTGCCGCATTCATTTCTCCTGTGCATGTCGTTTCCTCATCTTCTATCCGTACTCTGGGGTGTAGCCCTGTCTCGTCTACCACTACCTTGGCGTCGCTCATTTCGTGCATCCTTCCTGCTGTGCTCACTGTTTGTGTGCACCGTCGGCCGTCTTCTTCCACCCTTATCTCGTAGTCCCATGTACACTCCCACCACGGCCCTTGCAGTGTCCCCCTCCATACTGACGGTATCATCCTATTCATAGCTCCTACTGCTGTCCGTCCATCATCCTGCCCGCGTCCCCTCCGCTTTGTGTGTTCGTTATCCTCCTCTTCGTGGGTGCTTATTTCTGTTTCTCCCTCTATATGCACCTCGTGTCTTCCTTGTTCTGAGCTGCCTTGCTTGCTATGGCTCGGTGTGTGCCGTTGTTTTTTTGGGTTTTTGTCATCACTACCTTCACTCACTCTTTTGTCTGGTCCTTCCTCCTTAATCAGCTTGTGCCATCCTTGGCATCTCTCCCATTCCACGTTCCATTGCTCGCATTGCTGCGCTTGTGCTGTTCCTTCTTCATGAGCGTTCCCCCTTTTTCTTTCGTTGGCGCTGTTGTTGTCCTTCATTTGACCCCTTGGCGGGCCTCGCTCTATGCTTCCCTCGTTTTCATCCTGTTCCGGTTCCCATTCCATGTTCCACTGCGTGCACTGCTGCACTTGTATATCCTCCTCTACCTCCTCTTCGTGGTCTCGGCCCCCCTCCTCTTGCGCGTCGTGTTCAGCCGCGCTCACTCCGTCTGGGCCACTTGCCTCAGTCGTGTCACTTAAGTGCTCGTAAATTGTCTTCGATGTTATGTCTCTGTCGCTTCGCGCATGCCTGTCTTCCTCGCCCCCTGTCTTTTGCCGCTTACTTTTTATCACTATCCAAATGTTCGTTGTTGTGCATGCTTATGTCTCTTGCTTCTCGCCGCTTTAGGGGCCCGTCGTATGCTGGTTTTTCTAGGGGTACAAGGGAGGCAGATGATGGCCACCTGAACCCCGCTCTCTTCTCCCATACCATGTGGGTTACTTCCCACCGCTGTTTGCCTAGCTTAGGGATATTCACCACATCCCCATAGTCTATTTCCATTGCTCTGTTTGGAACTTGAGGGTTGTGCTCCATACCCACCTGGTGCTCCTGCCTATTTTTCCTTCTTCTCCTGTTGGTGTGTGTTGCTGCCGTCACCCTTCTCGTGTCTGTGCGTTCGCAATCGCATGGTTGATGTACCCCCATGCATGACCTGTTCTCGTGCTCGTAGCATCTCGGTTCTTGCTTGCATCTTAGTGCTCTTGTTGTCGCCGACTTTTCGCACCCATCTATCATGCATTTCTCTTCTTGAAGTTTTTGTTCTCTCGTGGCTTCTGTCTGTGGTGTCGCGTACGTATCTCGTAGCGTTTCCCGCTTCCTACGTTTCTTTTTCCATTCACTTATGCCTTGCTCTTCCCCTCGCTCGCATCCGCACGGTTGTGTAATACTGAGGCATGACCATCTTTGATGCTGCTTGCACCGTGGCTCTTCATTGCACGCTAATGCTGCGTGCGTCGCAGTCTCATTACATCCGTCTATCATGCACTTGTTTTGCATCCGTTTGTCTGCTCTCTCCATCACCCTTTCGTCAGTTAGTTGCGGCGGTGGAACTAATCTCCTGCCCTTCTTGTGCCCTGGGATGTCCCGCGCGAATTGGCTGCGCCTTTCTTCCTCTGTCACTATTGCCACCTTGTCATCCATTGCTTTCAGGAGGCCGAGCGCTTGTGCCTTTCCCTGTTGTCGCTGCTGTCGCTTGAGGTGCTTGAACTCTTTTAGCCCGTGGTCTTGTCCGTGAGTTGAGATTAGCGCTTCTAGCATGTCTTTGTCTTCTAGTCTCTGCTTATATGTAGCTGCCAATAGG
>Ga0099797_101885_pt1 | contig 10130 bp, 5 predicted proteins | sample Uncmet_Sort48C_1_FD_89871 | JGI IMG/M metagenome (GOLD analysis project Ga0099797, IMG submission 89871) | Marine eukaryotic communities from CALCOFI LINE 67, Pacific Ocean - C012_Sort48C_1 | ecosystem: Environmental > Aquatic > Marine > Oceanic | place: Pacific Ocean: Monterey Bay | collected...
AGGCGTTTGGCCAAAAGGCCGCAGAAATTGCGCACATATCGACGCCGGATCAATCTGTCGAATCCACGTTGCAAGAGGATCCTGGATACGAGCGCACCAAAGCTTACATCAAGGCGCTACAAACACACTTACAAGATGCGCACCGCGAAGCCGCGACATTGGTGAGACAGCAGCGCGAACAGGCTGAAAGCCTTGCGAGATTTGGCTCGTCTGTGACGCTCTTAGGGAACACAGAAAGTGGGAAATTGGGACAAGCATTTGGTGAATTAGGCACGCAAGCTGATAAACTGAGCGTTGATCTCACCACACACGCAGAGTCAACTGCTCGCGAATTTGAAGCGCCATTGAAGGAATGGGCGCTCACCGCAGGTAGTGTACGTCGCGTTATGGAACGCCGCGCCACGGCGCTGTTGGAATTAGAAACATGCGCTACGTCGGTCAATGCACGCAGCGGCAAGCTGAAGAGATTGCAATCGACGCCCAATACTCCTCCTGACAAGATCCACACCGCCCAGCGGGAACTTGACGAAGCTAATCGCAAACATGAAGCTTCCAAGGAGCACTACGAATTCTTCAAGACGCAAATGGCGAAAGAGATGGAAAGATTTCAAGAAAACAAGAAAATGGACTTGCAAAATGTCATGGCTAACTTTACGAAAACCCAAGCTCAACAATGCAAAGTAATCGCTGACGCTTGGTCGGGGCTCGTGCCAAGACTGGAGGCGTTGCAACGAATGTGAGCATTATTTTGGACGAACAACAAGGGGAATGAATGTTGCGAGTTTTTTGTGGGAGGCGTGTGCGCGTGGGAAAGGACGAATGGCGGTGAAAATTACAAAATCGAAGAAGAAGATTCATTGAGATGAATATTACAAGACGTCAAGTAAAAAAAAAGATTAAAAATTCAGCGTTAGTTCGTGATTATTATTAAAAAGCGGACGCAACAATCCCAGCGCTCGCTTCACTTTGACACTGTTCCATGTGTCCATTGACGCGTAGCGGCAAGGTGGGATCGAAGCAACACAGCTCGTTCTTCTTGTGATTATTCCAAAGCTTCTTTAGGTTTGGCCATAAATCCTCGTGAAAGTTTTGCGAACAGTTTCCCTTCGGAAGATTAAGTTCCGAGCACCAAGGAGGTGATGGACTTATCACGCCAGTGTCTGGTTCTAACGCTGGAGTGCCATCCATGTTTTTAAACCACTTGCTCGCTCGCCGTTGTTCTAGAGGTTTACCTTGCATCGTCTTATCAAACAACGCATCCTCCTCAGCATTCCCAAAGCCGCAAAACGCGTAATTTGCATCATGAAGTTTCAAAACACGGGCTTTGTTATTGGCCAGTGCTGAGCGTATTTCATCTGCGGTTGCACCGGCAGGTAAGCTCGCACCTTCATCACCATCGGCATTCGCGTCGCGTGCTCGCACTCGCACTATTGCAGTGTCGGACGCATCCTTTGGTGCGAAGCGACCTTCCAAGAACCCAGCCTCCCTCCATTTAAGGTAAGAGGTCAACAATTTATTGCGCGGCACAACAAGATCCCATGGACATTGCATCATAGGCATGTAGTCGTCCATTTCAGCTCCAGTGTATTTGCAACATTGTTGAATTGTTTCGCCGTGACCATCCCACGCTCTGTCACAATGGCACACTAATCGAGGGAAAACGAGCGTACGCTGCAACGCCTTTGCCACACCAATGGCTCCCCACAAGTGCGACAGCTGATACTTCATTGCGCGGGCATGGCAGTTCATAGGGCACTGGTCGTCGTCACGCATGCACGCGTGACCTCTTTGGCAATGCTTGTGTCCCTCGCACTCGATGAGAGATTTTGGGACTTGAGGGTCCCATGTCAAATACTTTTCGTTGCCGCTGCCTTCGTAATCATCTTCAACCATCCATAATCCTGCTTCCTTGAAGCGTGTAGACTTGGATGCGTGCGTCGTACCATCCGTGCCAGCCCCGGTGTAGGTAGCATGGGCACAATATGGCGATCCACCATCTGTTTGCTCAAACGTACGTTGATTAAAATACACATGTCCATTATTGAAGTATCGCAACGGCAAAATTGCTAAAGGCGCTGTGATGGGCGGCCACTCGCCTTGGTGCGATGATGGTGGACCTTGCATCTGCATCTTGATCGCGCGCGATGGGTTTGTTCGCAGCAACTTAATTTTTCCTTGCGGAGATAAACTGTCGGGATCTTTGACTCCTGGAATATCATCAGCAAACAAAATGTCCGAGGCATACCCTTGCGCCATGTTGTTGAAAATTTGTTGGTCTGTCGTAAGAGTCGCATAGTTGCCATCGCGCTCCAGGACGTGACGATACCATTCATTCGCAATGAACTTGCCGGCTCGCGTGGATCGCAAAAACACAATGCCGCTGTTCAGTGTGCCATGCTTGGCGTACTGCGCAGTCTTTTGATCATCTTCCACAGGCGACATGCGGTCGCTGCTGATCATTGCATCTGCATTCATCAATTGATTGCATCCTTCTTTGCGCGCTGCGTCGGAATTGCAGTACAGGAAATTGCGCGGATCCCGCAACCAAATAACGTCCATGTCTGACAACAATACATCGTACCCAGCATGCACGAGGGCTCGACCCCAGCCAACTCTCTGCGTTACGAGCAGATTCCACGTGCGGCTTTTATGATGCGTATCGTACTTTAATTCCGCAGTGTTCGTTGCGCTATTCTCTATGTAAGTCCTCAAATCAATGAAATCTCTCAGAAGAAACGTCGGTGTGCCATCTTTACGCAGCGTGTCGTACGTTAGTTGATCGAGTGCCCCAACTGCATGAGGAACTTTGGCAGCCTTCAAATGTCTCGACCAGTTCACGACGCCCGTCAAGACGCCACTGTCTGCAAACGTCTGCACGATGAATTTGTGATCTTGACCCGCTGTGGCAGCCTCGAGAACATCTTTCGCTTCCCCCTGCAGAACCATCGTCTTGTGCGCCAGCCATTTTCGCTGAGCCTCGACAATGTCACCATCAAATGTATCTTGCGTCGGCATTGGCCCAGGATCTTCATGATTATCACGTAGAGTCATAAGCACTTGATCATCTGGGGACAACGTAATTGTCTCTTCTTCCTTCTCTTCTTCTTTGGTGAGTATAGTAGTACCCTCCTCCGCCTCGCCTTTTCCCTCTTTGTCTGCTGCTGCTGCTTCGTTGGCCATATCCTGTCTTTTCTCTCCTCCTCCTGATCCTCCCCCTCTTTCGTTCGTTTGTGAGCCCACTGCGACTTCTCCCCCCGAGAGAACGAACTTATACTTACCCTTGACGCTTGGTTTGTCTACGCTGCCCACAGGCGTAAACACTTGCGCCCCTTCTTTAGGCTTTCCTGCCACTGCATGTGCCGCTGCCGTGTTCAGTGGTGTTGTTGTCGTTCTCTTCAAGTCATCATTGTCATTATTACTGCGTCGCCTTCCCGTCGTTGGCACGGCTGCAGTCCCATTGTCGTACCTCCCCGCTCTGATCGTTAACATATTTCCCTCAACGACACCATTCTTGACCACAGTTGCGTGCTGGCTAGCCCTCTCGAAGATGGCGTTCAACGTTCCTGCGCTTTGCCAGACCTCATCGCCATACAACGCCGCCAAGCACAGCACAAGCACGGCAAGTGTGATACTCGAACCTACCACAGCCGTGGCACGGGCAGCGCCAACATGCAATGCCATACCTATTTTTTTAGAGGGAGAGAGAGAGAGAGAGAGAGTTATAGATAGCGATAATTTCTTCTTACTTTTTTACGTTTGCACACACGCACATACGTACGTTTGTATTCAAGAAGTACATACGTTGTACCTCCCTCCCTACCCTCGTGTTTCCGTGCTTGCTTGTTGTTGTTGTTTGTTTGTTGCATCACACGCATGAATTTTCTCTTTCGTTCGTTTGTTTGTTTGTTTGTTTGTTTGTTCTTGTCTGTGGGTTGCGTTGCGTCGCCACGGTGATGATGATGAATTGATGATGATGATGATACATTGAATTGAATTGAATTGAGTTGCACTCCTCCTGTATATATATATGTAATACATTCATCCATGACTTCAATGACGTGATACAACAACCACCAAAAACCACAAACCACAACCCTAAATCCCGCAAAGTGAACAAACGAACGAACGAACGAAGTACTTTTTCCTTTGTTCGTTTGCATTGAAGAAACAAATCAACTTGTTCGTACGTGTATGTTTTGTTTTAGAGAGAGAGAGAGAGAATGTTTCAACAAAATGTGAGCGACTGGCGCAAACGCAAACGCAAACGCAAGCGGCCGTATGCACCATACAACAAACAACAAACACCCCACCCAACGGCAACACGCAACAACGGCAACACGCAACAAACGTGCCAGGCTGGCTGCATTCAACAACAGCAAAGAACAAAAGAGAGAGAGAGAGAGAGAGAGGCAGGTAGTTAGTTAGTTGTTGAGGGAAGTACGATACAATCAATATTTGTTACAATATTAATTAAAACGTCTTGATCATGCAATCAGCAAAAATGTCTTCGCATGCCCACGCTGCAGCTGGTACGTAGTATGTTATGTATGTGCATTTTGTGTTCGTCGTCGTCGATAAAATAATAAATCATATGTCTTCTTCTTTGCAAACACATATCATTTATTTTGGCTGCTGCCTGCTGCTGCTGCTGCCTGCTGCTGCTGCCTGCTGCTGCCTGCTTCAGGGGTTGGTTCAAGTCAAACAAGTGTTGTAAGGCAGCCATGCTTCGTGTCGGTCCAGTGAAGAAAATAATTACATATTATAGCATGTATGTATGTATGTATCTCTCTCTCTCTCTCTCTCTCTCTCTGTGTTGGTTATACGTATATTGTGCAGCGCGAGCGAGTGAGCTTGCAACTGCCATCGGCGACAACGATTACGCTGTTGTTTGATCGCGCCGATCGGAACCACGCAGACAGAGACAGAGACAGAGACAGAGGTTTGAACAGACAAACGCCTGTGAGTTCACGAACAAATTTATGTACATAACCTTCCTCGTATTCACTTGCTAGGTAGGCACTCATCAGACAACAAAACAACAAAACGTAGCAAATAGATATAAAAAAAAAAAAAAACTTGAATTGTTTATTATTTCTTAAAGGACGTTTTGGTTTTGCTGGGGTTGATCCATTCGTTCAACTTTTCTTGTTTGTTTCTCTTTTTCTTTGTCGAGAAAAAAAAAAAAAGCCTCTGTGAAGCTTTGTTTGGTTTTGTTTTGAGAGGCTGACTGACTGACGGACGACGCACGTCAACCAAACAAACGAACACGGACGGAACGAACGAACGAATGAACAAATGGGACCCACACATGGGAACCGGAAATTGGACTGAAACAAAAACTGGCGACCCGCCAACTCTTATCTCTTTTCTCTCTAAATGAAATGTTGACCCATCTGTCTGTCTTGCTAATCTTTCTCAAAATATTTTTTGCAATGCCACCCATACATACATACATACTACACAAAACTCACAGCTGGTGCTGCTGTAGGTGCAGCGGTTGTTGCAACAGGTGCATATCTGAGATACGGTGACATTGCTGTGCTCGATACTTTGAACAAAGTCAAGCGCAAGTTGGAAAAAATGTTAGGCTTTAAGAAGAAGAAGATTCGCGTGTATATGGATGGATGTTTCGACATGATGCATTACGGTCACGCGAATGCGCTCAGACAAGCAGCGGCGCTGGGAGATGAATTGGTGATTGGACTCGTTCCTGACGACGAAATTATTCGTCACAAAGGACCGCCAGTCTTCAACGATGGAGAACGCCGCATGGCTGTCGAAGCTGTGAAATGGGTCGATGAAGTCATCACTGGCGTGCCGTATGAAATCCACGAAAAATTCATGGAGGAATTGTTTACCAAGCACAACATTGATTATATTGTCCACGGCGACGACCCGTGCTTCACTGCTGAAGGCAAAGACGCGTACGGGGACGTGAAGGAAAAGGGGAAATATCTTGAAATCAAGCGCACCGAAGGTGTCTCAACGACAGACATCGTTGGGCGCATGCTTATGTGCACACGCTCTCGCCAACCATCCACCATACATGAAGAAGCCTTGCCGGACTTGTCCCCACTGCAGAAGCAGTTCAGTGAAAACAGTGATAAAGATGACAGAAGTCCCGTGAGTACTCGCGTCTCCTCGTTCATGCCGACGAGTAGAAGAATTGTGCAATTTTCCAACTCTGTCAAGATCGCGGCCGATGCGAGAGTCGTGTATGTTGATGGGTCTTTCGATGTCTTTCACCCAGGACATATATCTGTGTTGCGTGATGCTAAGGAACGTGGCGACTTTCTGCTTGTTGGCGTGTGGCCTGATGATGTTGTGAGTGCTGAACGTGGCTCGCATTTTCCCATTCTCAACGTTCACGAAAGAGCTTTGTCAGTCCTGGCATGCTGCTATGTCGACGAAGTCGTTATTGGTGCGCCACGCGTCGTCACGCCTGAGTTGATAGCGACATTTAACATCAGCAAGGTTATGTTGAACGATTTGGATGAACTGCATGGTGTTGGTGATGACGAAGCGTACGCAGTCCCCAAAAAGATGGGCATATTAGAGCCGAGACAGCCGTTGGCACAATGCGCCGCGCATGCTGCAACTCATGACAATGACAGCGTCACTGATGATGGTCAAACGCAAGCAGATACTACGGGTCGCGGGGGATGGCATAGACGCACGTGGTCGGGTAATCTTTTGTCAGCCATGGGTAAGGGGTCGACGGCCGAACCTGTGGCCTTGATAGGTACGAAAAGGAAGAAAGGTGAAGGTTTGGAAAACACATACGCTGAAATGACGCACTTTGTTCTTAGCCGTCTCATTTCGCGCATTGTTGCTAACCGCAAGGCGTTTGAGATTAAATTCGCGAAGAAATCTGTGAAAGAAAAGGATTACGTTGATAGCAAAACAGATAAAGCATTTGTTCAAGAAGTGTAAACAGTAATGATACACATTTTTATAACTTCGTGGCGACTCAGTGAGACCCCCGTTTCCTTCGCCGCTCCAACATTAATTATCACATTCAACTGTCCTTGCCGCTATCTCTTGTGGGACTGCTAGCAGCTTTTAGGTAAAAAGCACCTCTGCAAAGCGTTTGACACCACCTTTGGCTGTAGCGCTCAAAGTTTGTATGCAAACAACTTCCGGAAACTGCTGATTCTCTTGGCGTTGCCACTTGACTTCCTCAAAATGAAAACTGCAGCATTTCGCTTTTCCTCTATCCTTCGCTCGTGGCGTTTTCCGTGGGAAATTTATTTTCATATTTTTCCCTCTCCGATGCATACGATTTTGCCCTCAATCTTAACTCACACTTCTGGACTTTAATGCGCTGCAGCATTTCGTCATTTTCGCGCTTTTTTTCTTCATCGTCTGCGTCAGCATTGGTTATACACGACAACGCAGCCTGCGCCGCATGCACCAACATCGTTTTAATCTGCAATTTATCTTCTCTAGCACGATGAAACTTAGGCAAATTTCTGTACTCACTAGACAGAAGCAGGCATTGCTCCACACTTTCAGGACTCGCAAAATCCACAGCAACCTTGATACATGAAGTGCAATTGCGCACTTGATGCGGACATCCAGCTGGAACAATGATTGCATCACCGAGACGTTGGTGTACAATCCACGGCTCAAGGCCTGCCTTGCGGAGCATCGGAACATGTGATTGCAAAACGAAATAGGTCTGGTCGTGAACTGGGTTAGAATCATCGATCGGGAGCCAATCCTTCGCTCGGAACAAATCAGCATTTCGTTTCAAAAAGTCGCACAATGCGTGCCGCTGATCCCTGCTCCATATCATCCAAATAGCGCCAACATCGCCGAGTCGTTCTTTCTTTTCGCGATAATTTTTTCGCGCGTTCGCGCGATTTGGTAGTGCCATGTCCATCAAGATATTGCACGCATCAGACATGTCGCAGTGAAGACGAGTACACGATATGCCAACGCCACCCACATTAGCGGCAGACTCCGTCGGATGCCCGTATGCAGTGTACATTTTCGGGCCCATGTCTGGCCGGTTGACAGCATCGCCAGTCAGCCTAGTCGCGAGATTAAAGATACTCACGCGGCTATCTTTCGGATGAGTGTACGCTTGGAAAGGCAAGCACTCGTTGAAATCAACTTCGTGACGTGCCAGACTGTCCCCGAACTCTTCACCTGGTGGCCAATCTTTCAATTTCATGAAGTGAGTGGATCCCGAGATAGCCTTTGCGTGACAATCTTCGTACGATTGAAAAAAATCAAAATTTGACATTTCGCGAAATACTTCTCCGGGTTCATGACAATCAATGACCTTCACCACAACATCTTTTTGGTTTGCTTTTCTACTCTGAGCATTTTCCAAAACGCAGCGACGCAATGCTCCAGGTTCCCAGTTGAGCCGCGCGCCTGAATTGGCATTGCGCACAAGAATAGGCCGACCCTGTGTCCATTCTTTCCTGAAATCATTTAGTTTGCTGTGTTCTGCATTGAGAAACGCACCGGCTTCAACAACATTTGGTCTCCACGCATCTGTCGTACGAGCTAAATTGCTCCAATCTGGACTCCACAAGCAGCCATCATCGTTCCCAGGAGCCTTGCAAACTAGATTGTCGCCACGAATGAGATTACCAATGATTGATGATTCGGGAACAGAAGTGCCAGAATCTTTACGTGGAGTTGATAATTTCCCGGGCACTGATGGCAACATTTCGACGGCCCATTCAACATCAAATGATCGCAACTTGCAACTCCAATCAGATGGCAGCAAACGGTTTATCTTCAGCAGCGGACGTCGAACTTTATAATCGTGCCAATTGGTCGATATAAAGTCACCGTTGTTTTTACAGCACTCATTTGGGCATAATATTGCGCCAGACTCGTTCATGGGGAAAACACTTGGCAGTCCCGACACATCAGCAGCCATTTTTCTGCGTTTATGACCACACTGCAATTGCTGCCGGTTGGCTTCTTTTTCAGGATCGAAACGCTCTACTCGTTTGCGTTTGCGACTTCGCTTCGCTGTGTCTGCAATACCAAGACTTGGTATGCGCTCCTCTGGATCTCGACTGTTATCAACGACTGTTGATTCCAACACTGTCACATTGATATCACCATTCGATGGCACAATTGATTCTCCGGACGATTCCCGCATTTTGGCGCAGCATTCCAAACAGATGTCCACGCAGCCAGGTTGATGAACGCACTTGCTGCTGCTGCAGGTGGCAAAGAAATCCCATATTGCAGTATCGCAAAGACAACATGTCATACGTTGTCCATCGCCAACTTCGGCAGCCGGAATATTATTTGTAGCTTCATCAATTTCTCCTTCAGAAGGTCGATTCCCAGTTTCTGCCAAAATAATGTGCGCAAGCTCCGACTTTGCTAAGCATAATTCTCTATCGGCCAACTTCAATAATGGAGTCCTGATATGTTGCAACGTGTACAAAGCAGCATCTTTCGCAGCAGTGCTACCAAGGTGGCACCCAAGAAAACCAGTACTCTTTGAAGGGGCCGTCTGTGTTTCGGTACGTTTGTACTTGGACACTTTATGCACGAGATCTTTCCCAGATCTTGAGCAACGAGCGCACATGCATAGTCCAGCACATCGTGGGCAAGTGAGGATAGGACAACCATAGTTTTCAAGTTTTACGACGTCGTACTCATCTGGAGCACCGGGCGAGTTATACCATCGGGACAAACAAGCTGTGCAGTAAGCCAACTTGCAATCAACCATTTGGCACGGGAAAATCATGGCATCAGATCTACCATGTCTGTCCACACGGTCGATCGTGCATTGGTGACACACGAGATTATCAGGCAGGGGACTCGATAGTGGCGCAAGCGTTGTTGACAGCGCTTTGCGCCTCGGCTTCCGGACCTGGGATGAACTGCACGAAGTACTATCCCCCCTTACACTGCTATCACCCATGCTGTTGTGGGCGTTACGAACAGAAGCATCTTCACTTCCACCGGCAGCAAAACCGTGCACCGCCATAAGAGTCTTTTTCACTTCCTCCACCGCGACAGTTTCCATATCAACCACGGATGGGCCCATCACCTCCTCGGTGTCACCACCAGACTTGACCACACCCTTCTTCGTTGATGCTTTCGCTTTGACGGGAGGGGGGGCAGACGGATTCCTCCTCTTCTCC
>Ga0099797_101886_pt1 | contig 10117 bp, 7 predicted proteins | sample Uncmet_Sort48C_1_FD_89871 | JGI IMG/M metagenome (GOLD analysis project Ga0099797, IMG submission 89871) | Marine eukaryotic communities from CALCOFI LINE 67, Pacific Ocean - C012_Sort48C_1 | ecosystem: Environmental > Aquatic > Marine > Oceanic | place: Pacific Ocean: Monterey Bay | collected...
GGATCCAGTTTGTTGAAAAAAGCCTTTGAAGCATATTAACCTAGGTAGGGTCAGTGCCACATTTGTACAATTCTAATCGGATGTAAATTTTGATCCATTGACAAATGTAGGATCAATGATTTTCCTAATGGAGTAGGCAGTTAAGATCATGTGTATGTCTGTGGGTGAGAGTGTGTGTGTTTGCATGTGTATGAGTGTGTGTGAGAGAGAGAGAGTCTCTGTGTGTGTATGTGTGTGTGTGTGTGTGTGTGTCTGTGAGCATGTCAGTGTGCGCGCGCGTGTGTGTCAACAGTCGTACTCTTATTACATGGGGATTTCAAGGAAAAGGAAGACCTTATGGGATTTGAAAAAACCTCATATGTTCATGTCTTTAATCTGGATGTTTTAAGTACTTTCAATGAGGTCATTAATTGTACAATAGTTGACCCCTCCCCCTTTAAAGGAGTTAAATCGCCAAAGCAACTTATTCAACTAATTCACCCAAATTACTAGGAGAGATGCTGTATACGTGTAGGAGAAGCACTATTTTACAAGTAAAGTGTGATAGTTCACACCCTCCTCAACATTACGTCTGAATATAGGTTGATTGACGAAGTCATTAAACATTGCTATTCTCTCTGTATAAATACCTTTTCAACAGAAATTGAATGGATATAGGTTGACTATTCTTACCATGAGTAAATGTTGAGTATGTATAAGTAGTCCAACTAGCACATTTTACATCGAAATAATACAATTTATGATTATCTGACCCATATTTGATCTTTATGCGATCCCTGAGGGTACCCGAAGAGGTGTAATAATATGTTAAGGGACCGTCTCCAAATTATCGCTTAATGCAAGTGACCATTGCCGAGTGAACCCATCGGCGCCCGTTTCACGCTTCCGCGCAAAACGAGCAACGACGGGTTCCCTCAGCCGGGGGAACGGCATTGAGGATTAACCAATCACGCTTGAGACGATGTACTGATGAACCAATGAAAAGGCAAAATAAGCGTTAATTTGGAGACGGTCCCTAAGAGTACATAACACTAATGTATTTGTCATGTGAAAAACTTGTTTATAGAAATGTTACCTTTCTGGCATGTTTCTACAGTAGTGTACAGTCCAGTATTTTGAATGTGCGTCGTCAAAAGAAAAGCTAAGAAAAACCTAGATTACGATTGTCAGACCTGAAGAGTACCGGGGACGGCTCATTGGTATACGGGATTTTTCATGTAGTCGAGGACATTGTTTCTGAGTTAACCCAGACGGGAAAGACCGTGTTTCACGTGATCACGCGCGGGGTAATCAACTTACCAAACGATACGATCGATACGGATGTATGCTGGTAGAAAAGCGACAAATGTATATGTGAAATAGATTTTTTTCAAACATAAAATAGAACGTGGAATATATGAAAAAAGTTGACCTTACCTTCTAATAATTTCAGACACACCTTAGTGACATCACTTAGTAACACAAGAAACATTACCTACAAATAATTTTGACAGTTCAATTAACCTTCAAAAGTGGGCGTGAGTTAATCACTATAGATTGTCAACATATTGAATTGAACTTAACTATTCAATAGTTATATAATCCAATTTCAGAATTCAAATCAATTTTAGATCAAGCAATCAAACAAGCGAGAAGAAAGGTAAGATCTTTTTAATTATCATTGTCAAAAATGGGGAAGGAAAGGAAATCCGCCATTAAAGCTTCTCTAAATGTTTTAACTTCTACATGTAATAAAATCTTATGTTAATATTTTTTTCTAGATTTTTTTTTTTTACATGTGAATTTTCTTCACGTTTCTTTTTGAAAAAAATCAACTGAATCATGAAAAACCATATCTGAGTTTCTTTGATTATTTTTTGAAAAAATCAAATGAATCATGAAAAACCATATCTGAGTTTGTTTGACTATTTTTTTACGACGCCATGATGATTTTATCAAAGCCTTCTTCTCAGATTTTTTTACGACGCCATGATGGTTTTTATCAAAGCCTTCTTCTCAGATTTTTTTACGACGCCATGATGATTTTATCAAAGCCTTCTTCTCAGATTTTTTTACGACGCCATGATGTTTTTATCAAAGCCTTCTTCTCAGATTTTTTTACGACGCCATGATGGTTTTTATCAAAGGCTTCTTCTCAAATTTTTTTACGACGCCATGATGGTTTTTATCAAAGGCTTCTTCTCAATTTTTTTACCTTTCTTTCCGGGTTAAAACTTTCAACGCCATATTTGTTTGTAGAGAAGTACGTCTTGTTCAAAAAAAGTTTAACTTTAATTGTGGTTATATGGGCGTATTCTAATTAAAGTATAAACTGAATACTAGAAATACCTTACATTCAATTCAATATAATGAGAATATAATAATACTATAATAGCAATTATTGATGTTGACATTTAATATTGTTCACTCTTTTATAATCTTTTTCTTTGATTTACCTGGTATTTAACAATAGAAAAGTATCCCTCCCCTTATATTTTTCATATCATGATATAAAATAAATTATTCAAACGTTAGTTGAATGTACATTTTGATATTAATAAATCGAAATAACACCTGGCAACAAAAAAAGAAGTTACACCCATTCGATATAATATTTGTTGAATGTTCTTTTTTAGTTATTAGTAAATTGTTCTTTTTTATTTATTTCATTCAGTGAAATGTTATCAGACATATCAAGAATTGCGTCGCCATGTTAGAAATAGACGAAAAATTATAGAATGTGAATATTGTACGAAAAAGTTTTGTAATATTGATAATTTACACAAACATTTACGCTCCAAAGGTTCGATAAAGACTCTAAGAAATATTAATTTGAATTCATCTATTACAACTCGTACTGGATTTGAAAATGATATTGGTTTTAAAAATATATTTCAAGAAAATATATCAAAGATATGTGATAAGATATCAAAGTTTAAAAGATACCAAGTTTATAATATCGAAATTGATTCGAGTTTTACATACAAGAGGTTACACGATATACTCGAACAAATTTATTCTTCGCAGAAGCAATGTTTCAAATTAAATTTAGGTTTTGGATATATTTTAAAGAATGTTGTGACTTCAGAATATCGTTACTATTATAATGGTATAAATAACCTTATATTTGAGACTGCATTTACAATTTCCTCGAGAAGAGATATAGAAACATTTTTCAAAAAACTAACAAATATTGATTTGATGACTACATATTATCTTACGAAACCCTCCTCAAATTGGATATTTTCTGGATTAACAAATATCGAAATCTTTATCTATCCATTGCAAGACACATTAATTGGTTCACCAATACTGTTACCAAAATACATCAGAGAAAGAAAATGTATAATTTCTTTAACACATCACTATCAGCCAACGTATCCGTATAATGATACGAAATGTTTCTTTCGATGTCTAGCAATCCATCATGGCTATAATATTAACGATTTGGAAACATATACCAACAAACTTATAGCGAAGGCTGAAAGCGAATTGAAAAAAACGTTTAAAAATGGTGTATTTTTATCTGATATACCAAAACTCGAAAGATGTTTTGATACGAGTATCAATATTTATTCCCTCAAACAAAATGATACTATAGAAGTTATATATCTTTCTAGACAGATATTCCGAACACTTTATCTAAACTTATATCAGAATCATTTTTCATACATTAAAGATTTCGATGTGTATGCAAAAAGATACTCTTGCAATGTATGTAAAAGAATATTCAATAGAATTGACAATATGAAAACGCATCAAGATACCTGTAATAATCAAGTGAAAGAAATTTACTCTGGTGGAAAATGCTTTTTATCTAAAAATATTTTTGAAAAATTAGCAGAAGAATCAATATTTATAGAAGGAAGTAATTTTTACCCGTATATCACCACGTTTGATTTTGAGACATTACAAAAGCCTACTTATAGCGAGATTCAAGGAAGAAAGATTTATTTTGAGCATATTCCAGCTTCTTTCAGTATTTGTTCGAATATTCCATATCATACTGAATGTATTCACAGAGTATCAAATGGAAATACACAAGAACTAATAGATATTATGGTAAAAATTCTACTTGATCAACAAGAAACATCTAGTAGACTAATGAGACAAAAGTATAAATCTACAATCGAGAAACTCGAACAAATGATTAATGAAACTTCAGAAAATAATCCTATAGGAGATGGATTTGAAAAAAGGATTAAAAGATATAAATCTTTGTTATCAAGTTTATTTTTATACTGTGATCAATTAGTAATCATTGGATTCAATTCTCAGAAATATGATTTGCCTCTAATAAAAAGTTACCTTATCAGCAGCCTTCGACGATTCGATACACTTCCACAAAAAATTATCAAAAAAGATAATGCTTACATGTGTATTAGTACTAATCGACTTAAATTTTTAGATTTGATAAATTATGTTGCTGCTGGCACGAGTCTCGATGATTTATACAAGAGTTATAATGTTACAACACCAAAAGGCGTCTTTCCATATGAATATTTTACTTCCTTGAGAAAGTTGAAAAAGAAAAAATTACCCAGTCGAAAAAGATTTTACAGTACCCTTACGAATAAAACGATAAGTAAAAAATCTTATAACGAATGCTTAGAAGTTTGGAAAAAGAATAAAATGGATAATTTTGGTCAATATCTCAAACTATATAACGATACTGATGTCCACGGCCTGTTAGAATGCGCCCTCAAAATGTTAAAAATTGAATACCAAAATGGGTTAGATTTATTTAAAGAATCGATTAGTCTTCCAGGTATTACACAAAGATACCTTTTTAAAAATCTGAAAGATGACTATTTTGTTGGTATCGGACGAGAACACTCTCATATTTATAAAGACTTGAGAGAAAGCGGAGTTGTTGGTGGTCCATCAATTATATTTCACAGAAGGCAGATAGCTGGCGAAACACTTATAAAAAACAGAGAAGTATGTAAAAAGATAATTGGATACGATGCTAATAGTCTATATCTATGGTGTATTGCACAGGACATGCCAACTGGTTTCTACTCTCTAAGAGAGAAATCAAACAACTATAAAAAATCTACGCGATACAGTAACCAAGCTTTACAATGGATCACGTATTTAAATCATGAAAAAGGAAAATTTATCAAGCATGCAGAGAATTCAATCCATGGTGAAGTCCGAATAGAAAACTTCATAGTCGATGGATTTGAAGAGAATACAAACACAGTCTATGAATTTTATGGCTGCTATTTTCATGGACATAATTGTAACTCTAAATACGATTCAAAAAAATGGCAAAAAACTTTAAAAAGGGAAAATGATCTCAAGATGTTAGGTTACAATGTTGTATCGATGACTAGTTGTCGATGGCAACAGCAAGAGGCATCCAAAATTTGGTATACATTTAAAGAGATATCCTGTACATATACGGACATACTCACTGCTATAATAGAAAATAAAGTATTTGGAATCGTCAAGTGTAATTTACACGTTCCTCAAAATTTGATTTCAAAATTCAGTGAATTTCCACCAATTTTTAAGAATACAGAAATAACATTGGCCGATGTAGGATCACATATGAGAAAATATTGCCGAAAAGTTACGAGAAAAGTAGGTGTGAAAAAGGCTCTAATAAGTAGTATGTGGGGAAAGGGATGTATAATGTTAACTCCTCTACTAAAAAAATATGTCGAAATGGGATTGATAATCGATGATATTGAATTTATCATGGAATACAATCCAAAGAAATGTTTCAAATGGTTTCAAGATAAAGTTGTACATGATCGTAGAATGGCGGACTTAGATCCAAATTGGCGTATTCGTGGAGAAACATCTAAAACAAAAGGTAATTGTGCTTATGGAAGAACCTTGATGGATAAGTCAAAGCATACTTCAACAAGATTTGTAACTGGTTCTAATATTTCTAACTATGTTAATAATCCTCTTTTCAAGCACATGGTTGAATTACAAGATGATATATTTGAAGTAACAAAGAAGAAGAAAACATGCGTCTACGATTTACCGATACAAATCGGTATAGCTGTATACAGCTATGCAAAATTGAATTTAATTTCTTTTTGGGAATTTATCAACAAATATCTAGTTAATGATTTATATCAATTAATGGAATGCGATACTGATTCATTGTACATAGCATTTGCAAGAAATTCTATCGATGAATGCGTTAAATCAAATTTGAAAAAGCAATGGAAGGTAGAAAAGAAGAGATTTTTTTCTTCACAAGATGAAACCCTCGTAGAATTTGAAGGAAAATTAATACCTAAAAAACAATATGAAAAACGTACTCCTGGATTATACAAACCAGAATTCACTGGTACGGGAATGATATGTCTTAATTCAAAAGTATATCACATATTCAACGATAAAGAACAAAAAACATCATGTAAAGGAATTCAAAAGAAGAGAAACAATTTAACTCGAGAGAATTTCAATCAAATTTTAGAAACATGGCAACCAATTTCCTTTGAAAATGCAGGATTTATTAGAGATGGTATTCAAACAAAGACGTATAAACAAACTAAAAAAGGACTGACATACTTTTATGCAAAACGAAAAGTCCTTTCTGATGGAGTCTCAACCACACACCTTGATATTTGATTTATACACCACTATTGTTAATTCATCGTAATCACGTGATCAATATATCAATAATTCAAGAGCTACTATAAAAGCGAAGAATTATTCTATGTATAACAGTATAGAAGATATACGGTAGAGAAATGGATTCACTTAGAGTTGAAAACCTTATGAAAACAGATAATCCGATTTTACATCGGATTTTACAACTCCTTGATTTTCATTCGTTAGAAAATTTTTCATTAGCAATTGCTGACACTTATTTATGGAATTCATTAAATATATCATTTGATCTAGAGAGGAAATTAAAGCCATGGGAACATTCTAAACGTCAAAGTCCATTACGATCATACTGGAGATATCAATCATATGACATAAACTATTCAAATTTTCACGATGGTGAATGTAAATGCTCATATTGCTCGGAGATAATATGCCACTTATTTTGCTGGTACGACTGGCAATGGTATCGCCGGATCTATTGTTTCTTTTGTAGATATGATTGTGTTTGTCCTTTCTGCTATTCAATAAAAATTAAATATATCAAAAGGAAAAAGTTATCATTATATGCACGAAGTTCTATTATTAGTACTCTAAAGTATAGATCACACTTTAAACGTCCATATACTAGGTCAAGATACAAGTTTTTATCATGTCTGGATAAACATTGTCCGTGTAGATATACTAAAAATGTAATGACGTGTAACATGTGGTTATGATTCGGTTTACTTAGAGATTAACTTTTTTTTTTTAGAAAATGACGATAGTACCGTCAGTCGTATGTATTATAGGGAAGCCGTGTAGCGGGAAATCTACTACGTCTAAAAAACTCCTTCGATTAGGTTGGAATGTAATCAATGTTGGTGAGAGACTTAGAAGTTCAAACAATCTTCAAATACAACGAGATCTCGAAAATGGTGTTTACATAGATCCAGATACTATAATGTCAATAATCGGTCATGAATTCCAAAAGCAAAAGGTGATATTGGATGGTTATCCGAGAGATGTGAAGCAACTCGAGTATCTAAAGGAAGTAGCTTCTCGAAACACGATCTTCATTGAACTTTTATGTTCCGATACAGTTTGTCTTCAACGAGCAGCTAAAAGACGGAGAAGTGACGATTCAAAGATACAACAAAGGTTGGAAAAACACGCTTCTGAATCAAAATTCTTTCAATATATGGACACTATAAAGATAGACGTTAGTGCAAAGACCGATACTGATGTTTACGAGGCTGTAAAATCAATTATTGAAACTACATATTGAGGTTTGGAAAACAACAGTTTTATGCGCATGTCACGTGATAATAAAATATACTATAAAATTAGAAGATATCATCACGGTTAGACAGAAGTATAGAATATTATGCTCTAAAACATTCATATACTCGATCAATATCGAATGGAGCAGCAAAAAACAAATGAACGACTTACTCTTGATAATTTAATGACATCTTGCAATCCAATATTATATAAAATATTACAATATCTTGATCTGGAATCTTTAAAATCATTTGCTTATGCAATAGACAGATCTTTATTTTTAGATCTTACTAAATCTTTTGATCTATACAGAAAAGTAAATCCATGGACACACATGAGAAATCAAGATATATTATTATTATATCGAGGATATAAAGCTTATGACGTACGCAAGTCAGTCAAACGAAATAGAAGATGTATGTGTAAATATTGTCTCGACGCAGTCTGTTGCCTCACATGTTGGTATAAACAATGTCTCTGTAAATATAGAAACGATCCAACGAGGTGCATCAATTGTTCATTATGATTGTCTTCAGAACAATCACGTGATCATAATACAATAAACAAAAAAAATTAATAATTCATAACCACGTGATAACAAAATATACTATAAAAATAGAAGACTGGTTAGATAACATCAAATTATAATGGTCAGTCATCAAGATGGCATCAAATAATCAAGAGTTTATATCTCGAGGTACTTTCAAAAAGTTATCACTTCAATATAGAGAAGAAAGTCGTGAAGTAAAGCATTGGACAGAATTACCGAGTGATGGAACAATATTCAAGATCATCAAAGTTGATAAGATAAAAAACGGTAACTTTGGTGATACGCTTCTACTAACATTTGTTGATAAAGCTGGCGAAGAAAGTAAAGTTTTTGCTTCAAAACAGTTAAAGGAAGATATTGAAAAAGAACTCGACAAACCTAAGCCAAGATCGATATTTTTCTGCTCCTTGGGACAAGTAAAAAAACCAAACGGGTATCTTAAAAACGAATATGACATTTGTTTTAAATAAAAGGAAAAGATTTCCACCACTTTGGAAATTTAAAACATTTTCGAAAAGACAAAGACATAAAAAGTTATTATCTATCATTAATATAATCTCAACTTCATCGAGTATCGATGAATGCCTCTCAAAAATTCAAAACATATCTCAACGTCAACTAAGTACTATAGAAAGAAGAACAAAGTTACAGTCAGAAGAGGAGGATTGGTTTCATTATCGTAAAGGTGTAATAACTGGTACATTAACATATCGAGTATCAAAGGCAGTGAAACGTAGACAAATATCAAATAGCGTAAATACTGCTATTAGTAAAATTACGTATTTTCCACTATATTATCCTGCTATCATATGGGGAAAAAATTCCGAAAAATTTGCTATTGATGCATTTATAAAGAAGATTAGATCAAAACATCAGAATTTGAACGTTGGTAGAGCTGGACTTAAGCTAGACGATACACACCATTTTATCGGAGCTAGTATTGATGGACTAGTGGAATGTTCTTGTTGCGAACCTGCCATTTTAGAAGTAAAGTGTCCGTATAGTATCAGAGATGGAACTGTAGCTGATGATGGTTACAAGCTTCAATACTTGACTGAAGACTTACAACTTAAAACGTCGCATCATTATTATTTTCAGCTACAGACATATCTTGGTGTATATAAACTAAAAAAAGGTTATTTTTGTGTGTATACACCAAGAGATGTTTTGATTCTATCCATTAATTTTGACGAAAACTTTTGGAATAGTTTGAAGGGTGATATATGTACCTACTATAAAGAGTACTACCTTAAAGATATATTCTCTATTTAATCATTTTTTTTCTTTTTTTTTAGTAAAATCGATAATATGGTTCTATGTAACAAAATTGATGGAAAACCATGTTCGTGTGAATTAGTTGAAGATTATATACAAGACTTCATAAGAGAAATCAGTATCTTGTTGATGAAACTTATAATGGGAACTATAACTCATGCTGAAAGACATAGAATACGTCGGATATTACAAAGACCACATGCGAGAGCATATCTTGAGTTATATATATTTCATTCAGAATTGGTCAATATTGGTCGTATAGTTTAATTTCAGTAATGTAATAATTAATTATTTAAAAAGCAAGAACACGTGACAAAAAACGATATATGAATGTCTTGAACATTTAGTTTAAACGGAACGTATCAAGATGTCGAGGTATATGGAGCTCTGGTCATTTACGGAAGACTTTGGTGTTCCAAGATGGCGAGAAGAATGGGAACTTATACAGACTGATGTAAATATCAAAATACAACA